>ERZ802830.518-NODE-518-length-38466-cov-7.81979_pt1 | contig 38466 bp, 40 predicted proteins | sample MGYA00345654_ERZ802830 | MGnify/ENA primary metagenome ERZ802830 (study PRJEB30503, sample SAMEA104212375) | marine metagenome | biome: Westerlies Biome; feature: [SRF] surface water layer (ENVO:00010504) within the epipelagic zone...; material: water... | reverse complement strand
GATCAGAATGTAGCAAAAGAAATCAAAATGCTTAAATCAGATCTTCAAATAAATATAAAATAATGACACTTACAAAATCAGACATAGTAGAAGATTTAAACAATGAAATTGGCCTCAATAAACGAGAAGCCAAAGAACTTGTTGATAGCGTATTTGAGACAATCAAGGAAACCTTGATCAACGGAGAAGAGGTCAAAGTTTCTGGATTTGGTAACTTTCAATTAAAAGATAAACCTGCGAGGCCTGGTAGGAATCCAAGGACAGGAGAGGATGTAGAAATCTCAGCCAGAAGAGTGGTGACTTTCAAATCAGGTCAAAAGCTCAAAGAAAAAGTCAAATCTGCAGATAAGTAATATGAATACAGAGGCATCGGAACTTCCCACAATACCTTCAAAAAGATATTTCACAATCAGTGAAGCAAGCAATCTCTGCAATGTTGAAGCACATGTTCTGAGATATTGGGAACAAGAGTTTTCTCAACTCAGTCCAATCAAGAGACGTGGCAATAGAAGGTATTACCAAAGACATGATGTAATGCTGATCAGGCATATCAAAGAGCTCCTTTATAACAATGGCTATACCATCAAAGGCGCCAAACAAAAACTTACCGATGAAGCATCTGAGCAAGAAACCAAAAGCAGCTCTATCTCTGCCATTCGTTCAGAGCTAGAATCAATCATAGATTTACTGGATTAGATATTTCTTATATCGGGGCGTGGCGCAGCCTGGTAGCGCACTTGACTGGGGGTCAAGTGGTCGCTGGTTCAAATCCAGCCGTCCCGACAAAAACCATGATTAGTTCTTTGTGTGTCCATTTATAACTCTTGAGATTTGGCGCCTAGAATATCCTGTGTCTGCAGAAATTGCATCGATTGACCAATTCATTTTATTCAGCTCCAGTACCCTTAAATGTCTATTTTTAACTGTTTTCATGCTTTTATTTGTTACCTTCAGTAACTTCTCAATAGATTCAGTAAGAATTTGATTGTAGTTCGCATCTTCAGCAATGGTGCAATGGTCCCACAACATCATCAAATTGTAACAAGCATCCTCAGCATCATCTCTCTTAAGAGCTTCTCTTAAAAAATGTGCCCTAAAAATAACATGGCATGCATCTTTCAAGGTATCCTCTATAGACTCATCATTAAGATAATTTTGCACTGCTTTTATTTCAGCCTGGACACCATATGACGAGAGAACCAAGCCGGCCTTAAATTCTAGCTCCCTTATTACATTTTCGACAATATTATTCAAAAGCTTGATCCATTCTCATTATTTTTAGATATCATTATCATAAATTAGTTTCTTAAATTAAAAATGGCAATGAAAAGTCAAAATGCATACTACTTGTTACTGACACTCATCACGATCCTATTTGTGAGTTTAATCTTTAACTTCGCAGCACCAATATTGTGGTCAATCGTAGTCTCTATAATCTTTTATCCTTTATATGAGAAGCTTCTCTTGATGACGAATAAAAAATCATTATCAAGCATGTTATCACTGATATTAATTTCACTACTAGTCATTATGCCCTCGATTGCAGTACTTGGACTCATAGGGAATGAGCTCATCAACTTTATAAATTCTTCAGAAAATTATAGTTTTGAACAATATTTTCAAATGATCCCGAATGAATCAGCTATCAATCAACTGATTGCTTGGTCTGGATTGAGCATCAATGATTTAATTGAAAAAGCTGATGATTTCCTAATCTCTGCATCAAAGATGCTGTATCAATCGGTTTCAACAATCTCTGCAAATGTAATCAACTTCTTTGTATCTTTATTCATTTTTGTCTATCTGACTTTCTTCTTTCTAAGAGATGGAGAAAAAATATTACAACATTGTATGGATGCGTTCCCGATGAAGAACGAAGATGAAAGCTACCTTCTTGACCAATTCCAGAAAACGACTCGAGCAACAATCAAAGGAACAGTAATGGTCGCTCTTGCTCAAGGATTTCTTGGATATCTAACACTCCTTTTGATTGGAATTAATGGCGCCTTAATTTGGGGAGCTGTAATGGCATTACTAAGCATCGTACCTGCTGTTGGAACCGTACTTGTTTGGTTGCCCATTGCATTGGTCTTGTTTTTGAATGGAGAAATTATGGATGCCTCACTGCTCATTTTTTCTGGAGTCTTCATTATTGGCATGATCGATAACCTACTGAGACCCATACTCATTGGTAAGGAAACCAAGATGCCTGATTACCTTATTCTTCTAACTACAATTGGTGGCATCTCTATATTTGGCATAACCGGATTCATTGTTGGGCCAATTATCGCTTCTCTATTTATCTCAATCTGGTCTCTATCCTCGCGCGTATAGATACAAATGATGCATGATCACATAGATAATCTTAAGCAAATAGCAGGTGAGTCAAATGCCTTTGATCATCAAGATGATATTCATCCATTTTTAGAAGATTGGAGAGGGCAGGTCAAAGGAACCACGCCTTTAATTTTATTTCCACTTGATACAAAACATGTCCAACGAATTGTCCAATATTGCAATGAAAATGATATAAAAATTGTTAGTCAAGGCGGAAATACCAGTCTATGTGGAGCTAATGTTCCTCATTCATCTGAGCAAAATATTGAAATTGTTGTTAATACCTCAAAAATGAATAGAGTGATCGAAGTTGATCCATTCAATCGCTCGATGATAGTAGAAAGCGGTTGTATTTTGCAAAATATCCAAAACACTGCTCAAGACCATGATCTACTTTTTCCGTTAAGCCTCAGTGCTGAAGGCTCGTGTCAAATTGGTGGAAATATATCCACAAATGCAGGTGGGGTTAATGTTTTGAAATATGGTATGGCAAGAGATCAAGTTATGGGTATTGAGGTTGTCCTACCCGATGGCTCAATCTTTTCTGATCTAAAATCATTGAGAAAAGACAATACAGGTTATGATCTTAAACAACTGTTTATTGGAGCTGAAGGAACATTGGGAGTTATAACCAAAGTCAGCCTGAAACTTGCATCGAGTCCTATAAATGAAATCACCTCAATGGTTTCATTGAATAATATTGGAGACGTAATTGCTCTGCTTGAGCAGGCGAAAAAAAAATTTGGTGACAATGTTACGGCATTTGAATTCATTAGCCAGTCTTGCTTAGTTGCCATAAGAGATTTTCTTGGACATATAAAGTTACCACTGGGATGTGATCAATCATGGCAAATTATTTTCGAAGTCATTAATCATGATGAAGATTCATTGCTAGATTTCTTAGAGGCGCAAGTAAACACCGGGATTATATGTGATGGATTGGTCGCTAAAAACGAGAAAGAAAGAAATGATTTCTGGCTTATTAGGCATAGTATCTCTGAAGCTGAAAAAGCATCAGGGAGGGGAGTCCATCATGATATTTCACTCCCCATCAGAAAAATCCCTGAATTTCTAGATAAAACAATACCTGCTATGGATGACATTGGGGGGGCATCTACTGTTTATACTTTTGGTCATCTAGGCGATGGAAACTTACATTTTACAAAAAGGCAACCCGATGATATGAATGGCGATGATTTCATGAACTTCTCAGAAAAAATTAATGCGGTGGTGCATGAAAACGCAGAGTCTCTTGGTGGCTCATTTAGTGCTGAACATGGAATTGGCTCAAAACTTAAAAATGATTTACTTAAATATTCAGATCCAATAAAAATAGAGCTCATGAAGAAAATCAAAACTTCATTGGACCCCAAAAATACTATGAATCCGAATAAGCTGATTGATTAATCTGATTTATGTCTTTTTTCTAATTCTTTTGAGACATCTTCTATAGTTACATCAGCTGAATGAAGCAATACAATCATGTGATATAGGAGATCAGCGGCTTCCCAAACGATTTCATCTTTTTTTTCATGGTCATTTAAGTATGCAACAGCCAACTCACCGCTTTCCTCAATTACTTTTTTTGCAATTCTATCTTTGCCAGATGTTAGAAGTTCCTGCGTATAGCTCTTATCAATGTCTGCGGAATTTGATCGCTTTTGAATTATTTTTTCTAACTCCTCAATAAAACTGCTGTTTTTGTTTGTCATAATCTAACCTCTATTTCATTCTCACTTAAGTGCTTCTTTAATTCTTTTATATTTATAATGGCTTTATGAAAAACAGATGCGGCTAGTGCTCCACTTACATCTGAAACTCGAAACACATCAACAAAATGATCTAGCTCTCCAGCACCACCCGATGCAATCATGGGAATGCTTGCATATGATCGCATCGTTCTTAATTGATCGATATCGTAGCCATTCCTTACACCGTCCTGGTTCATGCAATTTAAAACTATCTCTCCGGCGCCTCTTTCTTGTACTTCTTTCAGCCAATTATTTACGGTTCTCCCTGCCTCTTTGGTTTTGCTTGGATCGCCAGTATTGCTATAAACTCTGTATTCCCCATTATCTTCATAACTGTCTATACCAATGACTATGCATTGAGTACCGAATCGTTTTGCAAGCTCATCGATAAGAAGGGGGTTGTTTATTGCTGGTGTATTGACTGAAATTTTATCTGCACCATAATTGAGGACCTCTTCTGCATCCTTGATTGATTTAATGCCTCCTGCTACACAAAAAGGGATATTGATTTTTTCCGCAACACGTTTAATCCAAGACCTGTCAACAGTCCTGCCCTCCGGACTAGCCGTGATGTCATAAAAAACAAGCTCATCAGCGCCTTCATTGGAGTATCGTTCAGCTAACTCAAGAATATCGCCAACAACAACATGGTTTCTGAACTGAACGCCTTTAACAACTCGGCCGTCTTTCACATCAAGACATGGAATTATCCTTTTTGTAAGAATTGAATCACCTCCTGATCTGTAATCTTATTTTCTAGCAATGACTTACCAACCACGACTGATTGCATCGCTATATCATTGAGCTTAATGAGGTCATCGAGTTTACTCACGCCACCGGAAGCAATGATGTTTATGTTTTCAAACTCATCGCTTATCTGCCTATAAAGATTTGTATTGGGTCCCTCAAGTGTTCCGTCTCTGTTGATATCGGTGATTAGAAAATCTGTAAATCCATTATTCATAAAGGATTTAATAGTGGGCATGAGGGTCATCTTTGAGTCTTTCTGCCATCCATGAATTCGAACAGTGGGTACAGCATTGATAATCAAGATATCCAGTGCAATGATAATCCTTGATCGAACCTCAGGTCTCAGTGATGCAATAAATTGATCGTATTCTTCAATGGCATAGCTCCCAATAACAAGTTTGGATAGTTCTGAATCAAGCCAATATTTTATTGAATCATTGGATCGGATTCCTCCGCCCATTTGGACTTTAAGATTGGTTTCAGAAATTATGGAGTCGACAATCATTGCATTCTCACTTTTTCCATCTCGTGTTCCATTTAGGTCAACAAGATGCAAATATTCACAACCAAGTGATTCATAATGTTGAGCCAAATGAAGTGGATCCCTCTGATAGAATGTTACTTGATCAAAATCACCACGAAGTAATCTAACGCATTTCTGATCAAGCAAATCAATTGCTGGGATTAAATTCATACTCATAAACTAACAAAGCTCTTTAGGATTCTTTCGCCTGCTAAGCCCGACTTCTCAGGATGAAATTGAGTGCCAAAAAAATTATCTTTTTCTATGACAGCCGAAAACTCAGTCGAATATTTTGAAACACCAATTGTTTCATTGCAAATTGGAACATAGTAGCTGTGGACAAAATAATAATATTCACTGTCTTTGAGGTTTTTGGTTAATGTTGAATCAGTTGTAAAATGGACTTTGTTCCAACCCATATGAGGCACTGGATATTCTTTTTCTAGCTTAAATGGTTTGCATTTATTAGAGATGATTCCAAGACAATCTGTGTCTTCCTCCATCGAAGCATCCATAAATATTTGCATGCCGAGACAAATTCCTAAGGTGGGTTTTGTTAGATTCAATATCTCATTGATCAGCTCTCTATCTTTTAATCGCATCATTGCGTTCTTTGCTGCACCCACACCAGGGAGAATGACATGGCTCGCTTTGCTGATTAAGTCAATGTCATGAGTTATTTCAAAATCCTTTTCAATGCGTCTCAAAGCAAACTCCAATGAAGCCATGTTTGAACCAATCGAATCAATGATGGCAACCTTATCTTTCACAACTAGAGAGTTCCTTTTGTCGAGGGCACCCCAGAGACGGATGATTTTTTAATGGCTTGTGAAAAAGCTCTTCCAAAGCATTTAAAACAGGATTCTGCTTTATGATGATCATCCTCACCAGTCACATCAATGTGGATGTTGGCTTTTAGGTTTTGACTGAGCGTATAAAAAAAATGCACTATTAGCTCAGTCGGCATTCCACCGATGTTTTCTCTATTAAATTGCCCATCAAATTTAAAAAATGGTCTACCCGATAGATCCAATGCCACGGTGCATTGTGCATCATCCATTGGTAACGTAAATCCATATCTTTCTATGCCTGCCTTTGTGCTTAATGCCCGATTAAGTGCATCACCCAATGTGATTGCAACATCTTCAATCGTATGATGCTCGTCGATATGGAGATCACCTTCGCATTCTATTTCAATGGAGATGCCTGAGTGTTTGGCAAACTGTTCTAACATGTGATCATAAAAACCTATGCCTGTTTTAATATCAATCTTATGATCGGATGAAAGGTCAACGGTTGATGTTATTCTGGTTTCATTGGTTGCTCTGCTGACTGTAATCTTTCTATCGATACTGAGGATCTCTTTTTTTATTTCCTTCCATGCATTCGCTTTGTTTGGATCAATCTTAATACCGGCAATGCTCATCTTTTCTGCCAATTGCATATCTGTCTCTCGATCACCAATCACATACGATCTTGAAGTATCGATATTATTGTGTGTTAAGAATTCTGATAACAACCCGGTTTTTGGTTTTCGACACTCGCAATTGTCACTTTCGAAATGAGGGCATATAAATATCTCTTTGAATGTCACACCTTCTGAAGATAGAGTGTCAAGCATAAATTCTTGGCAGAGCTTAAATTGTTCTTCTGGAAACGATTTTGTGCCCAAGCCATCTTGATTGCTAACCATGACCAACTGATAACCTTCCTGACTCAGCTCTTTAAGTGCACTAATGACATTGGGTATAAATTTAACTTTTCTTAAATCATCGACTTGAAAATCATCTGGTTCTTGAATAATGGTCCCGTCTCTATCGATAAAGAGGACTTTTATTGGAAGTTCGTTCATGCTCTTAATCCATTGATTAGTTTTTGATTTTGATCGGTGTTGCCGACCGTGATTCTTACGCAATTATTCAATAATGGTTGGTAACTAACATCTCTCAATAAAAAGCCAGAATCTTTTGCCTTCTGACAGAATTCTTTAGCATCTGAGACTCTGACAAGTATGAAGTTGGTATGAGAGGGATAGACCTCCATAACGTCACTCAATGATTCTAATTCTTGCGACAACCATTTTCTGTCATCTAAAATCACTTTGATATTCCTTTGTGATTTCTTAATGCCATCATCAGACAAACTTTCTATAACTGAATTGACTGCGGGAGTACTAAAAGAGTAGGGCGGTATAACTCTTTCAATGTACTGACAAATCTCTTCGGATGATATCAGTGCTCCGCATCTTACTCCTGCCAATCCAAAAGCCTTCGATAATGTTCTGAGCATGATTATATTTTCAAATCTAGACAAAATATTCTCGTAAATATTATCGTCATCAAACTCCGCGTATGCTCCGTCCAATACAATCAGTCCAGATTTCGAAAAATGATCACATACGCGATAAATAGATTCGTTGCTCAACCTGTGGCCAAGAGGATTCGATGGAGAGCATATAAAGGTGAGTTTTGACTGATTGGGGTCGAACATTTCTATGGCTTTCATATCCAATGCATATCCATTCTGATCATCTAAAAGAATGGTGTGCATTTTTATACCTTGAACATCCGCATAAAATTTATACATTTCGAATGTTGGTGGAAATACCAAGATTCCGTCCTTCTTTGGAATGCAAAAGGTTCGAATGGCAACATCTATAGCCTCAGTGCTTCCTCTGGTGATGACAACATTTTCATTTGGCAAATCCAAATAACTTGAGACCGCACTCCTTATTTGATCGGGTCTCGCATCAGGATATAAATTTAAGAAGCTTTCAGACGCTGATTGTGTCACAGAGTAGGGGCTTTCGTTTGCATTTAAACGGACTTTATCCAATACCTTCTTTGCTGGAACATAAGGCTTTAGATTTAGGACCTCAGGACGAACTAAGTCTTTAATGTTCATTCCTCAATCCTCACACTCACAGCTTTTGCATGAGCCTCTAGCCCTTCTGACATCGCTAAATTAATTATATCGTCCCCGATTGATTGCAATCCTTTCTTGGACAGACTCTGCACTGAAATTGATTTACAAAAACTATCCACAGATAAACCGCTGTATGAGGTTGCAAAACCAGCTGTAGGCAATACGTGATTCGTACCGCTGCAATAATCTCCTGCAGACTCTGGGCTCCATTCACCTAGAAATACAGAACCTGCCGATGAAATTCTTGGAAGCATTTCTTCAGCATCCTGACAATTAATGATCAAGTGCTCAGGTGCATAATTATTCGAGATTTGGAATGCATCCTCAAGCTCATTAACACAAATAAATTTGGAATTCTCCATTGAGACTTTAGCAATTTCTCGAGTGCTAATTGTTTCTATTGCTTTATCGATTTCAATAGCAACTTTCTCTAAAAAAGAATTGTCCTGCGATATCAAAATGACCTGTGAGTCGATGCCATGCTCTGCTTGAGAAAGCAAATCATAAGCAATGAATTTCGGATTTGTGCATCCATCAGAAATAATCATTACTTCTGTTGGTCCAGCAGGCATATCAATGGAGACGGGCAACCCTAGTGTTGATATCATTTGTTTGGCTTTTGTAACCCAACTGTTTCCTGGGCCAAATATTTTATCTGCCTGGGGAATGGATTCTGTTCCATGAGCCATTGCAGCAATTGATTGAGCTCCTCCAACTTTAAAGATTTTTTCAATTCCACTTAACCGAGCTGCTGCAACAATCGCATCATTCACAAGACCCTCCTTGTTCGGTGGTGAAACAACAAACGATTGTTTATTTTTAGCCAATGAGGAGGGCACACCGAGCATAATAGCAGTGGATGGTAGAGGATTATTGCCTGCTGGTATGTATAGGCCTACATTCTCTATGGGTCTTTTTATAATCTGGCAGTTTATTCCTTGTTTAACTTCTGTTATTGCTTTTGCTGTATTGTAATTTGCTTGATGAAATGTCTTCACATTCTCAATCGCATTTTTAATCGATTGTATTAAAGAACCGGGTACTCGATTGAGAGCTGATTCAATTTCAAGATCGCTCATCAAAAAGTTTTCCATTTCAACGCCATCATACATTTTTGTGTATTTTCTAAGCGCTTCATCACCCTCTGACTCTACGGCTTCAAAAATTCTAGAAATAATATGACCTTGTTCATCTGAGTTCTCAATAACGGGCCTCTGAATAGATGATCTTTTTTCATCTTCAGTCAATCGATTCCATTTTATAATCTCGTAATTCATATTTTTACATCAACATTTTCTCAACAGGGACAACCAATATAGATGATGCTCCAACCTCTTTAAGGTCTTCTAATGTTTCCCAGAATACAGTCTCTTTGCATACCACATGAACGGCAACAGTCTCTTGGATGCCATCCAATGGAATGACCGTTGGTGATTCAGTGCCTGGTAATAGTCTTGTAATATCATTGATTGCGTCTTTTGGAGCGTGCATCATTATGTATTTGCTCTCATTTACTTGAAGCACTCCATTTATTCTTTCAATAATTTTATCGATCCACTTATTCTTAAACTGAGATTGCTTTGCATTTGACTTAACAACTGTTGCAACGCTTTCCATGATAGTCTCACCAAGCTCAAGATTATGAGCTCTGAGTGTATTTCCGGTCGATACCAAATCACATATTGCATCAGCCTTACCTAAGCTTGGCGCCAACTCAACGGCTCCAGAAAACTCAGTGACATTTGCATTAATATTATTTTCAGAAAAATAGTTTCTTACTGTAAAAGGGTAGCTCGTTGCTATCATTTTTCCATCAAGGTCTTTGATTGATCGTATGCTTGATGACTCTGGATATGCAAATGATAGTTTGCAATGCCCAAAATCAAGTGGTGTTTGTAAAGCAAATTCACAGGATGACTGATTTGCTTCATATGATAATTTCTTTTCTATGGCTACATTTGCACCCACAAGTCCAATTTCACAAAGATTCTCCTGAATCAATCCAGGAATATCATCGTCTCTCACAAACATGATATCAAATGGCATATTTTCACCATATCCAATCAATTGATCCTTGGTGTGACTGATAACAAGCCCGCATTTTTGGAGCAGGGTAATGCTGTGGTCAGTGAGTCTGCCGCTCTTCTGTATGGCTATTTTTATTCTTTCATTCATTATTTTTTAGTCCTTTTCAGTGCCATCTTGTAGCCATTTGCTCCGTCAAATAGGAATCTTGCAACCCTTCCTATGGTTGTCAAGCTGACGCCGGTCATTGTTTTAATTTCTCTGTAGGTATATCCCTCATCAAGAAGCTCAGCCACGCTCCATCTGTCTTTAATGGATTCAAATTCAGCCGGTGTGCAAATGTCATTAAAAAATGAACGATACTCATCTACATCTTTCAATGTCATGATTGCTCGAAAAAAACGCTCTTCGGCGAGTTGTTCCTCTTTTTTAGTCAAAACTCTTTCAACTTTCATTTTGATATTCCTATAATCTATTGTACTAGTCTGTTAATACAGAATGACATTATAAGTATAGTTCCTTTAAATACAATAAGTTTTTTACTAGGGATTAGATTATTTTCGAAAGTATTGCTTTGCCCATCTCTTCCGTTGATACAAAGGAATCACTGGATAGGTCTGCAGTAAATATTCCTTCATCGAGAACAGCCTCAATGGCATTCTCTATTTCATTTGATTCTTCATCCAGATGGAGAGAGTGCTTAAGCATCATTGCAACAGAAAGTATCATCCCGCAGGGATTGGCGAGTCCTTTGCCTTGAATATCCGGTGCTGAACCATGTATGGGTTCATACACTCCAAAATTATCATTTCCCAAAGAAGCAGAAGGGATCATGCCTATAGAACCTGTGAGCATTGATGCTTCATCGGTTAGAATGTCTCCAAATAGGTTTTCAGCAACAATCACATCGAAATCAGATGGACGAGAAAGAAGATGCATGGTCGCAGCATCGACAAGAAGATGCTCCACCTCAAGACTGGGGTATTCATTATCGGTCAATGAAGTGGTTATCGATCTCCATAGTTGTGAGGTCGCCATGACGTTTGCTTTATCAACGGACGTCAGTTTATTCTTTCTTGTTTTTGCTAAATTTGCAGCAACTTTAACAATGCGTTCTATTTCAGATGCTGAATATTCGCAAACATCTTTTGCATAATCATCTGACTTTTCTTTCTCACCGAAGTAAATGCCCCCTATGAGTTCACGAACAAATAGGATATCGATGTTTTGAAGTCTTGAGTTTTCAATTGGTGAATTATCAATCAGTTGAGGATAAGTTTTAATTTGCCTTAGGTTTGCATAAACACCTAAATCTGATCTCATATCCAATAGACCTTTCTCGGGCCTGGTTTTTGCTTTTGGATCACTCCATTTTGGTCCACCGACAGCTCCCAATAGTACAGCATTGGATTGTTTGCATAAATCTCTGGTTTCTGCTGGATATGGATCGCCTGTTACATCAATCGCTATACCGCCAAACAGAGCATCATGAGTGATGAACTCATGGTTATATTTTTTTTCTATGGCCTTAAGAACTTTTAATGCATGTTCAGTAATTTCAGGCCCTATGCCATCACCAGCTAAAACCGTTATTTCTGCCTTCATAGATTACCCTTTATTCTCATATGCATTGATTTGGTCTTCATGGTTCAGTATGAATCCGAGCTGATCAATGCCATTCATCAGGCAATATCTTGAAAAGTGCTCAAGCTCGAAATTCTCTCTGACTCCATTGGAACTCTGAATACACATTGTCTCCAAACTTATGGTGACCTGAATCCCTTCGTTATCAATGAGCATTCTATGGAAATCTTCCGATACCGTAAGTGGCAGAAGTCCATTCTTCAAAGCATTGTTCCTAAAAATATCGGCAAACGATGTGCTTAAGATTGCTTTAAATCCATAATCAACCAATGCCCATGGTGCATGCTCACGTGAGGAGCCGCAGCCAAAATTACTTCCTGTAACAAGAATTGAACAGCCATCTGATTTTTTCTGATTCAATGGAAAATCTTTAATCTTATTTCCAGCCTCATCAAATCTCCAATCTGTAAATAAACCATCTCCAAGTCCATCTTTCGTAGTCACTGTTAGAAATCTGGCCGGTATGATCTGATCGGTATCAATATCATTGACTGCAAGTACAACGGTCTTAGAAGTGAATTCAATAATCTTATCCATACAAGTTAACTATATTTTCTGGGATCCTCGACTGAACCTGCTATTGCTGATGCAGCTGCTGTTTTTGGACTAGCGAGTATTGTCCTTGCTCCTTTGCCTTGTCGTCCCTCAAAATTTCGATTGCTAGTGCTGACTGCTAATTTTCCATTACCTACTGTATCGCCATTCATTCCGAGACACATTGAGCAACCTGATTCTCTCCATTCAGCACCGGCTGATTCAAATATTTTATCCAATCCGAGGTTTTCTGCTTCTTTCTTAACAGCTTGAGATCCTGGCACTATTAATGCTTTTACACCGTGAGACACTTTTCGGTCTTTGAATATTTCCGCAGCATCTTGAAGATCAGATATTCTTGAATTTGTGCAACTACCAATAAAAACGACATCGATGTCTTTGCCTAAAATTGGCTTGCCAGCTTCAATTTGCATATAGTTAAGCGATTGCCTATAGCCAAGATCACCGTTTTCCTCTGGAACAATATCATCAATTTGTATGGCCATTCCTGGATTGGTTCCATAAGTCACCATCGGAGTTAATCGACCCACATCTACGCTTATCTCATTGTCAAAATCGGCATGCTCATCCGTGAATAACTGAGACCACTTTTCAATTGCTTGATCCCAGTCAGACCCTTTAGGAGACATAGGTTTATCGATTAAGTATTCAAAAGTTTTGTCATCGGGTGCAAACATTCCTGCTCTTGCTCCTGCCTCGATACTCATATTACAAATGGTCATCCTTTCTTCCAGAGAAAGCGATCCTGCCGTTGAACCTCTGTACTCAATTACATGACCAACTCCTCCGCCAACTCCAGTCTGCTGAATGATCTTTAAAATGATATCTTTTGCAGTTACACCTGGATTAAGAGTGCCGTTCATGTTGACAGCAAATGTTTTTGGTTTTCTCTGCAGCAAACATTGAGATGCTAAGACATGACCAACCTCAGTTGTACCAATGCCAAACGCAAGGGCACCGAATGCTCCATGCGTGCTTGTATGGCTATCGCCACATACAATAGTTTTACCCGGCTGGGTTGCTCCAAGCTCGGGTCCAATTACATGGACAATCCCTCTTTTGTCAGAGTCAAAGCCAAAAAGCTCAATTCCGAATTCTTCACAATTTCTGATCATATCCCTTATTTGGTCCGCAGGCCCTTTTTCAACAACAATATCAAGATCACGGATGCTTCGAATGGGAAGGGTAGGTGTGGAATGATCCATTGTAGCAAGAACCTTATTAGGGGCTCTTACAGGCAATCCCTGGTCTCGAAGAGATTGAAAAGCTTGTGGAGTTGTAACCTCGTGAATAAGGTGTAGATCGATATACAGTATTGCAGGTGTTTCTTGGGTTTCTTCAACAACAAGATGATCTTCCCAGACCTTTTCAAATAATGTTTTTCCTGATTTATTCAACGGAGATCAACCAACCCCATTTGTCATCAGATTTACCATTAAACAAGCCAAAAAATACTTCCTGAATGCTCTGTGTAACTGGACCTCTTTCTCCCTCACTGATCTGAATCCTATCCACACTTCTAATCGGTGTAATTTCAGCAGCTGTGCCAGTAAAAAATAATTCATCGGCAAGATATAGTTCTTCTCTTGTAATTCTTCGTTCAATGCAATCAATGTTCAGATCTTCTGCAATTTTCATTACAGAATCTCTTGTGATCCCATCTAATATTGAGGAACTTAGAGGAGGGGTCACTAGCTTGCCATTTTTGATCATAAAAATATTCTCACCTGAGCCTTCACTCACAAACCCATCTGTATCAAGGCAAATGCCTTCATCGTACCCATTTTCCTTCGCTTCTATTGCTACCAATGTGCCGGATAAATAATTACCAGAGGCTTTAGCCATAACAGGTATTGTGTTTGGAGCAATCTTATTCCATGAGGAAACACCAACATCAACTCCTTTTTCTAGAGCATCTGCACCGAGCAAGGTTCCCCACTCCCAAGCTGCAACGATTACCTCTACGTCATCATCTTTTGACGCATGAAGGCCAAGGTCGTTGTAACCTCTAAAGGCTAACGGCCTGATATATGCGCCACTGTTTAGTTCATTCGTAACAATAATATCTTTGCAGGCCTGGCTCAGCTCTTGAGGAGTATATGCAATATTCATTCTGTAGATTTTTGCTGAATCAAAAAGTCTCTTTATGTGATCATCCAAACGAAAAATTTTTGTACCATCATTAGTGGAATAAGCTCTTATGCCTTCAAAGACTGCAGAGCCATAATGCAATGCATAACTAAGAACATGAATCTGAGCAGACTCCCAAGGAACCAGTTCATTGTTAAACCAAATATTTTTAGTTGGCTTGAGGGGCATAGTCTCTCCTAATGTTTTTTTTGATTTCTCTCTATTCTGTTAATGACTTCAAGATAGGCCAGTGCGCCAGATTCTATAATATCTGTACTGATACCATTCCCTCTATAATTCTCACCATCATAACCTACAGTGACGGTTACTTCACCCTGAGCATCATCGCCAACACTGACGCTGTGAATTTCAAAATTTACCAATTCAAGATCATAACCTGTTATGTCACTGATTATATTAAATACAGCCTCAATAGGTCCGCTGGCAGGATCATTTTGATTATCACGTTCAATGATATTTTCATCTGAATCCATAAGCTTAAGAATCGCGGTTGATCCCCTGGAAGATCCAGTGCTTGTTTCTAAATCCATAAGAGACCATCTGCTCATGTTTGCAATATCTGCATTTAGAACAATGGCTTCTATATCGGTGTCAAAGATTTCCTTCTTTCTATCTGCCAATTTCTTAAACTCTTTAAAAGCAGGATCGACTTCATCTTTTTCGAGACTAAAACCAAGATCATTGATTCGATCTAGAAATGCATGTCTCCCGCTGTGTTTGCCAAGTACAAGATTGGATCTTGCAATGCCAACATCTTGAGGCTTCATGATTTCATAAGTGGATGAATCCCTAAGCATACCGTGTTGATGAATGCCTGCCTCATGAGCAAAAGCATTGTCTCCTACGATGGCTTTGTTTCTTGGTACATGCATGCCAGTAATGGATGAAACCAATCTACTGGTAGGGTAGAGTTTTGTGGAATCAATGGATGTTTTAAAATCAAAATACTCCTCCCTTGTTTTAATCGCCATACACACTTCTTCTAGCGAAGTATTTCCAGCACGTTCTCCAATGCCATTGATTGTGCATTCTATTTGCCTTGCTCCGGATTCTACTGCTGCTAAGCTATTAGCGACAGAAAGACCTAGATCATCATGACAATGAACACTGAAAACAACATTCTCTGTACTTTTGCAGTTGGTGATTAGATGATTGAATAATTCACCAAATTCGTATGGGATTGTATAACCTACAGTATCCGGAACATTGATCGTTGTAGCACCTGCTTCGATTGCAGCGTTGACAACTTCTGTTAAGAAACCATGATCGGTTCTGGAGGCATCTTCAGGAGAAAACTCGACATTGTCACAAAAAGACTTGGCCATCTTTACACCTTCATAGGCAGCTTTTAGAACTTCGTCCTTTGCCATATTAAGTTTATGCTTGAGATGAATTTCGCTGGTAGCAACAAAAACATGAATCCTTCTATTTTCATTGACCTTAAGAGCCTCATTTGCTTTTTCTATGTCGCTTTCATTGCATCTTGCCAATGAACAAATAGTCGGCCCATCAATTTCAGAAGCAATTGTATTTACTGCATCAAAGTCACCGGGTGATGCGGCGGCAAAACCCGCCTCTATCACATCGACATTTAACTCCTTCAATGAATGTGCAATTTTTAGTTTTTCACCAATCGTCATGCTGCAGCCCGGTGCTTGTTCACCGTCTCGTAAAGTGGTGTCAAAAATTATGATTTCTCTTGAATCGCTCATATTTAGTTTTTAGCTTTGTCCACAATTTTATTTGCAGAAATCCATGGCATCATTGATCGAAGATTCTCTCCCACTGTCTCAATGGAATGCTCAGATGTGTTCCGCCTGTATTCATTCATCTTTGGCCCACCAGAATTGCAATCATCCATAAAATCTCTGGCAAATTTTCCAGATTGGATTTCAGCTAGGATTTTTTGCATTGTTTCTTTAGTTTCGTCATTCACTATCTTGGGACCTGTAACATAGTCACCGTATTCTGCAGTATTGGAAATACTATACCTCATGTTTTGAAGACCACCCTCATATATAAGATCTACAATGAGTTTGACTTCATGAAGGCATTCAAAATATGCCATTTCAGGTGGATAACCATTTTCCACCAAGACTTCATACCCGTTTTGAATCAATGATGTCAATCCACCGCATAGAACAGCCTGTTCGCCAAAAAGATCTGTTTCCGTCTCATCTTTGAAGTTTGTCTCAATGATTCCAGCACGACCGGATCCAATTAATGAGGCGTAAGAAAGGCCTATATCTTTTGCTTTTCCTGAAACATCTCTATGAACTGCAAGCAAGCAGGGCACTCCGGCGCCAGTTTCATATTGAGATCGAACAGTATGGCCAGGGCCTTTGGGAGCAATCATTATCACATCAAGGTCATCTCTCGGCATGATCATTTCAAAATGAATATTGAAGCCATGAGCAAATGCCAGGACCGCACCATTTTTTATGGTTTCCTTTAAATGATTTTCATACATCACAGCTTGTTTCTCATCAGGGATCAGCATCATGACAAGATCTGCATGCGGAACAGCATCTTCAACTTCTTTAACATCAAATCCAGCTGCTTCAGCTTTTGCCCATGAAGCAGACTCTTTTCTAAGAGCAACGGTTACATTAGCGCCTGAATCTTTTAAATTGTTAGCATGAGCATGTCCTTGAGATCCATAACCAACAATAACAATATTCATGTCTTTAATAATGTTCTGATCGGCATCACTGTCGTAATATATTTGCATTCGTTGCACTCCCTTTTTATTAAATTATAAAAAAACCCCGCTTTTTGGCGGGGTCTTAGAAATTCTCTTGTAGTAAAAAAACTCTATCTCACCCCAGTGTGATAAATCAGCAGCAGGTTCAGTAAAATATCTTCTGACCCAATGGCTCTCTGTATAACTTTAATATCATTCAAATTTTTCATTCGCCAATCTTCATTGAACATGAGCTTTTTGTCAACATATATTCTATTTTCCTGATTAACTTTATTATTAGCAATTTGTATTGGAAAGATTCTTATATATCGATATATCAAAAATATATATCGAACCAAATTACAAGGTTTTTTTAGTAATAAATTTTTGTCATTAGTCTTTGGAGTATTTTTTGATTATGCTATTATCAATGCTTCATTGGGACCAGTGCCCAAGCTTTCAAAATAAACCATTTAGGGAATGTTTTTATGAATAAACATAAAATTACTACCAAACTGATCATAGGCAGTCTCTTGCTTGTATCGATTCCAATGATGGTTCCGGCGGAAACTTTGAGTCAGATCCTTACTGCTCAAACCGAAAGAACTCTATTGGCACAAGAATCACAAGTGCGTGTTGATAAAATCAGTGATCAAACAAATAAGTTACAAGATCAATACAGAGCAGCACTTAAAGAAATTGATGGTCTTCAAATTTATAACAAGCTACTGGAGCTTCAGATTGAAAACCAAGCCAGAGTAAAAGTTGATTTGGAAAAATCAATTGTTCTTGTATCAGTCATTAACAGACAGATTGTTCCCACAATGACAAAAATGATTGACTCATTGGATCAATTTGTTCAGCTCGATGTTCCCTTTCTGCTTGATGAGCGATCCAAACGGGTTGATACTCTTAAAGAAATTATGCAAAGAGAAGACGTCACAATTGCTGAAAAATTCAGAAAAGTAACTGAGGCGTATCAAATAGAAAATGACTATGGTAAAACCATTGAAACCTACAAGGATACTCTTGAGGTTGATGGCAAAACACTTGAATTAGATTTTCTACGTGTTGGTCGTGTTGCATTCATGTATCAATCAATTGATGGAAAGGTATCTGGTGTTTGGAGCCAAAAAACAAATCAATGGGAAGATGCCAGTGACAATCGTAATGAAATTAAGATGGGCCTAAGCATAGCCAAGAAACAGGTCGCACCTGATTTGGTTATCATCCCCGTTGATAGTGCGGAGGTACTCTAAATGAAGAAGACATATATATTTGTAGTTTTAGCATGTCTAATAACTAGCCCACTGTTTGCTCAGCAATCAGCATTGACCATTGATCAACTGCTTGAAAATGTCGAGCAAGGAAAAATCAATGACAACTCTGAGAATAGAAAAAGAGAAGCTGAATTTAGACAAAAAAGAGATCAACAGGACAGTCTCCTATCTGAAGCTGAGACGACTAAAGTTAATGAAGAGAATAGAAGTACCCAATTAGAAGCAATCTTTGAAGAAAATGAAGCAGAATTAAATATCCTTCAGGATACTCTAACTGAAAGACTTGGTGCCCTTAAAGAACTTTTCGGAGTGATGCAGCAAGTTGCTGGGGATGCCAGAACAAGGTTTGATAATTCATTAACAAACGTTCAATATCCTGATCGTAGTCCTTTTCTGGAAGATTTGGCTAAAAAAATTGGAAGCAACTCACAATTACCATCAATCGATGAGATTGAGAGATTATGGTTTGAACTCCAAAGAGAAATGACTGAAACAGGAAAAGTTGTCAAATTTACTACTGAAGTTATTGATACCAACGGAAGTAAGCAGTCCACCGAAGTTGTAAGAGTGGGAGCTTTTAATATTGTAGCTGATGGAAAGTATCTAACTTATTCTCCAGAAACTGGCAATGTCACTGAAATTCCAAGACAACCCGAAGGCAGAAGATATACCAGCAGCACTTCAAATGTATTTGAATCTGGCGAAGATAAAGTCGCCTTTGGCCTTGATCCAACATTGGGCGGAGTATTGGCATCTTTGGTTGCAAGACCTAACTTAATGGAAAGAGTTCAGCAAGGTGGTATTGTAGGTTATCTCGTATTACTGCTTGGTGTATTTGGTGTTGGTATTGCCATGCAAAGACTATATATACTCGTTGATGTTGATAAAAAGGTTACAGCTCAATTGAACAGTGATGTAATCAGTACTGACAATGCACTTGGAAGAGTTCTGAATGTTTATGAAGAAAACAAGAGTGTCGATACAGATACCCTAGAGCTGAAAATGGCTGAAGCTGTGTTCAAGGAAACACCAGAACTGAATAAAGGCTTATTAATCATTAAAGTAATTTCTGTTGTAGCTCCACTAATGGGACTTCTTGGAACAGTAACTGGAATGATCAATACCTTCCAGGCTATCACGCTATATGGAACAGGTGATCCTAAACTGATGGCTGGTGGTATTTCGCAAGCATTGGTTACTACTGTGCTCGGTCTGACAGTTGCGATCCCAACAACTCTTTTACATACGATTGTTAGTGGAAGAAGTAGAAGGGTAAGTCAGATCATACAGGAGCAGGGTGCTGGAATTATTGCAAGTCATTCTGAAAAAACCTCATAATTGAATAATTAAGAGGATCATTAAAGATGAGTGATGTAATTATAGCGGTCAGAGACTTCCTAGAGATGGGAGGACAAGTTCTGAATATAATTGCTCTTGTAATATTTCTGATGTGGATGTTAATTCTGGAGAGAATATCATTTTTTCAATCCGGATTAATATCTCAGAAAAGCTCTATACAGGCTAACTGGAGCAGTCGATCAGACAAAAAATCATGGAATTCAGATGCCATTAGAGAACAAATGATTTCTGAGTTTTCAATGTCTGCAAATCAATATCTACCAATCATCAAAACTCTTGTGGCTCTTTGTCCATTACTGGGACTTATGGGAACAGTTACTGGGATGATACAGGTATTCGATGTAATGGCTATCTCAGGCTCTGGAAACGCAAGATCTATGGCCTCTGGTGTCTCAAAAGCAACAATACCTACAATGGCTGGTATGGTTGGTGCTCTGTCAGGAGTATTTTTTGTGACATTATTAAATCAAAAGGTAACATCTGAAGTCGATGATCTAGAAGATAATCTGACAGCAGACAACTAAATTATTAAGGTATACATTTATGAGAAAAAATCTATTTCAAGCAGTGCCAGAAGAAGAAGCAGAAATAAACCTCACACCAATGCTTGATGTTGTTTTCATCATGCTTATCTTCTTTATTGTAACTGCCTCATTTGTAAAAGAGTCTGGTTTGGATGTAAACCGTCCTGATGCACCGACTGCTGTCAAAAAAGAAAATGCCAATATCCTTGTTGCAATAGGAGCCAATAATGAGATTTGGATCAATAGAAGAAGAATTGACCCGAGGGCAGTGAGGGCCAATATTGAAAGAATGCATGCTGAAAATCCTGAAGGTGCTGTAATCATTCAAGCAGATAAAAAAGCGTTTACTGAAACACTTGTGACTGTGATGGATTCTGCAAGACAAGCTGGCGTCTTCAATGTATCCATTGCTGCAAATGAAGGCGAGTAAGTTGACGATTTAGTATGTCTGAACTGATTCAACAAATAAGAAATACCATAGGGATCCAAGATCCTATCACACGAATTGCGGCTGCTGGATTTCTTTCTATATTTACTACATTTGGAATACTGTGGGTAATGCAAATACTCATAGCAACTGGTGAAGGAGCAATCACTTCAAAATACGAAGGGAGATTTGTTGATTTTGTTCGAATAAAGAAAGACGAGTCACTGGATACAAAAAACGCAAAACCAAAAAAACCACCCGAGCCGGAAGAGCCACCACCCGAGCCTGAACAACAAATGGATGATATAGACACCAGTATGGATACTGTCAGTATTGGTTCAGTGGATGCAAACATGGATGTAGCTGCTGGTATTGGTGGATTCAATGCCGGTGAAGGTGAATATCTTCCAATCGTGAAAGTTGCACCCATTTACCCAAATAGAGCACTCTCAAGGGGCATAGAGGGTTACTGTATAATTGAATTTGTTGTCACAAGAAATGGGACAACCGCGAATGGAAAAGTTATTGAATGCACAAGCAGTCTTTTTGCAAAAGCCTCTTTAAAAGCCTCCTCAAAATTTAAATATAAACCCCGTGTTATAAATGGAACACCAATTGATGTGCCTGGTGTTCAACATAAAATTACATTTGAACTGGAGAAATAAATGAAGAAGCTTTCATTGTTTTTTATTCTTTCCTTTAGTTTTGTCATGCTTCCAACATTCTTAGCTATCCCATCTGGTGAAGCAGTTGCTCAAGAGGAAGAACAGAGAAAGACGAAAAAAGTAGGCGCTATGACAGAGAAGGTCGCAAAAAAATTATCTGCCGCTCAAGAGTTAATCGAGCAAGAGAAGATTACTGAAGGACTTCAGGAATTAAATGACATTATGGCTTTCAAAAAGCTCACAGATTATGAAAGAGCCCAAGTTAATTATTTCTTTGGTTATGTAGAATATCTTAAAGAAAATTATGAAGGTGCTATAAGCTTCTATCGTAAAGTACTCCAAGGTGAAAAGGTACCCGAAGGCCTCGTATCATCAGCACGAACAACGATTGCTCAGCTTTACTTTCAATTGGAAGATTATCCAAGAACGATATCATCAGTAGATGAAATTTTAAAAAATCAAACTACACCCAGACCCGATCTATATATATTGAAAGGCACCGCTCAATACCAAATGAAACAGTACGAAAATGCAATTGAGTCGGTTACAGGAGCTATAACGGCTGCCGAGTCGAGAAATGCAGATCGTGTCACTCAACTTCAAAAGAATATAACCACTGCTGCAGGGAAATACAGAGTGAAGTATGACCGAAACAACATTGATCACATATCTTTAGCCAATGAAGTTAAAAAAGTTGTAAAGCTTCAGCTTGCTGATACAAGAAAGAGTAATGACAAGTATGTTCAACTCGAAGAGGAAATTAAAGGGCTCGAAGCAGATGCTAAAAACTTAGCAATAGGACCAACTAAGGAACAATGGTGGTTGTTGCTAAGAGCTTGTTACTATGAATTAGAGCAGATGGATCAAGTAAAAAGGGTCCTTGAACGATTGGTTGTTGAATGGTCAAAAAAAGAATACTGGGTCCAGCTTTCAGCAATGTACTCACAAGATAGACAAGAAAGTGAACAAATAGCTGCTTATCAAACTGCCTATCAAGAAGGGTATTTAGAAAAAAGTTCTGAGTTTGTAATGATGGCACAACTTTATTTATCCCAAGAGGCGCCTTATGAAGCAGCAAAATTGCTTCAAAAAGCAGTGGATGATGGAATCGTTGAAACTGATGATGAAAAAAATTGGATGGTATTGGCACAAGCATGGTTCCTATCAAAGTATGATGATAAGGCGATTATTGCTTTAAGAGAGGCTGCAAAATTAACCGATGATGGTGAGCTTGACATGAGACTTGCTAGATCCTTATCAAACATTGGTGATTTTACGGGATGCATTAACTCTGCCAGCACAGGGATAACCAAGGGATCTCTAAAAAGATTGGACGAATCATATATAACGAAAGGTATGTGTGAATTTGAAGCAGCAAAATACGAGGATTCAAAAGACTCATTTGCAAAAGCAAAAATTGATGCTGACAGAAGAAATGATATCGCGCTCCAAGAATGTGCCGATACTGAGAATCTAACTCTTGATACACTCATGATGAAAATGGAAACACAAAAAGCGTTTCTTGAGATGGGCAAAGAAATTGAAGAGAAAGTTATCAGATGTCAACTTCCTTCATCCGTTAAAACAGTTGAGAACTGGTCGAAGTTTCTTGAAAAAGAAGTTGAGCGGGTTACTTTGCTACAAACTCAAATAGCGGCTATTGAGGCTCAGCTTGCATCCGGTGAATCTCAGGCCTTAACCTTTTAACTGCTAAATATATCCCAAAACATTTTTAAGGCGGTAACAGCCAAAAGCATACTAAAGATTCTAAGGAGCCTATTTCTTTCTAACTTATGGGCCAATCGAACTCCAATTGGGACAAACAGTATTGTCAGTGGGACTATAAATGCTGCAAATAGCAGATTGACATAACCAAGCGAGTAATCCGGAAGATTTGGTAATGAGTATCCACTAATTACGAAGCCAATTGACCCAGGAATGGCAATGATGATTCCTAAAGCAGACGATGTGCCAATGGCTTTTCTTATCTCAATACCCATATAGCTCATGATCGGAACACTTAAATTTCCACCTCCAATACCCATCATGGAGGAAAATATACCAATAAAAAATGGAGAAATATTCAGCAATGGGTGCTCAATGATTCTTAACGACTCATCCTTTATACTGCTAGTAAACATCTGATAAGAAACGACGGAAGCCAATGTTGCAAAGAGCAAAGTTAGACCCTTAAATGATGTTATACCGGCAAGATAACTCCCTAAGGCTGAACCCAAAGCTATTGGTATAAGCCATTTCTTGAAGATGGATTGATTAAATGATCCTCTTTTTGAATGCTCAAAAGCAGACCTCAGGCCCGTCGGAATAATTATAAATAAGGATGTTCCCACAGCAACATGCATTATGATCGATTGGTCAAGACCAAAATAGGTTAGAAGATAGTAGAGCATAGGAACAATAACTATTCCTCCACCAATTCCTAACATTCCTGCCAACACACCTGCCGCAGAGCTCGCAGATGCAATAAGTATTATTGTGATTAAGTTAGGTTCCAAAAGAGTGATTCCTATATATGGAGTATTTCAATTAACTCACCGCAGGTTCCTTTGATCGTATTCGTCTGAACTTTTTCAAAGCTTGGGATGCTAGAATCATATGTTTTCTCAGGAGAATTGGACTCATGTGCAAGAAAGCTAACAATTGAGATACCCGTTGGCAAGTAACCAGAGACGGATTCTCTTGGTCCAGCCTCGGGTGGCATTTCATCTAACTCTATTAATGATTGCCCCCTAATAGCCAAAGCAGCAGATTTGTATTGTGTGTCTTCAGGAAGATTAAAAACTTTTGAGATGGCTCGAATTCTTGATTGCATGGGTGGTGCTTTATCTATAGATAACTTTTCATTTAAAAAAGATTGCATCTCATTAATGTCTTTCCCAGCAAGAATGACGATGAAGGTTTGGTCGATATCGCATCTTGGTGTGGGGCTATCAAACTCATCCAATTTTGACTTGAATTGGGTCAAATAAAGAACTTCCTTTGACGGACCCATGATTTGCATCGCTCTGATCTGATCTGTAAAAGACAAGTCTGCAGGCTCACCGATAATCTCGAATGGAGAATCCATGATCCTTGTCGCTGATTTATCAACGTCTCTTACAATCAGTTCTGCTGCATTCCATCCATAGGTTCCAAATGGCACATAGGAAGAATCAATATTTTGTTCTACAAACCGAAAGAAAAAATCATTTGAACCTTCTGGACTCATATAAATCATTTCTGAATTTTCAATGTTTGGTGCGTTCCAGCTTTTAGCCTGGTGAGCATTGACTCTGGTGGAGGAGACAAAATTATAGTTCAAATATTTTGAATAAATATCAATAACCCGATCGAGATCGGGCGATGTTATTGTAACTGCTGTAATGCGTCCAAGTTGCATAATATGACATCAATTCAAAAGATAGAGAATATCATAATATTTGTATACACTTGATCAAATCTAGATAACTTTAAGGGAGTGAAATAGTGTCAAAAGTTTCAATTTGTGAAGTAGGACCAAGAGACGGTCTCCAGAGTGAGCCTGAACTCCTTTCAACTGAAGTAAAAAAAGAATTCATTACACGGTCAGTGAATGCAGGCATCAAAAACATTGAGGTTACAAGTTTTGTTCATCCAAAGAAAGTTCCTCAAATGGCAGATGCGGAAGAGCTTGTTGCAAGCTTGCCAGAATATGATGATGTTTCATATATAGGGCTCATCATGAACCAAAGGGGATTTCAGCGTGCCAAAGATTGTGGAATCAAAGAAGTCGGAATGGTCATTGTAAGTACTGACACATACAATATGAAAAATCAGGGTGTGGTCACTCAACAGTCGATTGATAATTGGTTAGAAATCTCTGCTGAAGCAAAACAATCAGGGATAAGAACGAATGTCTTGATTGCATGTTCATTTGGATGCCCATATGAAGGAGAGGTTGATCCAGAACATATTGCTGTGATTGCAGAAAAAGTCCTCCAAGGAAATCCTGATATCATTGGTTTAGCAGACAGTGTGGGTGTTGCAGTGCCCAATCAGATTAAAAAAACATTTTCACTGATTAAGGAACTTGCTCCAAATTTACCCTTAAGAACCCATCTGCATAATACAAGAAATACAGGTCTAGCAAATGCAGCAGCAGCGATCGATGCAGGAGTCACAATTATTGATTCATCCACAGGAGGAATTGGAGGGTGTCCATTTGCACCAAAAGCGACAGGGAATATACCGACAGATGATTTACTTTACATGCTCAACAGATCTGGAGTGGAAACAGGAGTGGATCTTAATCTTGTCGTGGAAAATTCTGAATGGCTTGAAACTAAACTCGGGAGAGCAGTTCCAGCGATGGTTCCAAAAGCAGGAATATTCCCAGAAAATGCTGAAATAAACATGCAATAAAAGTATGATTAGTGTAGATTTTTTTTTAAGGTAATATTTCATACAATTCAAAGAAAAGACCGGACTGAGTAAAAAAAATTAATTTTGGTGCGGCTAAAAAAAATAGGAGAAAATATGAGTTATCGACTTGGAGTTGATGTAGGAGGAACTTTCACTGATCTTTTGCTAGTCAACGAAAAAACTGGAGCCCTTCATACTGCAAAAGTACCCAGTACACCAGAAGATTCTTCCATCGGAGTTTTTAACGGAATCAATCGAGTATGCGACAACGCAGGCGTTGATCCATCCCAAATAAATACTGTTATGCACGGAACAACAGTCGCTACAAATACTATTTTGACAGGGACCGGAGCCAAAGTAGGCCTCATAACGACTAAAGGTTATCGTCAAGTTCTTCAAATCGCTCGTTCTTTTGTGCCTGGTGGCCTTGGTGGATGGGTTATCTACAATAAAAGCAACCCATTAGCACCATTAGCTTTGACAATAGAAGCCGATGAGAGAATATCAGCAAAAGGTGAAGTCCTTTCAAAATTAAAGGTTGGTCAACTTGCCAAAGATATCAAAATGATGAAAGAAAAAGGTGTCGAAGCTGTGACGGTATCTCTCATTAATTCATATGCTAACGATAAACATGAAAAAGAGATAAGAAGTGTCATTAAAAAGAAAAAACTTCTTCCTAAGATTCCTGTTTCATTGTCATCTGAAGTAGTTCCTGAAATGCAAGAATATGAAAGAACAATCACCACTGTAGCAAACTCTTATGTAAGACCAAAAGTTGCTGAATATGTGAAAAACCTTCAGAGCGGTTTAAAAAGAAGAATGAAAGACGTAAAGTTACGTATTCTTCGTTCGGATGGTGGTCTTGCCTCCGCAAAAGCGTCGTCAGATTCTCCGGTAAACCTTTTAATGAGTGGGCCAGCTGGAGGTGTATCTGGAGCAATTTGGATAGCAAAACAAGCTGGGTATGAAAACTTAATGACTTTTGATATGGGTGGTACTTCCACAGATGTCTCCTTGGTTAAGGATGGTGTTGCCGAGCAAAGCCGTGAAACCTCAGTAGGAGATGTAACGGTAAGGGCATCATCTGTTGATGTTAGAACTGTAGGAGCAGGAGGCGGATCGATTGCGCATGTTCCTGAATTGACAGTTGCCCTAAGAGTGGGTCCTCAAAGTGCAGGGGCAGCACCGGGTCCAGCATCTTATGATAAAGGAGGCACTGAGCCTACCGTTACTGATGCAAATGTTGTACTAGGTTATATACCAGCAGATTATGTAGAACTCGGTGGGGATTCGGATTGGAAAATCAGAAAGGATCTTGCTGAAGAATCAATTAAACCGGTAGCAAAAGCACTTGGTCTTTCTATCAAGCAAGCAGCATCCGGAATCATTGATATTGTCAATGAGACTATGTATGGAGCTCTAAGGCTTGTTTCTGTTGAAAAAGGATATGATCCAAGGGAGTTTGCATTAATCGGCTTTGGAGGCGCAGGTCCGCTTCATGCGAATGCATTGGGTAAGCTGACTAATTCATGGCCTGTCATCATTCCTCCTGGTCCAGGAGTACTTTGTGCTTACGGGGATGTTACAACAAATATTCAAGATGAATCCTCTATGTCTTTCATTAGAAGATTCTCTGACACAGATAAAAAAGAAGTCGTAAAGATATTTGAAGACTTAGCAAAGAAAGCCTCGAAAACACTCGACGCAGAAGGTGTTGCTAAGACCAAAAGATCTACAGCATACCAAGTAGATCTCAGATATCTCGGTCAAGGAATGACCATCAATGTTGATTTTGATATAGCTGATTTAAAGAAAAAAGGCTTAGATGCAATCGGAGATAAGTTTGATGAGTTGCATAAACAACTCTTTACTTTTTCACTGGATGAAGAAAAAGAACTGGTGAACTTAAGAGCAGTTGTCAAGGATCAAGCGCTTACTTTAAAAGCTCCCTCTGTTGGAAGAGGAGGGCCTAAACCTACTAAGGCTTCAATCATCGCTGAAGGAAGCCCAGTTTTCATGGATGGTAAAAATCAAAAAGCTAATATTTATGACCGTTCAAAACTTAAACATGGAAATGTTGTAAAAGGTCCAGCCATAATCAAGGAAATGGACTCCACGACACTTATTCTTTCAAAGCATGAAGGAAAAGTAGATAAATTTGGCAACATACTAATCACGCCTGCAAAATAAGGGAGCCGAAAGATGCCAGCTAAAATAGTACAAAACAACAGTAAGAAATTTAACCGAGTCAAATTGGATCCAATAACACTTGATGTTATTGAGAACTCCATGTTTTCAGCAAGATGGGAGATGGACGCAGTCCTTTTTAGAACTGCAATGTCGCCAGGCATTAGAGAACAAGGTGATGAATTTCCAATGATTGCTAACCTAGACGGAAAGATGGTTGTGGGTCAATTTGGAAGCTTTATTCACGGGTTCAAAGAAGCGTTTGATGGCACCATCGAGGAAGGAGATATGTTTCTAACAAATGATCCTTACTCATGTAATGGTGCGGTCAGTCATGCCAATGATTGGCTATTACTCAGGCCTATTTTCAAGGATGGTCGACTCATTGCGTATGCTGCGATGTTTGGTCATATGACTGATGTCGGTGGAAAGGTTCCGGGTAGCTTACCAACAGATGCAACTCAGATTTTCGAGGAAGGCATAAGAGTACCTCCAACAAAGATATACAAAAATGATGAGTTGCAAGAAGAAATTTTGAACATCATCCTTCATAACTGCAGGCTTCCAATTTGGAACAAAAGTGATTTTAATGCAATTGTCGCCTCGATCAAAACTGCTGAAAAGAGAGTAATAGAAATGGCGGACCGCTTCGGGGATGACATTTTCTATTCTGCTCTAGAGGACCTTCTTGATCGAAATAAGAAGGCTATGGCTACACTTATTAAGAATACCGTCCCTACAGAAAAACAGTATTTTGAAGACTATATTTGTGACGATGGATTAGGAATGGGGCCATATAAAATCAAATGCGCAATGTGGAGGGAAGGAAAGAAGGTAATTTTTGACTTTGAAGGAACGGATCCTCAATCCATAAGCTCAGTGAACTTCTTCCTCAATGAGGAAATGTTTAAGATGTTCTGTGGCGTCTATATGATTATGGTGTTTGATCCTGCAATTATGTTTAATGATGGATTCTATGATCTTATGGAAGTAAGAATTCCTCAAGGCACTTTACTTAAGCCAAACTATCCTGCAGCTTTATCGTGCAGAACTCATGCACTGGGAAGAATATTCGATGTACTGGGAGGCCTCTTAGGCCAAGGAGCTCCAGAATTCCTCTGTGCTGCTGGATTCTCAGACAGTCCTCATTTGATGTACTCAGGTTATGATAAAAATGGCGAATGGTATCAGCTATACATGATCGGATTTGGCGGTGTTCCAGGAAAACCAATGGGTGATGGCCCTGATGGGCACTCTTTGTGGCCTAGCTTCACCAATGTTCCAAATGAGTTCTTGGAGAGCTATTTCCCACTCGTTATCGAGGAATACTATACTGTTCCAGATAGTGGAGGGGCTGGTTACAACAGAGGTGGTAATGCACTATGCACAACTTACAAGTTCCTAGAACCCGGAGAAGTATCAATCCATGATGATAGATGGTTAACCTATCCGTGGGGAGTTAATGGTGGGACACCTGGAGCTAGAAGCACAAAAACACTTGTGAAAAAGAATGGGGATACTGAGCTTCTTCAATCTAAGTGCGACAGAATAATCGTTGAAGAAGGTGACACACTTTATCATGTTACATGGGGAGGAGGTGGATGGGGTGATCCATTCACAAGAGAGCCTGAAAGAGTACAATTCGATGTTGAAGCAGGATTAGCAACAAGAGAAGGTGCTAAAAATAACTACGGTGTTGTTCTGCGAAAAGACAGCAGTATTAATATGGCTGCCACTAAGAAGCTTAGGGCAGAAATGTCTAAAGCTAGAGGCAAAGCAAAGCTCTTTGATAAAGGCTTCAGTTCAATCAAGGAATTGAAATCTAGATGCAAAGATGAAACAGGTCTCGATGCGCCAGAGGATCCAAAATTCCAGAAGTGGATGACTGCTTCTTAAGTCTCTATTAGATAATAAATACTTATTCCACAATCACTCAGAGTGATTGTGGATATGTACGTCGCTTTGTGGATATGGAATTGAAATCCCTTCTTGATCAAACCTTTTCTTAATCTCTTCAAGCAAAGAATAAAGAACATCTAGGTATTCAGAATTCTTCACCCAAGGCCTTACTATAAAATTCACACTACTATCTGCTAACTCAGATAAGGCAATTCTAGGCTTAGGTTCTTTCAATATCCTCTCATCCTTAGACAAGACATCTGCTAGCACCTCTTTAACCTTGTCAATATCATCGTCATAGCTACAGCCGATAACAATATCAATTCTTCTTTCTTTCTGGTGAGAAAAGTTAACAATGCTTCCATTCATGATACTGCCATTTGGAACAACAACTATTTTATTATCTGGAGTCCTTAAAACAGTTGAGAATATCTGAATGTCATCTACTGTTCCTAGATGATTGTCGGCCTGAATATAGTCTCCAACTTTGTATGGACGATATATTACTATCAAAATACCTGCTGCAAAATTAGAAAGTGAGCCTTGAAGTGCAAGACCAATTGCAAGGCCTGCAGCACCTAAAACTGCAATAATCGATGTTGTTTGTATGCCTAACTGATTGATCGCAGCAATAAAAACCACAATCATCAATAAGGTATTCAAAAGATTTGTCACAAATATTCTGACTGTGTCTTCTGTATTGGATCGTTCTAAAGCAGAAGAGATTATTTTTATAATAATTTTAATAGCTTGCCGCCCTATGATCAGAATACATAGAGCAATAAAAAAACTAATTCCAAAAGAGCTGAGCAGCTCAGTTAGTTGATTCCATAGATTTTCGTCTAAATTAAAGTCCATAATAAATTACCTCGCTTTTTGATGATATCCGGTATTTGGCATTAAATCGATGGCTGAAGCCATTCTATTAGTCATATTATAAAAAGCAGCCACAGCAGAAATCTCCCATATATCATGTTCATCAAATCCATTCTTTTGTAAATGCTCACGATCAGATTGAGTTATATTTTCTGGGCTCTCAGAGATTTTCCATGCAAAATCTAGCATCGCTAAATGTCTGTCACTCAAATTAGCTGCCTTGTAATTCATAACCAAAAGCTCTCCCAACTTTGGGTCCTTGGACATATGCCTTACAGCTGCTCCATGAGCAACCATGCAGTAAAAACATCGATTGAATGAAGATACGACGACTGCAATCATTTCACGCTCGAGTTTTGTTAAACCTGAATCATCCAGCATCAGGTTATTGTAGAAACCCATAAATGGATCAAGCTTCTTCTCGTCATGAGCATAGGCAAGAAGTACATTAGGTATAAACCCTAATTTTTGTTCACATTCATTGAAATAATCCTGTGTTTCTTTTTTCAGCTTTCCTATTTGGATATCGTCTGTGATCTTGAGAGCTGACAAATGATTTGGTTGAGACATATCTTTCCCCTTTGATACATTTTTCATTAGTTAGAATTTGTTATGATAATCAGATTCTATTTTATGGAGAATATCATGCCAACAGTATTTGTTACAGGTGCCAATCGCGGTCTCGGTTTTGAGCACGTAAAACAATATGCAGAAAAAAAATGGGAAATCATAGCTTGCTCAAGAAATCCTGAACAATCAACTGAGCTTCTTCTATTAAAAGATCAATATCCAGAAACTATCGCTATTGAAAAGCTTGACGTAACAAATTATGAAGAAATAACAGCCTTAAGCAAAAAATATGCAGACAAATCTATTGATATACTCATTAATAATGCTGGGACCCTAGGGCCAAAGGGAGTACCTGAAGCTATGGGTTATCAGAATATAGGGCATATGGATTATGAAATCTGGAGAGACATTCTAGAGGTCAATCTTCTTGCTCCCTTCAAGGTTGCAACAGCTTTTCATGATCAAGTGGCAATGAGTGATAAAAAATTACTGGTTATGATGTCGAGTGATCTTGGTTCAGTGGAACAAAATAACTTTGGCGGACTCTATTCGTATAGAGCGAGCAAAGCTGGATTGAATATTCTGTCAAAAGGAATGTCAATTGACTGGAAGGACATAACTGTCATCGCTTTGGCACCTGGATGGTGCAAAACATTTCTTGGTGGAGATGAAGCCGATGTCGAGCCTGATGTAAGCGTTACTGAACAACAAATGATGTTTGAATCAATTGAACCGAGTGACAGTGGAAAGTTTTTAGATCGTTTTGGAAATGAAGTGCCTTGGTAAATCAGTACATGACTGTGGTGGACTTCGTCTTCAGATATGAGTCCAAGCCTTCTTCACCAAATTCTCGTCCCCAGCCAGATTGTTTATTTCCACCAAATGGAATAGCAGAATCCACAGCAGCATGACAATTTATACTCACCTGTCCAGAATCAATCAAAGCAGCCATTTTGTGGCCAGTCGTCATGTCATTGGTCCAAACGCTTCCGGATAACCCATATGTGGTTTCATTTGTCCTTTTAGCAATCATTTCGAGTGACTCATTGCTGAATTTTTCGATGCACAATACAGGCCCAAATATCTCCTCTTTAGCAATAGTCATATCGCCCGTAACATCTGTGAATATTGTTGGCTCAATAAAGAACCCTTTTTCATTGATCTCATTTCCTCCACACACCAATGTTGCACCCTCAGAAATCCCTTGTTTGATATATTTCATGACTCTGATCCTTTGATCTTGCGATATCAAGGGTCCAAAATCATTTGTCTCTATCAATCCATGACCGATCTGGAAGGACTGAGCCATATTCTTAACGCCTTCTACTAGTTCATCATGAATGTCTTCATGAGCAAATACTCTTGTCCCAGCCATACAATTTTGACCTTGAAGAAAAAAACAAGCCCTAGCAACACCAGGGATTGCTTTTTCAAGGTCTGCATCATTAAAAACAACAACAGGGCTCTTTCCGCCCAATTCAAGAGTGACTTTTTTTAAGTTTCCTGCCGATGATGAAACAATCTTTCTTCCAACTTCAGTTGATCCAGTAAATGTAATTTTGTCCACATCATCGTGTTTTGCCAGGGCATCTCCTGCAGTTTCTCCAAGCCCTGTCACAATGTTGACAACACCTTTTGGTATTCCGGATTTCTCAATTAACTGAGCAAAATATAATGCCGTCAAAGGAGTTAGTTCTGCTGGTTTAAGAACAACTGTACATCCAGCTGCTAGGGCTGGAGCCAGTTTTAGAATTGCAAAAATAAGCGGAGAATTCCATGGAATGATTGCACCAACTACACCTATGGGCTCTCTTTTTGTGTATGTCAAAGATTCTCCATTCATTACGCCACCCGGCGAGACCGGTATTGTCTTCCCATGAATCTTCGGTGCCCAACTGGCATAGTACCTCAATAACGTGACGCCATGACTCGCAATCGAGTATTGTGCAAGTTGCATGGGCATACCGTTATCCAGAACCTCTATTTCGGAAAGAGTGGAGAAATTGGCTTCAATCTCATCCGATAAACGATGAAGAATCTGAGCTCGATCATGCGAGGGAATTTTTGACCATTCACCCGTCAGAGCATCCCTTGCAGATTTCACCGCAAGATCAATGTCATCTTTTGTTCCGGATTGGACTTCTGCTATTTTTTTCTCGGTTGCAGGATCTATTACTGGAATAGTCTCGCCTGAAGAGGACTCCCTCCATTCACCATTGATGAACAAAAGGTGCTTTGATTCTAAAAATTTTATGGTTTCTTTGCTTATTGGAAGTTCGAGTGAATTATTCATAATTAACGGTTTGCAATAAAATCGATTATCAGGATAGTTTACAATGATTTATCATTATTCAAAGTCAAAATCATGAAGCAGACATTAAGATACTTAAATATATTTGAAAGGAATGTCACATTCCTCGCATTTGCTGCACTAGTTATTGTAATGTTTAGTGATGTTGCTTTTAGGGAAATAACTGGAACAGGGTTACATTGGTCCAGACAAGTTGGAGTTTATGCAAATTTATTCGTTGTGATGTTTGGCCTAGGAGTGGCCTCATCGGAAGCTGCCCATTTGAGACCTAAATTTGCAGATAATTGGTTACCCAAATCACTTGATCCAATTCTAAATCGAATCCAGGAAGGATTGATGTGTCTTTTTTGTATTCTGTTTTCTGTCATTGCTTTTCAGGTGGTGATTGAAACATTCAGAGATGATGTTCAATCAATGGTTCTAAGGGTAGCGGTTTGGCCCTTTCAAATGATCATCCCAACGGCATTCTTTTTAACATCTGTCCGGCATCTGATTTACACAATCAATCCAGATCTAAGACCAGGGGAGGGTGCTAATTCAGGCATTGAATAATATTATGGCCTCTGCTTTATTTTTACCAATTATAATTCTTGTCTTATTTATCTTGAGACAGAACCTTATCGTTATTTTAGGTGTATCCACGGCATATGCTTATTGGGCATTTGGAGACGGAGTAATCAGTAATATTGTTGTCGATGCATGGGATGCTGCAAATAAGGATATTCTGTTGTCTATTCCTCTTTTTATTCTTGCAGGAAATATTATGTCCAGGGGTGGAATGGCATCAAGACTGATTGACTTAATGACTTCATTAACAGCACCCATTCCTGGAGGACTAGCAATTGCAACAATCATGTCGTGTGCAGCCTTTGCTGCTGTCTCTGGTTCAGGAACAGTCACATTGCTCGCCATTGGAACACTGATGTATCCTGCATTGATCAAAGCAGGTTACCCGAAAAATTTTGCACTCGGTGCATTATGTGCTGCTGGCACACTTGGTATTGTTGTGCCCCCAAGTATTCCATTGATTCTGTATGGAATCATGACGCAAACCTCAATAGGGGATTTATTTATTGCTGGCATTGGTCCCGCCATACTGCTGACATCTTTAATGCTCACTTATGCTGTGGCTCAAAACTTTTCACATCGGGAAAGCTCTTGGAACTTTTCTGATATTTCAAAATCACTGCGTAATGGTATTTGGGCATTGTTAATGCCATTGATCATACTTGGGGGAATATATACAGGATACTTTACAGCAACCGAATCGGCCGCAGTGGCTGTTGTTTATTCATTTGTTGTTGAATCATTGATTCATAAAGAAATGAATTTGGATGATTTGAGAGATGTCATAAGAGAAACAACAAAGCTTCTTGGGTCCTTGTTTCCGGTTTTAATGATTGCATTGAGTTTAAATGTATTCCTTACCTATGAAGAAGTTCCGCAAAATCTAGTCGCCTGGATGAGTGACAAGATTGACAATCCTGTTACAGCTTTGCTAAGCATTAATCTTTTTCTAATTCTGATTGGATGTCTCATTGATATTGGCTCTGCAATTCTTATTCTTGCACCTATGTTGATGCCAATTGCTGTATCGCAAGGCATTGATCCCACTCATTTTGGGATCATCATGGTCATGAATTTAGAAATAGGGTATCTCACACCACCTCTTGGGTTAAATTTAATCGTCGCAATGGGAGTCTTTAAAGAAAAGTTTTGGACCATATGCAGAGCAACTATTCCGTTTTTAATTATCATGCTCATTGGTCTTATGACCGTATCTTTTGTGCCTGAAATTGCATTATTTATGGTTGATTGATTCTTTGTGTAATAAAATATGCTTTTATTAAAAATTCTAGGAGAAAATGAATGAGCATTAATGTCGGAGATAAAGTTCCAAATATTAACTTTACAACCATGACAGCTGAAGGGCCATCGCCTGTAAGCTATGATGATTTATTTGCTGGAAAAAGAGTTGCCTTATTTTCAGTACCTGGTGCGTTTACACCAACGTGCTCTCTGCAACATCTGCCTGGTTTTATTGAGAAGGCATCTGAACTGACAGCCAAAGGAATTGACACAATTGCATGCATGGCTGTAAATGATGTATTCGTTATGGATGCTTGGGGTAAGAGCCAAGATGCTGAGGGGAAGGTACTAATGTTGGCAGATGGAAATGGAGAATTTACATCCGCCATTGGTCTTGACCTCGATGCAACAGGGTTTGGTATGGGAACAAGAGGACAAAGATTTTCATTGGTCATCAATGATGGTGTGGTTGAGATCGTAAACATTGAAGACGGTGGAGAATTCAGAGTGAGCAGCTGTGACTTCATGATCGACCAACTCTAAATTGACTATCAATAGAAAAATTGTTTTAAAAAAGTCTCCCGAAGGCATTCCTGTCGAAGGGGACTTTGAACTATTGGAAGAAGAGATTAATGGTCCCGGTTCCAATCAATTTCTAAGTAAAACAATTCATCTTTCACTAGATCCATATATTAGAGGCGTCATAACCGGAAGACATATTTATTCTGAGAAGGTAAATATTGGCGACACAATCGTCGGACGAACGGTTTCTGAAATAATCGAATCCAATCATCCTGAATTTAAAAAAGGAGAAACTGTACTGTCGTCCAATGGGTGGCAAGAGTATGGCATATCTGACGGTGAAGGAGTGCGTAAACTCACTGGTCATCAAGGGAAGCTGAGTACTGCACTTGGAATAATGGGTATGCCAGGGTTGACCGCATATGCGGGGCTAATGGTCTATGGTGAACCAAAAGAGGGCGATATTCTGGTTGTATCAGCTGCAAGTGGTCCGGTTGGCTGCATGGTTGGACAGATTGCTCAGATTCATGGCGCTAAAGCCATAGGTATAGCTGGCACTGAAGAGAAATGCAAAACAGTCAAAGATACCTTTGGATTCGAGGAATGCATCAATTATAAAACCGAAAATATTGATCAAAGAATCAAAGAACTATGTCCAGATGGTGTGGATATCTATTTTGATAATGTTGGAGGAGAAACGCTCGATATCATGACAAAGAATTTGGCCTATGAAGCCAGAATAGTATTGTGTGGTTTTATGACTCAATACAATCTCTCTTCACCGCCTCCAGGGCCAAACCTAGGACCCATCGTTGGAGCAAGAGCCACAATAAGAGGGGTGGTTGTCTATGACCACTATGATAAACAAGATGAATTCATCTCAAAAGCCAATCAATGGCTTGAAGATGGAAAAATTAAATACATCGAAGATGAAGCGATTGGTATTGAAAAAACTCCTGCTCAGTTTTGTAAGTTAATGAGAGGAGAGAATTTCGGTAAAACTATCGTCACCATGTAATTAAACTTCAAACTAGCTTAATTTTGGAGATCGGAAGATGCCTTCCTTGACTTTTCTACTGACGGTTTCCTCGATATTATCCCTGATTTCTTTTCTTGATTTCATCGGCTGATCTGCAAAAGAATTTGATGGATAAAAAACATTTTCCTCATAAATAGGGCGATAAACTTCAGTCCGAAGAGTTCCCAATCGATTATACCCATACACACCTGCACGTGCAGATCTTACTCTGCGAAGCACATCCATATCAATCACGCTCGATGCCCTTGAGCTCTCACCTGGACCATGATTCTGGACAATGACTTGTCCATTAAAATCAATGATTTTTGAATTGCCATAATTTGATCCTTCAGGAAGTGGGCCGCCAATCATACCGCCAGCATTCGATGAAATAAAATAAACCATGTTTTCTGAAGCGCGAGCTTTTTTATATGACTCCCATGCCATGTGATCTTGCTCGCCATGATCGGAAGTTGGGTGAAGAATAATTTCCGCTCCCTTCATTGTAAGAGCTCTTGCTGTTTCAGGCCATGCAATCTCACCACAAGGCATCATTGCAATGTTCCCAAGCTCTGTTTTTGCAACAGGAAATAAACTATCCACTCCATGCTTTTCTATATATTGATCCAAAATATCATGTGGAGAGCTTGCTTCAGTTGTATTAATCCTTCTGTACTTGAGGATGATTTCACCGGAAGGATCGATCAGAAAAGAGCAATTGAAATATCTTCCAGGCCAATCATCGGTGGACTCATATGCATTGGCACCAATATATATCTTGTACGTTTGAGCCATGGCCTGAATTCTCTCGATCTCATTCGAACCAGGAATATTTAGGCAAGCTTTCTCAATCCACTCATTTGGGTTTTCATGCAAGGGAAACCCTTGAAGATTAAACTCTGGAAAAAGATAAAGCTGCTTCATTGAGCCATTTGATGCAACCAATGATTTCAAGAGCTCTTCCCAGCGATCTATGCTCTTATTGATTATTGTCATTGCTTCTTCTCTGCTATGAGCGTTATTCACAACACAATTCATTGTCTGCATACATGTTGCTTTCCAGATATCCGCCATCTTTTTATCCTCTTGATGAATAATTTTTATTTTATCAGATTCCTCTCCCGATTGACGTTCGATGACGATGTCATATAATCATTTATTCTGAATGCATGTAAAAAAGGGGAGTGCCAATGAGTGGACATGACATAGCTTTATTAATACATATATTATTATTCGTATACTGGCGGGGTGGAGACATCGGTGTCTTTTCTTCC
>ERZ802830.516-NODE-516-length-38485-cov-10.0524_pt1 | contig 38485 bp, 38 predicted proteins | sample MGYA00345654_ERZ802830 | MGnify/ENA primary metagenome ERZ802830 (study PRJEB30503, sample SAMEA104212375) | marine metagenome | biome: Westerlies Biome; feature: [SRF] surface water layer (ENVO:00010504) within the epipelagic zone...; material: water... | reverse complement strand
GAAAGAAAAAACGTTATTTTCAATATTTAAAACGCTCGTTTAAAATAGATTATAAAAGACAAAATAAACATTTGTGCGCTACGATAATTATACTTCTAGCGCTTTGGCGATTTCTTTTTTTACTTTCAGGGCGTTTCCTGACAGCTCGTTATCTTTTGCCTTTGCAAGGAAGGCATCGAGGCCCCCTCTATGATCAACAGTTCGCAGTGCTGCCGCTGAAATTCTCAATTTTACACCACGCCCCAAAGTTTCAGATTGGAGTGTCACCTCATTAAGGTTTGGTAAAAACCTTCTACGTGTCTTATTATTGGCATGGCTCACATTGTTGCCAGTCATTGGCCCTTTACCTGTTAATTCACAACGGCGCGACATTATAACTTCCTAACTTTTTCCTAACAAGCGACGCTTTTAAAACGATTTATCATTACATAAATCAATAGGTCTGCTTGAATTCATTTGAGTGCTTCTAGGGAAATTCTATATGCTCGTCAAGCACCTTCCGGCGAAAAATACCATAATAATAGAGCAATAATAAAACAAATATTTTTCTGGAAAATAACCTTTGATGATAAAATTAATTTAGCCCAGCTCGCCCTTTTTTATTGAGATTTCTTTTAATATTTGATTAGCTGCCAATGCTAAATTTTTCTTCCCCAAAGCAACTTCTTCAGCAATTTTTAAGAGATCCGCTTTGATAGGATCTTTGTCTAAAACTGACAATAATTGATACCTAACATCCTCAAGAAGCCAGAATTTAGACTGGGCAGTACGATTAAGTTGAAAATAGCCTTTTTCCTTGCGCCACCCGACTAATTCAGAAATGACTTTCCATGTTTCACTAATTCCAGCTTTCTCTAAAGCTGAGACAGTCATCGCCTTTGGAAAACCTTCTGGATCCTGAGGACGTTTTCTCAGCAATCTGAGAGCTCCAGAGTAGTCAGCGCAAGTTCTTGTTGCTTGATCTTTTAAATCACCATCGGCTTTGTTCACCAAAATAATGTCAGCTAGTTCCATTATCCCTCGCTTAACACCTTGCAATTCATCGCCACCAGCCGGCGCAAGCAGCAAAGTAAAAATATCACAAATTTCCGAAACAATAGTTTCAGATTGTCCAACGCCAACAGTTTCAATTAATATTACGTCGAACCCTGCAGCCTCACATATCTTTACAGTTTCCCGAGTACGACGCGCTACCCCGCCCAAATGAGTTTGGCTTGGAGAGGGTCGTATAAAAGCAGCAGGGTTTCGAGCTAAGAGAGTCATCCTAGTTTTATCCCCTAGTATAGAACCTCCTGATCTCACAGAGCTGGGATCCACGGCAAGAACCGCAACGCTTAATCCTAAATCTGTAAGATAGGATCCAAAAACTTCAATAAAAGTTGATTTTCCAACACCAGGTGTACCCGAAAGACCAATGCGAATTGCCTGTTTTTCTGACTTTTTTTCAAGTAAGCTGATGAGAGAAACAGCTGATTTTCTATGATCGTCACGTGAGCTTTCTGCTAATGTAATAGCCCTGGACAAAGCTCGCCTATCGCCAGCTATTAAACTTTCAGCCATTTTGTTAAAGTCAGTCATTTTGACCAGCTTCCGTATAAACCTAAAATTGTTGGTTGACCTTATCCTGCTTTTCTTGCCTTGTTTAGCCTGAAATTATTTTGCTTGATAGATAAGTTATAAATTAATCATGAAAAACAAACAAAAACTATTCATTGTCTCTTGTGTCTATGCGATACTAATTTGTGCAAATACTCTTTCTGCAAAAACTGAACAATATAGCTTCGATGTTTTTCTGTGGGGCTTAAAAGTAGGTGAATTAGTCTACTCAATTAAAAAAGAATCTAATCAATATGATATTTCTGGCATTCTGAGATCTAAAGGCTTTGCTAGAGTTGTTACTAAATATAAATTCGTAGCCCAGACACAGGGGAGGCTTTCTAAGTCAAAATATTATCCAAGCTCTTACAGCGAAAAATCAGATACAGGCCGAAGAAAAGAGGAAAAATCAATAGTTTATCATAAAATGATACCAAAAATAACTTCCGCGAAAGCTCCCAAACCTCACTGGGCACAGCCTAAGTCGCAAAAAGGAACCGTAGATCCAATGACGGCTATTCATTTAGTTATGGGTGATAGAATTGAAAAGGCACTTTGTACGCAAAAAATTAACCTCTTTGACGGGGCTCGGAGGATCGAAATCATATTATCTAAAATTAATATTCAAAAAAATTCTGCCCAGTGTCGTGGTGACTATATACGCCAGGATGGCTATACGGATGAAGAAATGAAGGAAGGTAAAATCTTTCCTTTCACGATAAATTATATCAAGCGAAATGAAATTTATGCAGTCGAAAGTTTGGAGATAAAAGCTTTACGCGGACGAACTAAATTTACTAGACGTTAAACAATCTTGTTAACAAAGCTACCCATATTTGAAGTTCTAGACGAACTAGTGGAAAAACTAGTTAGTGATAAAAGAGCCGTCCTTTCAGCACCACCAGGTGCAGGAAAGTCAACGGCTATTCCAATTAGTCTGACTAAAAATCCTGCTTTCTCAAATGGGAAAATAATAGTGCTGGAACCAAGGCGTCTTGCTGTTAAGCAAGTTGCCTCAAGAATGGCTCAGACATTAGGTGAACCGCTAGGAAAAACGGTAGGATATAGAATTCGAGGTGAATCTAAATGTGATGAACAAACGAAAGTTGAGGTGGTAACGGAAGGGATTTTAATAAGGATGATCCAGGAAGACCAACAGCTAACTGGAATATCCACCGTAATCTTTGATGAATTTCATGAAAGGAGTTTAAATGCCGATTTAGGGCTCGCTTTTTGTCTTGAGATAGCAAGTGTACTTAGAGAAGATTTGAAAATCTTAGTTATGTCGGCAACATTAGAAATAAGTGCTGTTTCAAAATTAATGCAAGACGCTCCAATAATTTCGTGTGAAGGCAAAAGTTTTCATGTCACACCTCGATGGCAAGCAAAACCCGTGGCGCAGGATCAGATTGTTGGCAAACTCATCACGGATGTCATATTGCAGGCGTTTAATGAAAACAAAGGCAGTCTACTTGTTTTTTTACCAGGAGAAGCTGAAATAATTAAATTGGCATCCACTTTGAAAAATAAAGTCCCAGATAATTGTCACGTATTTCCACTTTATGGGAGGTTGGAATTCAAAGATCAGCAAAAAGCAATTAAACCAATATTAGAGGGACGAAAAATTGTTCTTGCAACAAATGTTGCCGAGACTTCGTTGACTATTGAGGGAATAGATACTGTCATAGACAGTGGCCTTTCGAAGCGATCCATATATGACGCAAACTCTGGCATGGGCCGTTTGGTTACCCAAAAGATATCTAAAGCAGAAGCACGCCAACGCATGGGGCGCGCGGGCAGATTAAATCCAGGAGTTTGTTACAAACTGTGGTCAAAGACACAGGATGGTAGTTTTCCAGATTTTTCCCCGTCTCAAATTGAAAATTCAGATTTGACCCCGTTTGCTTTAGAGCTCGCAATGTGGGGTAGTAATATAGATGGTCTAGCATTACTGACGAGACCAAATAAGAAAGCACTTTCGGAAGCTTACAAAGTGCTGCAGATGCTTGGAGCGGTAAATGAACAGCTTCAAATTACAAAAAACGGCCGGTTATTGTCGAAAATACCATTGCACCCAAGATTAGCCAAGATAATTCTAATCGGCGGGAAAGATGCTGCTTTACTTACGTCAATTCTTTCAGATGCAGACCCTCTTAACAACGTTGATAGCTCAGACATCAATTTAAGAATTAGTGCTATCAAAAGCTACAAAAAACAAACCTCTAGTAATTCAGGTTCACTAAGAATACCAACAGTAAAAAGAATAATGAAAGAAGCCAGCCGACTTTCAAAACATTTAATAAATCAGTCCGACTATACAATCGCTCAGCTTGTAGCCCTCGCATACCCTGACCGAATTGCAAAGCGCAGAAAGGGAGAAAGACCCCGATATATTTTATCAAACGGCAAAGGCGCTGTAATGGCGGAAAATGATCCTCTCAGGTCTTCACCCTTTATAGTCGCATGCAACCTCGACGGAAACCTTCAAGAAGCTAAACTTCGACACTGCACGCCCATTACACTATCAGAAATTAAAAAATTGTTTGGGAACCAAGTTTTATCATTAAAAAGTTGTGAATGGTCTAAGAGACAGAAAAAAATACTTGCTCACCACCAAGAAAAGCTTGGTCAGTTAATCTTAGAAGAAAAAGTTTGGCGTGATCCACCAATTAACATGCTTATTAATGCTATGCTGGAGGGTGTGGAGCAACTTGGGTTTTTTCATTCAGAAAACGCCAAAACGTTTTTGGCAAGGGTTAAAATGGCTGGGGATAAATTTCCTGATATGTCAGATAAAAAATTAATGGCTACGAGGAGCACATGGTTAGCGCCTTTTTTGGGTGGCATCAAGTCAGCAGACGATTGGAAAAAATTTGACGACTTAAAGGCGCTTAAGTCACTCTTAAACTGGGAAGAGTTGCAACTGTTAGAAAAACTGGCGCCAGCTTATTTCATCTCACCACTTGGACGTAAAATTAAAATTACTTATGAAAATGAGTTACCCGAAATATCAATACGTATACAAGAAATGTATGGTCAGATAACGCATCCGATGAGCGCTGGTATCCCAATCAGGATTACATTCCTATCACCTGCAGGAAGAACAATACAAACTACTACCGACATAGCCTCTTTTTGGGATAACTCGTACGCTGATGTCAGAAAAGATATGAGGGGCCAATACCCAAAGCATTTTTGGCCAGAATATCCATCAAAGTCTCAAGCGACTTTGAATACAAAAAAAAGAAACCAATAGGTTATATTTGTCATTAAAACTGCGGTTATCTAAGCAAATGGATTGGAATTATAAAGAACATCCGTAAGATATAATCCATGCGGCGGTGAAACCGGGCCACAAGCTGACCGGTCTTTTGCATCCAAGGCTTTTTTTACATCGATAGGATTCCAGCCTCCGGCACCTACGCGTTCCAACGTCCCAACAAAACTGCGAACTTGGTTGTGAAGAAAACTTCGTGCCCTGAATTGGAACCTGAACTCCTCACCGGACCATCCTTCAATGCGGTCAATTTTGATTTCATCTAAGGTCTTTATGGGGCTTTTAGCTTGGCACATAGACGAACGAAATGTTGTAAAATCATGTTTACCAACTAGGCATTCAGAGGCTTCTATCATCTTGGACAAATCAAGAGAATGTCCAATTTGCCATACAAACCCAGCCTCATGCGCCGATGGTGCTCGCCTAACGAGTAGCCGAAACAAATATTTTCTTTCCAAAGCAGAAAAGCGCGCATGCCAGTCTTTATCAACTAGAGCACAGTCAGTTATAGCTATCGGGAGAGGCTTCAAATAAAAATTCAACGCTTCAGAAAGCCGAAAAGGCTCCCACTCTTTATCTAAATCACAATGCGCAACTTGAGACTTTGCATGAACACCCGCATCAGTTCGCCCAGCGCCAGCTATTGTATGCTCTTTATTTTCTAACTTCGAAAGGGATTTTTCAATTGAACCTTGCACAGAAAGTTGGCTTCGCTGACGCTGCCACCCAACAAAAGGAGCGCCATCATATTCGATTTTTAAAGCATATCTGGGCATATCTGCGGATAACTTAAATTAAGCTCAAAGGAAAGTGATCAAAATTTCAATTGATAGGATGAAAATAGAAATTTATTTATAACTTTTTACCAACCCACTTGGAATACTCCAGGCGCCGATAACCAGTTCAATTCCTAGGATACGATCTGGGTTTGTTGGTTCTGGCATTCTAATATTTGTCAATTTTTTAAAGCCTAAACGACCATAATAAGGAAAATCACCTATTAAAATGACCCTAGAATAATCCAACTCTTTAGCCGATACCAAACTATCTTTAATTAACAAACTACCCAGGCCCTCCCCTTGCCTGGTTGGATGAACAGCTATGGGACCTAGTAACAAAGCCTCATGTTCTTGGATTTTAACAGGCCAATAACGAACAGCACCAGCTAAAATTTGCTCTTTATCTCTTGCTACCATGCAAAGCTCGGATATAGGTTTACTATTTTCTCTCAAACGGTACGAAGACAAAGCTTCCCTACCAGGAGCAAAACATAAGTCAAATAATGCTTCAACTTCCCAGTAATCAGCTTTTTTTTCTGTCTTTATCACATACACGTGAGACCCCTCTAAGCGAAATTATCACAAAGAATTGAACAAATTTGCAAATATACCTAGAACGCGAGTTAACATGGCTCTATCTCATGTTCAAAGGGAGTTTTAAAATGTTTTATAAACCCGAAGAAGGTCATGGACTCAAAAATAATCCATTCAACGCAATTATCACGCCCCGTCCGATTGGCTGGATCTCAACAAGAGATAAAAAATCGATTGATAATATCGCCCCATATTCTTTTTTCAACGCAGTGGCTTATGTTCCACCACAAGTTATGTTTGCTTCTACAGGAGATAAACCTGATAGAGATGGAACCAAAGACTCTGTAGCGAATATAAGGGAAACAAATGAATTTTGCGTAAACATAGTATCATACGAGATGCGACATCAAATGAATGCAACATCAAAATCTTTGCCAGCAAACATTGATGAATTTGAACACGCAGAATTAAAAAAAACAGACTGTAATTTAATAGAATGCCCGCGAGTTCTTGGCGCACCAGCTGCATTAGAATGTAAATTAGTTAAAATTATAGAGTTACCAGGAGCTGCAAATTTTGCCGTTTTCGGCGAAGTTATCGGTGTCCATATGCACGATGATTATGTTGTCGAGGGGAAATTTGACGTAAGTAAGTTTAATCCCCTCACTCGTCTAGGTTATCGAGATTACAGTGTGGTTAGAGAAATATTTTCTATTTCACGGCCTGACGACTAATGATGAAATTGAAAGCTTTTTAGTGACTATAAACCCATTAGAGTTTCAAAAAGGGTTTGTCCTAACTTTCAGATAGGTTATACAAGGATCTTCAGTAACAAATAATTTAATAGTGAAATATGATTACCCCTGTATTACCAACATATGCGCGAGCAGATTTGGAATTTGTGAAAGGCAAAGGTGCTTGGTTAACAGAAGCAGACGGAAGTCACTTTTTAGACTTAGCATCTGGGATTGCAGTAAATTCTTTAGGCCATGCTCATCCTGATCTTGTGAAAATCATAAAATCTCAAGCGGAAAAACTTTGGCACGTATCAAACCTATATGAAATTCCACAGCAACGTGCCCTGGCGGAAATATTAGTGGAAAATTCATTTGCCGATACTGTTTTTTTTACAAATTCAGGGACCGAGTCTTGTGAACTAGCTGTCAAGATGGCTCGAAAATATTGGTTTGAAAAAGGTTACCATGATAAGTTCGAAATAATTACATTTGAAGGCTCTTTTCATGGTCGCTCATCAGCAGGCATAGCAGCGACAGCATCCGAAAAGATGACTAAGGGTTTTGGACCTTTATTGCCTGGCTTTTTAAGCATAAATTGGAACAATCATGAGGCGATAAAGAACTCAATTTCAGATAGAACTGCCGCCATCTTACTTGAACCTATTCAGGGAGAAGGCGGCATCAGAGTAGTACCCGAACAATGTTTAAAAGGAATTCGTGAATTTTGTGACGAAAATAAAATTTTATTGATACTTGATGAAGTCCAATGTGGTGTTGGACGAACAGGTAAATTGTTCGCTCACGAATGGGCAGAAATTGAGCCAGACATTATGATGGTGGCAAAAGGAATAGGCGGCGGATTTCCATTGGGTGCAGTTCTTGCAAAAGAAAATGCCGCAAGTGGAATGACTACTGGGACTCATGGATCGACCTATGGAGGAAACCCATTAGGTTGTTCTATAGGGCTAAAAGTTATGGATATTATTTCTAATCCTAATTTTTTGCTTGATGTTAACCACAAAGCAAAAAATTTTCGTGCCGGGCTTTCGGAACTGCTAAATAAAAACACTTCTATTTTTGAAGAAGTGCGCGGCAAAGGTCTTATGCTTGGACTTAAATGTAAGGTCCAAAATATCGATGTTGTGAATGCTGGTTATTCAAACAAACTGCTAACGGTGCCAGCAGGAGACAACGTAGTGCGCCTTTTGCCCCCATTAACTATTTCTGATAAAGAAATAAAACAAGCGCTTGAAAAATTAGATTGCGTGATGACAGAACTTTCTTAATAGAAGATATTCAAAAAAAATTGTGAACCATGAAGCATTTTTTAAATATAAATGAGATGTCTACTGAGGACCTTACAGGCATACTCAAACATGCACAAAAGATGAAGACCGATAGGCTTGACCTTCCTAAGGGAACATATGACGAGGGCCAACCATTAAGTCAGCATATTGTTGCTTTAGTCTTTGAAAAACCATCCACTAGAACGAGAACAAGCTTTGATGTCGGTGTCCGCCAACTTGGAGGTCAACCGATGTTACTTTCAGGAACTGAAATGCATCTTGGCAAGGGAGAAACTATATCCGACACGGCACGCGTCTTAAGCCGTTATGTAGACTTGATTATGTTGAGAACATTTGAAAGCCAAACTCTATATGAAATGGCCAAACACTCAACAGTACCAGTTATAAATGGATTGACTAACGAAAGTCATCCCTGCCAGATAATGGCAGATATTATGACATTTGAGGAAAAGAGAGGTTCAATAAAAGGTAAAAAGGTCGTTTGGTTCGGTGATAGTAATAACGTTTTTAATAGCTTTTTACAGGCAGCCGAAAAATTCAATTTCTCACTCATTTTTTCGGGGCCTAAAGAATTAGACCCTCCAAAGAATTTAATCAAAAATGCCAAAAACCTTAAGATTGATTTTAAAATAGATAGGGATCCGATATCAGCAATAAAAGATGCAGACTTAGTAGCTACTGATACTTGGGTAAGTATGCATGATAATCCAGAAGAGAAACAGAATAGGCATAATCAACTTAAAGCATTTCAGGTAAATGAGGAACTTATGTCTAAAGCAAATCATGAAGCTCTATTTATGCATTGTTTGCCAGCCCACAGAAATGAAGAAGCAACTTCTGGCGTGCTGGACGGAAAAAACTCAGTTATATTTGATGAAGCAGAAAATCGTCTGCATGTGCAAAAGGCAATAATGCGCTGGTGCCTATCAAAATAGTCAATGACCATTATCTAAAATGCCAGTTTTAACCGAATAGTTAACAGCAAGAGCATAATCTGGATCGTCGTCACTATCGATAACTAGATGGCCAGCTTTCGTCAGCAAATTATGACAATCGCGGCTGAGATGTCTGAGCTGAATTCGCTTATTAGCAAGTTCATATTTACCAGCAATTGCCTCAATCGCCTGAAGGGCAGATTGATCTACAACCCGACTGTCTGAAAACTCAATAATAATCTCGTTAGGATCATTTTTAACATCAAATAACTCTAAAAATCCATCTGAAGAACCAAAAAACAAAGGGCCTTGAATACGGTAGATTTTAGCACCGGTCTCTGAAATTTCTGTATGAGCGTGAATTCTTCTCGCGTTGTTCCAAGCATAAGCTAGTGCCGAAACAATTACACCCACAACAACTGCAACGGCTAAATCTGATATAACTGTTACAATGGTCACCAAAATTGTTACAAAAGCATCGGTAAGCGGGACTCTTCTAAGAATTTTAAATGAGTTCCATGCAAATGTTCCTATAACGACCATGAACATAACACCAACAAGTGCTGCCAAAGGTATCATTTCTATAATTGGGGCTCCTACTAATATAAAACCTAATAGAAAAAGTGCAGCTGCGATCCCTGCTATTCGTGTTCTCCCCCCCGACTTAACATTGATCATAGATTGGCCAATCATAGCGCATCCACCCATTCCACCAAAAAAGCCAGTTGCGGTATTAGCAAGTCCCTGCGCTATGCATTCCTGACTTGCACCTCCTCTTTTACCTGTCATTTCACCAACTAAATTAAGAGTTAAAAGACTTTCGATTAAGCCAATAGCCGCCAAAATGACGGCATAAGGAAATATAATTTCCAATGTTTGCCAACTTAATGGAACTGATGGGATGTGAAACGGAGGTAAACTTCCTTGAATTGAAGCCATGTCGCCAACTCTAGGAACATCCAAGCCAAAGAAAATAACAAGGCCTGCCACAACACCTATACCAGCAAGAGGCGCTGGGATAATGCGCGTAATGCGCGGCATGACGTATATGATAAACATTGTCAGAGCAACTAACGCTAACATCATATATAAGGAACCACCACTAAGCCATTCACCGCCTGAAGAGCCATGACCCGAAATTTCAACCGTGCCAGGCACTTTGAATTGTGTTAATTGAGCCAAGAAAATTACAATTGCTAGTCCGTTCACGAAACCTAACATTACAGGATGAGGAACCAAACGGATGAACTTTCCCCATTGCATAACGCCTGCGAAAATTTGTAGGGCCCCCATTAAAACTACTGTAGCGAATAAATACTCCACGCCATGTTCAGCAACTAGTGCTACCATAACCACCGCTAACGCTCCGGTAGCTCCAGAAATCATTCCTGGACGCCCTCCTAAAATTGCGGTTACTAAACCAACAAGAAAAGCAGCATAAAGACCAACCAAAGGATGCACCCCAGCGACAAACGCAAAAGCAACTGCTTCTGGAATCAGAGCTAAAGAGACAGTTAGTCCGGACAATAGCTCCGTTCTAACCCGAGAAATTGATAGACCTTCATCATTCATAAAGTTTAAATCTGGTTTATTCAAAGTCGCAAAAGCATTTAGAAGGGTTTGTTTCATTTACAGGGTTTCCAATATGTTTCTTAGTGTGTCACTAATCGAGATTATACCGATTTAAAAGCAGTATGGTCCACAAATCTCAAAATGGTACGAGAAGGTTATAGAAATTTTTGGATAACTTAGGCTAACTCGTGAGTTTACGACAATTTTAAACTCCATTAAAAGATACTAAGCTAACAATATTGATCCACATTTTTTATTGATAAGTAGGGGTACTCCGGACATGTCATTGATCAAAAACCTTATAAGAACAATACCAGATTTTCCAATTGAAGGTATCATGTTTAGGGACGTTACAACGTTATTCGACAACGCTAAGGGCTTTCAGGAATGTATAGACAGACTGACAGAGCCCCACAAAAAGACCAAAATTGACAAAGTCATAGGTCTAGAGGCAAGAGGGTTTATAATTGGTGGAGCAATTGCAAAAGAATTAAAATGTGGTTTTATACCGATCCGAAAAGAAGGAAAACTCCCCAGTAAAACAATAGCTCAAGATTATGAACTAGAATATGGAAAAGCTACCCTTGAGATACATGAAGATGCATTATCAGCTGGCGATAAAGTACTTATAGTAGACGACCTACTTGCAACAGGGGGCACAGCCGAAGCCGGTATAGCTTTAGTAGAAAAACTAGGTGGAGAAATTTTGGGCTGCTCTTTTATCGTTAATTTACCAGATTTAGGTGGAAGCAAGAAATTAGAAAAAATGGGAATTCCCATTCATATTTTATGTGAATTTGAAGGGCTATAGTTCAAGGAAATTAGTTAAAAAAATATCCTAGTCTAAAACTGCTCTTGTAAATTGAAAACTTAAAGTAAATTTTTTTGATATAAATTTTTAACAACAAGCAGAGTTTTTCATCTTGTCAATTTAGGACATTAGCTGCATTGCTGATACCTATGGCGAAGTTATATTTTCAATATTCAACTATGAATGCTGGCAAGTCTACACTTTTGCTTCAAGCCTCTCACAATTACCAAGAGAGAGGGATGGAGACCTATCTTATTACAGCACGCTTTGATAAAAGGGCTGGTGACGGAAAAATAGGATCAAGAATAGGTATTTCCTCTGATGGTGATACTTTTGACAACCAAGAAAATATGTTTCAAAAAATTGAGTCTAGGTTGAAAAAAGGGCCTTGTTCATGTGTCTTCATAGACGAAGCACAATTTTTGACTGAGGAACAGGTTTGGCAACTAGCTCGCGCAGTTGATGATTTAAGCGTGCCAGTAATGTGTTACGGATTAAGGGTAGACTTCCAAGGGAAGTTATTTCCAGGATCAGCCGCACTATTGGCTATAGCAGATGAGATGCGAGAAATTAGGACTATCTGTTATTGCGGTAAAAAAGCCACTATGGTTATACGCCAGGATGAAAATGGTAATGTAATTAAGGATGGCGCTCAGATACAAATAGGTGGAAATGAAACATATATTTCGCTATGCCGCCGTCATTGGCGTGAAGCAATTGGTGACTGATACCAACTTTAACACAACGAAGACCCATCAGGCGCAGGTTTGTCTGGGACAGCTAAAATCACTGATCCATTAGTGTCCATAAATCCAAGTATTAAAACTTCCGACATGAAAGGTCCTATTTGTCGTGGTGGAAAATTAATAACACCCATCACCTGCTTTCCCACTAAAGTATCATAATCATAATATTCAGTGATTTGTGCCGATGACTTTTTTTCTCCAATTTCTAAGCCAAAGTCGACCCAAAGTTTAACCGCCGGCTTGCGTGCCTCAGGAAATGCTTCCGCTCGACTTACGGTGCCAACACGAATATCGATAGCTAGAAAATGTTCAAAATCAATTTCAGCCATTACCTAATTCTTTCGATCTTCTTGCAGCAGCTTCAACAGTTCGCTCCATCAAAGGCTTCAAACCATTTTTTTGATCCATTAAAACATCCAAGCCAGCTTGAGTGGTGCCATTTGGGCTCGTCACATTTTCTCTAAGCACACTTGGATGTTCTAAAGAGCTCATTGCCAAAATGCCAGAGCCTGCTACCGTAGCTTTCGCCAAATGTAATGCCTTGTCTTCAGAAAGACCTAACTCCCTTCCTGCGTTTGCAAGAGCTTCAATTAGATAAAAGACGTATGCTGGACCAGAACCTGAGAGCCCAGTTACTATGTCCATCTGATCTTCACTTTCTATCTCAACTACTTCACTTATTTCTTCCAACAGATTTTTTGCAATTTCCATATGCTCATCTTTAGCTACAGAATTACCAATAAGCGCTGTTATTCCTTTACCAACTGCAGAAGGAGTATTTGGCATAGCTCTAATAATTTTGCTAGTTGAGGAAATTGCTTGCTCTAATTGTTTAAGCTTTATTCCAGCAGCAATTGAGATAAATAATGTATCGCTCTTTTTGTAATCATTTAAATTTGAAAGAGCCTCAAAGATAATTTGTGGCTTCACTGCAACTAAACAAACGGCAGGACTTTTAGGCAAACTTTTATTTACGTTAACTCCAGTTGTAGCAAGCCAAGCGCTTGGTTGTGGGTCTGATATCCAAATACTTGCTGCAGGTATTCCAGAAGCTAACCATCCCGAAAGCATTGCTGAACCCATTTTACCACAACCGATTAGGATAAGGCCTCTTGCCTTAATATCATCTAAATTCATTATTAGCTCACTGTTATTTCCGTTGGCCTAAAATTAGGCGTGCCCATACGCTTCTGCTATCGCTACTTGCATTGCACTAATTGGGCTTTGATTGTCATATATTACTAACTGAAAAGCAGGATAATACTTTTCAGCAGTAACAACAGCAGATGAAATCATAGTATCAATTTGTTCAGCAGTTGCGATTTGCCCACCAGTAAGAACCAGCCCATATCGGTATACCATCAGCTTCTGTTCTTCCCAAAATGTAAAAGCTCCCGTCCAACATCTATCATTTGCAACGTTCAATGTTTCATAGAGATCTTTTAATTTCTCCTCTGGAGGTTCCATTTCAAACGAACAAATAAGACGCAAAGTCTCGTCAAAATCAGACCATGCAAGTGTAATTGAATATGTTCTCCATTGCCCTTGCACCACCATAGCAATTTGGTTTTCTTCTATTCTATCAAATTCCCACTCATGGTGTTCTGCAAGATCTTCCACAATATCGATGGGATGAATTTCATCTTCTAAAAACGCTTCAGTCAGTGCCATTGCGTGACCTCTTTTTGTTGCATTACACTGAGGACATATAAATTCCCCAATAAATTGGTGCCTGCCCAAAGTACTGTGTATTTGACAAGACTTTACACCACATATGGTGCTTTGCTTTGTTCATTCTGTAAAGAGGGATTTTAAAAAAAATAAAAAAAAATTTGGAAGACAAAAATCATATGTCTTCCGAATTTCATTCATTGATAAAACTAGATATAAACAGCTTTATTTTTTAAGCTTCTTTTCGGCAGCATCTAAACGAGCTTTCAAATTTTCATTTTCTTCTCGGGCTTTTTGAGCCATCGCCTTAACAGCATCAAACTCTTCACGTGTTACAAAATCATGATCTGCTAACCATCTATCTATAATAGACTTTACTGCGGTTTCCGCTTCTTCCCGTGCTCCTTGGGCCACCCCCATAGCATTTGTCATAAGTTGCGAAACATCATCCAAAATTTTATTACGTGACTGCATCAATAATCTCCATTTGAGTTTCATTTAATTATATGGGGCAAATTGTGGCTTATCTCAAGGTTGACTTTTAATATCATCTCACTGCACGAAGAGTTAGGAGTAAAATATGATCCCATTCCCAGAAGGCATAAGTCCGGATATTTTTACTATCTCTTTAGGTAGCTTCAAATTCACGCTTTACTGGTACGCTTTGGCATATGTTGTGGGAATTATAGCTTGGTGGCGGATAGCAGCAGTAGCCTTGAAGAGAAATAGTCTTTGGCCTGGAAATATCGCTCCCATGCAAGCAGCAAAGCTTGAAGATCTAGTAACTTATTTGGTTTTAGGAATAATTTTAGGTGGGCGTCTGGGTTATGTGATTTTTTATAATCCCACCTATTTTTTCAATAATCCTGTTGAAATAATGTTTGTTTGGCAAGGCGGAATGTCGTTTCATGGCGGCCTATTTGGTGTTGCTACAGCTGGTTTTTTATTTTTCCAACGCAACTCTGTTGCTATCAGATCAGGAGCTGATCTGTTAGCTCTAGGATCACCTGTCGGTTTGTTTTTAGGAAGGATAGCGAATTTTATAAATGATGAGCTTTGGGGACGAACAACCGATGTCCCGTGGGGCTTTATAGTAAAAAGCCCAGACGCTTCTAAAGTTTGTGGAGATTTGATAGATCCATGCGTCAGACATCCCTCCCAACTTTATGAGGCTATTTTAGAAGGTTTAATTCTTTTTCTCTTACTTGTCTTTCTTGCTTTTAGAAAGAAAGTGTTGAAAGATCCAGGTTTTTTAGCGGGTGTATTTTTTATTGGCTACGGTTTGTCGCGTAGCTTTGTTGAACTTTTCCGTCAGCCAGACGAGCAGTTTCAAAGCCCAAGCAATCCGCTAGGTTTTTTCATCCAGATTGGAGAGATGGGTTTAACTATGGGGCAAATACTTTCTATACCGATGATATTTATTGGATTTGTTTTGTGTTTCACATCATCAAAGAACAAAACGGCATGACAAACTTGAAGTCAATTTTGATTGAAGAAATCAACTTGAAAGGCCCTATGCCTTTGTCGCACTACATCCAAAAATGTTTATTTCATCCCATCTATGGTTATTATATGAAAGAAACAGTTTTTGGTACTGGCGGCGATTTTACAACTGCCCCTGAAGTTTCACAAATGTTTGGCGAACTATTAGCTATGTCAATATTACAAGCTTGGATGGATCAAGGCTCTCCTTCTAAAATTATACTTGCCGAACTTGGCCCTGGACGGGGAACGTTGATGGCTGATGTGTTGAGGACACTAAAAAACCATCCTGAGTTCCTCAATGCAACAGAAATTCATTTGATCGAGGCATCACAAAATTTAAAACTCAAACAAAAAAAAGCACTCTCTGGATACAAAATATTTTGGCATAATGAGTTTCCATGTTTTGATGGTAAGCATTTATTTTTGATCGCAAACGAATTTTTCGATGCTCTTCCTATCGAACAGTTTTTACGAAAAGGAAACAATTTTTTCAGAAGAACTGTCCAATTAGTTGATAATGAACTTACCTACGGTTTAGAAAAAAAACCAACTAAGAATAGTTTTTTAAACAATAGACTCACTGATACTTCTGATGGAGATTTTGTTGAGTTAAATATGACTGCAGCTCAGCTTTCTAGGAGTATTGGAACTCATATTAATAAATTTGGTGGTTTAGCCATCGTGATCGATTATGGTGACTGGCACTCTCTTGGTGATACTCTACAGGCGGTAAAGAGCCATAAATATTGTGATATTTTTATTTCTCCAGGAAAGGTAGATATCACCGCACACGTAGATTTTGAAATTCTTGCTACCAGTTCTGGATGCGCTTTTAGTAAGTTGACTACACAAGGAGTTCTGCTTGAAAGATTAGGAATAACTCATCGAGCAAAAAAATTAGCAAAAAATTTAAGTGGGAAAGATCTGGAAAACCACATTGCTGCACATCGACGCTTAACCCATCCAGAGGAAATGGGTAGTTTATTTAAGGCTTTATCCTTATTTCCAAAACATGCCCTTTGCCCACCGGGTTTTGAGCAATGAAAGTCATAAACGTTCAATCCTCACTACTTAAAAACTTTAGGCATGGTTTTTTTACTAGAAAAGGAGGTGGCTCGAAAGGAATATACAAAGGGCTGAATTGTGGAATAAGTTCCAGTGATGATGCGAAAACTGTACTAAGTAATCGTAATCTTGTCGCGCAGCATATGGGAACATACGTAGACAATATAATCGGTGTTAATCAAATTCATTCTATTGAAGCAATAATATGCGACAAAAAGTTTGAAATAGCGCCAAAAGCGGATGCTCTTGTAACAAAAACACCAGGCCTTTTACTTTCAGTTTTAACAGCTGATTGCCAGCCAGTAATTTTCGCTGATGAAAAAAATAGTGTTATCGGAATTGCACATGCCGGGTGGCGTGGAGCGCTCAATGGGGTTTTAAATTCAACCATAGATAAAATGGAATCCTTGGGCGCCGAAAGGAAAGAAATTTCTGCAGTAATAGGTCCATGTATTAGTCAAACAGCCTATGAGGTTGGTTTGGATTTTTTTGAAAAATTTATCAGCTCAAATAAAAATAATAGAAACTTTTTTAGTTTTAACTCTGAAACCAAAAAATATCATTTTGACTTACCCAACTTCAGCCTAAATCTCTTGAGGGAAGAAAATATTACGTCCATTGAGTGGACCGGCCATTGCACCTACAGCGACCCAAAAAAATTCTTTTCATATCGAAGGAGTTGTCACAAAAATGAATTAGACTATGGAAGACTTATATCCACTATCATGCTTTAGGGACGCTTAGTTAATCTATCCTCCAAAACATCGAAAGGTACCCCGGGTTCGTCTTTTTCAGCACGTATAACAAGTGAGGTTTTAACAGACCCAACATTAGGCATGGGTGTTAATTGTCCTGTTAAAAAATCTTGAAAACTGCTGAGATCAGGAGCAACACATTTCAGCATAAAGTCAACTTCCCCATTTAACATATGACATTCTCTAACAAGAGGCCAACCCTGGCATAGCTCTTCAAATTGCCGCAGATCAGCTTCAGCTTGTGATTGCAAACCAACCATTGCGAAAACCTGTACTTCAAAACCAAGCGCGCGGCTATCGACGTCTGCGTGATAACCTTTAATGAAACCTTGCTCCTCAAGAGCCCTTACTCTGCGAAGGCATGGAGGGGCAGAAATTCCAACACGTTTTGCTAATTCAACGTTTGTCATTTTTCCATCGGCTTGGAGTTCTGCTAAAATTAGCCGATCTATTGAGTCGAGTCGTGTTAAAGGCATATCTCTGCTCCATGTTTTTAAATATTATAAATTAAATACCCATAATCGCAATATTATTCCAACATATTGAAATAATATTTTACAGTCGATTGTTGAATATCAAGAGATTTTGGGGTTTTGTATCATCAAATCAGCGGGTATACCGAAAATAAATATGAGGAAAAAATGTCTGACTATCATCATACCAAAGTGCTCATTATAGGAAGTGGCCCTGCAGGTTATACTGCTGGCGTTTATGCTAGTCGCGCAATGCTCTCTCCTATACTCATACAAGGCATTGAGCCGGGAGGGCAGCTGACAACAACTACCGAAGTTGAAAATTGGCCAGGGGATACCGAGGTTCAGGGGCCTGATCTCATGGTTAGAATGGAAGCCCACGCCAAAGCAATGGGCTGCGAAATAATCGGAGACATTGTTACAAAATTAGAGCTTAAAAGCAGGCCATTTATTGCAACTTGTGATAGTGGAAGTAAATATACTGCCGATGCTATTATCCTTGCAACTGGCGCAAGAGCCAAATGGTTAGGTTTGCCATCAGAAGAAAAATATAAAGGTTTTGGAGTGTCTGCCTGTGCAACTTGTGACGGCTTTTTTTATAGGGGACAAGAAATAGCTGTAATTGGTGGTGGAAATACAGCAGTAGAAGAAGCTCTTTTCCTCACAAACTTTGCTTCAAAAGTTACCCTAATCCACCGACGCGATGAGCTCAGAGCAGAAAAAATATTACAAGATAGGTTATTTAAAAATCCTAAAATTGAAACGATCTGGTTTCATGAACTTGACGAGGTGATTGGGACAGAGTCGCCTTTGGGCGTCGAAGCCATTCGTATCAAAAACACTAAGAATGGGAAGCTATCAGAGGTGCCCTGCAAAGGAGTTTTCGTTGCAATTGGACACGCGCCTGCTACCGAGCTGGTAAAAGATATTTTAGAAACACATAATGGTGGGTATATTAAAGTTGAACCCGGAACTACCAGAACTTCAATACCAGGTATTTTCGCGGCTGGCGATTTAACCGATCATATTTACCGCCAAGCTGTAACAAGTGCGGGAATGGGCTGTATGGCTGCTCTAGATGCAGAAAAGTTTATTGCTGAAAGCAACTAAATTTGCTTATGGATAACCTTATTAAATTAAAATTGGACCCACTTAATGTTGGAAAATCATAAGCCCATTAAAGAACTATATTTGAGTTCAAAATTAGCAGATAAAGCCAAGAAAGAGGCTGTTAACTTTATAAGTTGGGATCTAACACCACGACAAATATGTGATCTAGAACTTCTACTTAATGGAGGATTTTACCCACTTAAAGGTTTTTTAGATGAAGTTGAATATAATAGTGTCCTAGACAATATGAAACTCAAAGATGGGTCACTTTGGCCAATACCTATCACACTAGATGTCTCAAAAGAATTTGCTGCAGACTTGAAAATTGGAGAAACTGTAGCACTTAGAGACCTGGAAGGTGCTATTCTGGCTACAATTCTGGTTGACGCCAAATGGTCTCCAGACAAATTTCGAGAAGCTAGCAAAGTTTTTCAAACAACAGATGAAACACACCCCGGTGTAAATTTTCTCCTGAATAATACTGGTGAAATTTATTTGGGTGGTGAGGTCACCGGGCTGGAAAGGCCCCAGCATTATGATTTTAAAAGCAGAAGGCAAACGCCAAATGAGTTAAGAAAATATTTCCAGAAAATGGGCTGGCAGAAAATTGTTGCTTTTCAAACTAGAAATCCACTGCATCGTGCACACCAAGAATTAACTCTTACAGCAGCTCGAGATGTTGAAGCAAATTTATTAATCCATCCTGTTGTTGGAATGACCAAACCTGGGGATGTTGACCATTTTACCCGGGTGAGATGTTACGAAGCAATTCTGGATAAGTATCCAACATTTTCAACAACCTTGTCACTGATTAATCTTGCAATGCGAATGGCTGGGCCACGTGAGGCTGTTTGGCATGGCTTAATTCGAAAAAATTATGGCTGTACACATTTTATTATTGGGAGAGACCATGCAGGCCCTGGGAAAGATGCGTATGGAAATAATTTTTATGCGCCTTATGATGCACAAAGCTTATTCAAAAAATATTCTAAAACAATTGGAATAGAAATGGTGAGCTTTAAGGAGCTTGTATACGTACCCGAATACGGAAAATTCAAACCCATTGATGAGCTTAGTGATAACCAAAAAACCTTAAATATATCAGGAACAGAACTAAGACGGCGTTTGTATGAAGGCGCAGACGTGCCAGATTGGTTTTCCTTTCCTGAAGTATTAAAAGAGCTTCGCAAAACACTGCCTCCATTATCAAAGCGCGGTTTTACTATATTTTTTACGGGGCTTTCTGGATCTGGCAAATCAACATTAGCAAATGCAGTTGTAAGCAAATTGATGGAAATGGGCGGAAGGCCTGTTACTTTGCTTGACGGTGATATAGTTCGCAAAAATCTGTCTTCTGAGCTTGGCTTTTCTAAAGAACACCGAGATCTAAATATCCGCCGGATTGGTTATGTAGCCTCAGAGATTACAAAAAACGGTGGTATAGCTATTTGTGCTCCAATTGCGCCCTATTCAAAAACAAGGCTTGCCGTTAGAAATGATATAGCTCAATACGGAAGCTTCGTTGAAATTCATGTATCAACCTCGCTGGAAATCTGTGAAAAACGAGATCGTAAAGGACTTTACAAATTAGCGCGGCAAGGAAAAATTAAAGCTTTTACTGGGATTTCCGATCCATATGAAATTCCAGAAAAGCCTGAGCTGAGCTTAAATACAGAAAATGCGTCTGTCGATAATTGTGCTCAAAAAATCATTTTAAAGCTACAAAATATGGGGCTCATCAAATTTGGCATTTAAGATTTAACTATTTTGTTTTTATTTCAATCTTTTGAATAACATTCATAGGAAGATTTTGAACTAAATCAATATGGAGCAATCCATTCTCCATGAATGCCTCACCGACTTCAACCCCATCTGCTAAAACAAAAGATCTTTGGAATTGCCTTGTCGCAATTCCACGATGAAGGAAAATTTTTGTATCAGTTTCTTGAAGTTTTTTGCCTTTTATAACGAGTTGACGGTTTTCCAAAGTAATAGACAAGTCTACTTCAGAAAAACCAGCAACCGCTAAACTTATACGAAATGATCGATCGGATGTCTGCTCTATGTTGAAGGGTGGATAGCCTTCGTTACCAGATTTTTCCGTTCTTTCTAATAACTTTTCGAGCTGCTCAAAACCAAGCATATGCGGATATGCATCAAATGATAATTTTGCCATCTTAAAGCCCTTATTATAAGCGACACTAATTTAGCTCCTAACCGGCAGCTGTGTTAGAGTTGGCACCTGAAAATATAATTTTCAAGGGGTTAACAAGTAAAATTAATTATCATATTAGATTAAATCATTCAGTCAGGTCATAAAATGAGCACTTCAGACAAAATATCGATGCAGACCGAAGAAGTCTTGAGGGTAGAATTAGAATTCTTTCGCCAAGAGCACCGCGATTTAGATCAGGCAATCATTGCACTTTCTAATTCCGGAACCACTGATAGGCTTATGATCCAGAGGTTAAAAAAGAAGAAATTACAATTAAAAGACAAAATTACACGACTGGAAGATCGACTTACACCCGATATTATTGCTTAAATCGTATTCCTATTATATTAGCAAAGTTGTGAATACGAGGTAAGAAATGAGTAAAATCCAAGTAGGTTTAATCATGGGAAGCCAATCAGACTGGTCAACCATGAAGGAAGCAGCTGATATTTTATCGGAGCTTAATATAACCTATGAAAAAAAGATCGTTTCAGCTCATAGAACTCCGGATCGTTTATGGACATATGGAGAGTCTGCTGAACAGCGAGGTTTGAAAGTAATTATCGCAGGCGCCGGCGGTGCAGCTCATCTTCCAGGAATGATAGCTTCAAAAACTAACTTGCCTGTTGTTGGCGTACCTGTAACAACATCGAGTTTAAATGGCATAGACAGTCTTTATTCTATTTTACAGATGCCCCGAGGCTATCCAGTTGCAACAATGGCTATCGGCGCACAAGGTGCCAAAAATGGCGGTTTATTGGCAGCTCAGATAATAGCATTATCTGATCCAAAACTAAATGAAAGCCTTAGCAAGTGGCGAATAGCTTTATCTTCTTCAATACCTAATGAACCCAAAGATGAATAAAACACTAATAAGCGGGTCTACAATAGGCATTCTGGGTGGCGGACAGCTTGGTCAAATGCTGAGTATGGCAGCTGCACGACTGGGTTTTAAAACTCACATTTTTGAGCCCAGTGAAAATCCACCTGCATCAAATGTAGCATCTAAATTTACACGAGCAGAATATGATGACTACGACGCCCTTAAGCAATTTGCTTCAAGTGTTGATGTCGTCACATATGAGTTCGAAAACATTCCGACAGCTGCATTGGATATTATTGAAACACAATCTGAAATTTTTCCAAACAGAGAAGCTCTAAAAATATCACAAGACCGGCTTATAGAAAAAGAATTTATTAATAAATTGGGCTTTAAAACTGCAAGCTTTTGCGAAGTGAACTCAATAGAAGAATTAATTCATGCAATAAATCAGATTGGAGCTCCTAGTATATTAAAAACTAGACGCTTTGGATATGATGGAAAAGGACAAGTAAAGGTGCACCCCTCTTCAAAACCTGAAGAGATTTGGAAAAACTTAGGCGAAAAAGCTTTAATACTTGAGGGGTTTATAAATTTTTCAAGTGAGTTTTCTGTAATTGGGTCAAGATCAAAAGATGGGCAAATATCGTGCTTTGATCCTGGGGAGAATGTCCACAAAGATGGGATTTTAAGAACCACGACTGTACCAGCACACCTCACAAATCAGCAAAAGACAGAGGCTGTTTTAATTACTGCAAAAATTTTAGAAACCTTAAAATATGTTGGAGTAATTGGAATCGAGTTTTTTTTAGAAAAAAACTCATTAGTTATAAATGAATTTGCTCCAAGAGTTCATAACTCAGGCCATTGGACACAAAATGGATGCACAGTAGATCAGTTCGAGCAGCATATTAGGGCAATAACTGGTTGGAAACTTGGTAACGCTGAAAGGCACAGCGATGTTATAATGGAAAATCTTATCGGAGACGAGATTTATAAAACTAATCAATTAGTTGAGGACGGCTCTATTGCATTACACTTGTATGGTAAAGCCGATGTAAATCCTGGCCGGAAAATGGGCCATTTTAACCGAATTAAAAAGTAAATTATAAAATTATCCAAAAAAAAACCCCGGAATAAATCCCAGGGTTTTCAAAATTATAGTCATAGGGTTACATCATGCCGCCCATGCCGCCCATGCCGCCCATATCAGGCATACCCGGAGCACCGCCACCAGCACCTGGTTTCTCAGGCTTATCTGCAACCATTGCTTCAGTTGTTATAAGCAAACCTGCAACTGAAGCTGCATCTTCCATCGCTGTTCTAACAACTTTAGCTGGATCAATAACGCCATACTTGAACATGTCGCCATATTCTTCGGTTTGCGCATTAAAACCAAAAGAGGTATCTTTATTTTCGCGAACTTTTCCAGCAACTACTGCGCCATCAACGCCCGCATTTTCAGCAATCTGACGAAGAGGTGCTTCAATTGCACGACGTACAATTGCAATACCAGCTTCTTGATCTGGGTTACCACCTTTAAGTTTTTCTAAAGCTTTTCCAGCTTGCAAAAGCGCAACTCCGCCACCGACGATAATACCCTCTTGAACCGCAGCTCGTGTAGCATTTAGAGCATCATCCACGCGATCTTTTCGCTCTTTGACTTCTACCTCAGTCATGCCACCCACACGAATAACAGCAACACCACCAGCTAGCTTAGCCACTCGTTCTTGCAGTTTTTCACGATCATAGTCTGAAGATGTTTCTTCAATCTGACTACGAATTTGAGTAACACGTGACTCAATTTCAGCCTTTGCGCCTGCACCATCGACTATAGTCGTTTCGTCTTTAGTGATTTGAACTTTCTTGGCAGTACCAAGCATATCCATTGTTACACTCTCTAGCTTCATTCCTAGATCTTCAGAAATAACCTGGCCACCAGTAAGTATAGCGATATCTTGCAACATAGCTTTACGTCGATCACCAAAACCAGGAGCTTTAACAGCAGCAATCTTCAAACCACCTCTTAACTTATTTACAACTAAAGTTGCTAAGGCCTCACCCTCGACATCTTCAGCGATAATCAACAATGGTTTTTGGGACTGTATAACTGACTCTAAAAGAGGGACCATAGACTGAAGTGAAGATAACTTCTTTTCGTGAAGTAGTATCATACAATCTTCGAGCTCTGATGTCATTTTGTCAGCATTTGTGACAAAGTATGGAGACAAGTATCCACGGTCAAACTGCATACCTTCAACAACGTCAGTTTCAGTCTCAAGGCCTTTATTCTCTTCAACTGTGATGACACCTTCGTTTCCGACTTTTTGCATAGCGTCGGCGATTTGCTGTCCTATTTCCGCCTCGCCATTGGCTGAGATAGTTCCAACCTGAGCAACTTCATCACTATCTTTCACGTCACGAGCCATCTTTTTAATTTCACCAACAACTTTCGAAGTGGCCAAATCGATGCCTCTTTTCAAATCCATAGGGTTAAGACCTGCCGCGACCTGTTTTAAACCTTCGCGAACAATTGCCTGAGCCAAAACTGTTGCCGTTGTTGTTCCATCACCAGCCTCGTCATTTGTTCGGCTAGCAACCTCTTTAACCATTTGAGCGCCCATGTTTTCGAGCTTGTCTTCTAGCTCTATCTCTTTTGCAACTGTCACACCGTCCTTGGTGATGCGCGGTGCACCAAATGATTTATCTATTACTACATTACGACCTTTTGGTCCCAAAGTTACTTTTACAGCGTCTGCAAGAGTGTTCACGCCTTTTAACATGCGGTCGCGAGCATCTGTGCTGAATCTGACGTCTTTAGCAGCCATTGTGCTTATCCTCGTCTATTTGTTAAAATTAATATTTAGCGATTAGGACAAAGTGCCTAAAATATCGCTTTCTTTCATGATAAGAAGTTCTTCTCCATCAATAGTCACTTCTGTTCCAGACCATTTTCCGAATAAAATTTTATCACCTTCGTTAACTGACATAGCGATCAGTTCACCGCTGTCCTTACGAGCGCCTTCTCCAGCGGCTACGATCACACCCTCTGCAGGCTTTTCTTTAGCACTTTCAGGAATAATCAGTCCGCCTGACGTTTTTTCGTCGCTTTCTACGCGGCGAACAAGAACACGGTCATGAAGTGGTTTTAATGCCATCTTTAGGGCTCCTTCATTTAGTTACATTGTACCCTACCGGGCAATTATCACTCAATGTGCATGAGTGCTAACGAGCGGTATCTATGTATGGAATATAGCAGAGTCAACCATCTTCGTTAAAAAAATTTAAATTTACAGAAATTTGTTGATCAAGCCAGTCCACGACCTTTCAAAAGAGCATCTACCTTTGGTAGTTTTCCTCGAAACTGCAAATATGCTAATTCAGGATCGATGCTGTTTCCCATCGAGAGGATATTTTTTTCTAAAGAATTAGCCAACTTTCCATCAAATGGATTACCAGCTTCTTCGAATGCCAGAAAAACATCCGCATCCATAACTTCAGACCACATGTAACTATAGTAGGCAGCAGCGTAGTAACCACCAGAAAACACATGAGCAAAATGTGGAGTTGCATGTCTCATCTCTATCGCCTCAGGCAACTCTATTTTGTCTAAAATTTCTTTTTGGAATTTCATCACATCATAGTCATTGTTAGAAAGATGAAAATAAAGATCAACCAAAGCACTGGATATATATTCAACAGTTTGAAAACCCATATCATAGTTTGCGGCACCGATAATTCTTTCTATCAAATCGTCTGAAATTGGGGTTTTGGTTTCGAAATGAACTGCAAACCGTTTCAAAACTTCTGGTACAGTCAGCCAATGCTCAAATAACTGACTAGGCAACTCGACAAAATCGCGTGACACAGATGTTCCAGACAAAGGTTCATAGGTCACGTTCGATAATAGTTGATGAAGCGCATGACCAAATTCGTGAAATAAGGTTTGCGCATCATCAAACGATAAAAGCGTGGGCGACCCTTTTGCAAAATTGCAAACGTTCAAGACTATCGGCTTCTGCACAGTTGGAAATTTAGCTTGAGACAAAAACGCGCTACACCAAGCACCAGACCTTTTAGAAGGTCTAGCAAAATAATCTCCAATAAATAATCCAACTGATTTATTGTTTCTGAAAACCTCCCAAGCTTTACAGTCATTATGATAGAGAGGTAGGTCCGTGGGTACGAATGAAAGATCAAATAATTTATTTGCACAATAAAATACAGCTTCAATCATTTGGTCTAAGCTGAAATATGGCTTTATTTCTAACTCATTCAATTCGTGTTCGTTTTGTCTTCTTTTTTCTGAATAATACTGCCAATCCCAAGAACTAAAATCATCGCTTATTCCATCATTGGCCATGTAGTCGGTAAGAATGTTTTGATCTTTTTGAGCCTGTTTTTTGGAATAACTCCAAACCTGGAGCAACAACTTCTCCACGTTTTCTGGCTTTTTTGCCATTTCTGTCTCTAACTTGTATTCAGCAAAATTATTATAACCAAGTAGACTGGCCATCTGTCTTCGTAAAGTCAACGTTTCACGGGCAATTAGCCTATTATCAGTTTCTTCTTTTTGCATCCCGCGAGATACCCACGCCTGTTGGGCTTGCTTCCTAAGTTCACGATTAGGAGAAAATTTCAAAAATGGCGTGATAATAGATCGAGATAACGTAATAATAGGATTTTTCACTCCTTTTTCATCAGCAGCTGTTCTTGCCGCCTCAATTAAAAAATCAGGTAGTTCAGCTTGATCTTCCGACCCGAGCTCAAGGTGCCAGGACCGCTCATCAGCCAGCAAATTTTGTGAAAATTGGGTACCCAGAATTGAAAGCTGTTTTTTAATATTTTTAATTCTTTCTTTACTTTTATCGTCAAGGGCAGCACCCGCTCTAATATAATCCCGGTATATTTTCTCTAGTAGCCTTTGTTTTTCAGGCAATAAATTTAGATTATCAATTTGATTGAACAATTCCTCAATTCGACCAAAAAGCTTTTGATTTGATGTGATTTTAGATTCATGTGATGCCAACATTGGAGAAAATTCCATCATCAGTTTTTCGCGTTGGTTATTAGAGTCCGCACTAACCAAAGTATAAAAAACAGACAAAACTCTATCCAGTAGTTTGCCGGACCTCAATATTGCATGAATAGTATTTTCGAACGTTGGTGGATCGGGGTTGTCACAAATTTCTTCGATTTCCCCAAGCTCAGCCTGGATTGCTTTTTCCACAGCCTCATAAAAATGGTCGTCTGAAATTTTATCAAACGGTGCAAGTTTGTAAGGAGTATTCCAATTATTTAATAATGGATTTTCATTTACCATTTTTACTTCTTCAACTAGAGCAAACTGGGCACTTTTTAATTGGTTTAAGTTTAATTTTACGACTTTCCCCTCTCAAACCATCATAAATAAACATTTGTCCCAATAATGTCTCACCAGACTGACTTAAAATTTTTAAAGTTTCAACAGCCATCACTGAACCAACAACTCCCGGAAGAGGAGAAAAGACACCACCCTCAGAACACGTTAATGCTAAGCCGTCTTTGGGTGGAGTTGGAAATACACAAGCATAACAAGGCCCTCCTTGGTGTGGAGCAAAAACCGAAACTTGCCCCTCCCATTGGCTCAAAGCTCCAGAAACTAAAGGTTTTTTTGTTGTCGTAGCGGCGGCGTTCGCAATGTAGCGTGTTTCAAAATTATCAGTTCCATCCACTATAACATCATATTCAGAAAAAATTTCTTCAGCTATTTCAGAATTTAGTCGTCTATTGTAAGGCCGGACATTCACATTGCTATTCAACTTATATATCGCGTCAGCGGCCGAAAAAACTTTTTGCTCTCCCACTTGATTTGTGAGGTAAATAACTTGCCTTTGCAAGTTTGATAAACTGACTTTGTCATGATCAATAATTCCAATTGTTCCAACACCTGATGCGGCTAGATACTGAATAATTGGAGCACCCAAACCTCCTGCTCCAATAATTAAAACTTTTGAATCTTTAATGCGTCGCTGCCCAAGTCCACCAAGTTCTCTTAATATAATATGCCTAGAATAACGTTCGAGCTCATGATTTGAAAACTCATCGGCTTCTTGAACATCAGCAAAATAAATTTCATTCGATTTATTTCTTAAAGCACTGATGAATAATCGGAAAAGAAAGGCTACGCCAAAAATAAACGAGATCGTTGCCCAAGGAGCCCAACCACCCATTCTAATTGAAAAGGAGTGCGTTTCAGGGATCAAAACAAGCGCACCAAGAATGCCAGCCAATAAAATACCAACATAGGTCGCCCTTAAGTTTTGACTCACTCCTAAATATCCAGCTAGGAACCAAGCAAGAATTAACAAGGAAAGAAAAGCTAATATCATTTCGTTCCCGTTGAGCCAAAACCACTACTACTTCTATGCGTTTGGCTCAAATTTTTAGAAATTTTAAACTGAACTTTCAAAGTTGAGGCAAAAACTATCTGTGCAATTCTCATACCGTGAGTAATTGAGAATTCAAATTCACCCATATTTATCATGATCAAGCCAATTGGGCCTCTATAATCACTATCAATTGTACCAGGCGCATTTAATAAAGTGAGACCATTCTTTAAAGCTAAGCCCGAACGGGGTCTTAGCTGCCCTTCTAAACCGTTCGGTATTTCAAAACGCAATCCAGTAGGAATTAATACTCTCTGCATCGGGGCTAAGGAAACCCCTTTAGAGCGAAACTCCATACTAAAATTGGCTCTTAAGTCTGCACCAGCTGCACCCTCAGTCTCAAACTTTGGGAAACCCAAATCTTGATCTGCCTCTTCTGTCCAACTAACGGCAACTTTAAGCATCCAATTCCTCAAAAGACTGGCTTATTTTTCCAACCAAAATTTTGGCAAGTGCCCGTTTTGACATTTTAGGTAATGTTTCGGCATCGTCTTCAGAAACAATAATCGCAGTATTGTTGTCGCCACCCATAGTTTCAGTACCTAAGGAAACATCGTTTGCAACAATAAAATCACAACCTTTCTTTTTAAGTTTAGATTTTGCATTCTCTAAAATATTTTCAGTTTCAGCGGCAAATCCAATAACAACTTTAGGCCTATTTTTCTTTAATTTTGATACTGATGCTAAGATATCTTTATTTTCTATCAGATCAAAAGCCGGCAAATTACCAGCTTGTTTTTTTAATTTCTGTTTAACCGTTTCCTTAATTTTCCAGTCCGCAACTGCTGCTACAAAAAATGCCGCATCAGCTGGAAGAGAGGAATGAACAGCATTATACATTTCATCTGCGGTCTCTACTCTAACTACGTGTGAACCAACCGGAGGGTCCAAATCAACAGGACCAGTCACAAATGTTACTTCAGCTCCGTTTTCGATAAGCTCCTCTGCTATTGCTGCGCCTTGCAAACCAGAAGATCTATTCCCAATAAAACGCACTGGGTCTATTGGCTCTCTGGTTGGGCCTGAAGTTACAACAAAATGACGGCCTTTTAACTTTTTGTTACTGAAGTGAATTTCTATTTCTTTCAAAATTTCATCAACCTCAGCCATTCGCCCAAAACCAAATTCCCCACAAGCCATGTCGCCTTCGTTAGGGCCTGCGAATTTAATACCAATCTCATCTAAGATTTTTATATTTTTTTGAGTTGTTGGATTTTCCCACATGCGGACATTCATAGCAGGAGCCATCAGTATATTAGTGTCAGTAGCTAAAATAAGAGTACTAGCAAGATCGTTTGCCTGGCCAGTCGCCGTTTTGGCAATAAAATCGGCACTAGCTGGTACAACAACAATTAAATCAGCACTTCGAGACAATTCAATGTGACCCATCTCGGCCTCATCAGTTAAATCAAATAACTTATTGTGCACTTTTTCTTGGGCGAGTGCTGACACTGACATTGGAGTAACAAAGTTTTCTGCAGCTTTAGTCATAACTGGAATGACCTTAAAATTATGCTCTTTAAGCTTCCTGATTAATTCCAGGGACTTATAAGCGGCGATCCCACCTGTTATAATAAGAAGAATTTTTTTACCGGTAAGCATCGAAAAACTCGTTTTGTTAGCACTAGAAGTTTAGAGTGTTACAGCGCTAACATGCAACCCGTAGATTTTAAGTATGAAGATAACAATAAAATTAAAGAAAGTTTCTCACTTCGCCGGCGTTTTTTTCTAGGTACTTACGCATCTTACCAAACGCTGCGGCTTCTAATTGCCGAACACGTTCTTTGGAAAGACTTAATTCTGTACCCAAGCTTTCTAACGTACGTGGATTTTCGATTAATTTTCTCTCGCGAACGATAAATTGTTCTCTCTCGTTCAGGGAATCCATGGCAACCCCTATCCAGTCAGCGAGTTTTTCTTGATCATGCTCTTCTTCAACGTTCAAGTCAGCTCTAGAATTTTCGTCCTCTAAAGTATCGATCCATTCCCGACCCTCTTCATCGCTTGCCTGTGTTGCATTCAATGAAAAATCTGAACCAGATAAACGACCGTCCATCATTTCGACATCGTTCAAAGGCACACCAACCTCAGTGGCAATCAACTGGTTCAATTGATGTTTGTCTAAAGTTTCTCCGCTTTGCTGAGCTTCCCTCTCAAGTTGAGCCTGAACTCTCCGCATATTAAAAAATAGTGACTTTTGGCTACTCGTTGATCCAGTGCGAACCATAGACCAATTACGCATAACATAATCTTGGACGCTAGCTTTAATCCACCAGACGGCATATGTCGAAAATCTAACGCCTCTATCCGGGTCAAACTTATCTGCGGCCTTCATCAAACCCAATCCAGCTTCTTGCACCAAATCGTTCATCGGAGCGCCATAACGTTTAAATTTAGCAGCCATAGAAATTGCCAAACGCATGTATGCTGTGATTAGTCGGTGTAAAGCTGCCTCATCTCTCGAATCTCTCCAAGCGTATGCAAGTTGAAGTTCAGTTTCGGCATCAAGTAACTCAGCTTTCACCGCTTTTCTAGTAAGCGACATATTCGTAGAATTGTCTAAAGCCATTTTTATCACCCCTAAATTTTAATCGAGTATAAGTTAGTCGGTTTTAATATTTGATACGGGGGATGGATCTTGTTGGATCACTTTTGAAAAATTACAGTCAAAAGATGTGACACGGTCTAAGTCTTAAAAAGTGTAAAATGAGCAATCAAAGCAGGCTTCATTAAATAATTTTTTAACAACCCACTTTTTTAAAAAAGGGATAAACTTCCCACCTTTTTTTCAACTGCGTGCCAAATCATTTCTGCTATATTTACCTTATCGAACCGCTCTAACTCTTGTATACCAGTTGGCGAAGTGACATTTATCTCAGTCAAATAATCACCGATTACGTCAATACCAACAAATACCTGACCTCTATTTTTTAATATCGGCCCTATTGAACGACAGATTTCCCTATCTCTCTGACTTAACTTTGCTGGTTCAGCTTTTCCTCCAACATGCATGTTTGACCTCGTCTCACCCGCTTTTGGAACGCGATTGATTGCCCCCACAGGCTCACCATCGACTAATATAATGCGTTTATCACCTTTCTTGACATCAGGTAAAAATGCTTGAGCGATCAAAGGTTCTGAAGACATATTAGAGAATAATTCATGCAATGAAGTCAGATTTTTATCGTCTTCTCTTAACCGGAAAATACCTGCGCCACCATTGCCGTAAAGTGGCTTAATAATAATATCCTTAAATTCATTCTTAAATCGTTTTATTTCCTCTAAATCACGAGATATTACAGTTTCTGGAATTAAGTCAGGGAACTCTAAAACCAACAACTTTTCAGGCAAATTCCTTACCCAAAAGGGATTGTTAACAATCAGAGTTTTTTGGCCGATCAAGTCGAGTAAATGCGTATTGGTTATATAGCCCATATCAAATGGTGGATCTTGCCTTAACCAAATAACATCAAATTCACTAAGAGCTAGTAGTTCTACAGCGCCAAAATTTACATGATCACCAATTTTTCTTTTTAAACTGATTGAACGGACTTTTGCTATAATTTTGCCCCTATTAAAAGTCAAATCGTTAGGGGTATAGACGTATAAATCGTGACCTCTATTTTGAGCTTCTTCCGCTAGCCGGAAGGTACTATCTGCATTTATATCTACATCTTCTATAGGATCCATTTGAAATGCGATTTTCATAAGCTAATCTCGATATATCCTGAATAGTTAAAAGATTGATTTGTTAGCATCATCAATTTTAAAGGTAAAGAATTTAGTCGCCATCACTTTTTATTTTTAGAGCTATTTGATATACATCGCGGCGAGGAACATTGAACGCTAGTGCTACTGCCTCAGCAGAATCTTTTACAGACATAGACCTTAGAGCGTCTTTTACATATTGCTCTATTTTGCTCTGATCAGTATCAAAATCAACAGCACCAGCTATCAGAAGAACAATTTCACCTTTTACATTTTTATCACTGTAAAATGAGGAAAGTTCTTTCAAGTTGCCACGCTTGATATCCTCAAACTTCTTGGTAATTTCCCGGCAAACAACCGCTTGTCTTGCCTCTCCAAAAATTTCCAATGCTTTTACTAAAGTATCTTTCAACCTTTTGGCAGACTCATAAAAAATGAGCGTTCCACGATAAGATTGTAATTGGCGGAATTTTAGTTCTCTCTGACTTTTATTGTTCGGTAAAAATCCCTCAAAACAAAATCTATCTGTTGGAAGTCCTCCGACTGTCAAAGCTGCTATTAATGCACAAGGTCCTGGTGCACTTGTTACATTATTTTCAGCACTTATGACTCCAGTTAAGAGTGAAAAACCAGGATCGGCTATCAAGGGAGTTCCTGCCTCCGAAGTATATGCAATGGATTTACCCTGCTCCAAGTGTGCGAGTAACTTTGGGCGTGCTTTGCTACCATTATGGTCATGATAAGAAATTAAAATTCTATTTTTCATTGGAATTTCATGAATTTCCAATAATTTTTTTAAAGTTCTAGTGTCCTCAGCGGCTAAAACATCTGCATTGGCTAGAATATCAAGTGCTCTTAAGGTTATATCACGGGCCGAACCGATAGGTGTTGAAACAAAATATAAACCCGGCGATAACTTGATTGATTTGTAATTGACCATTAGACACTTTTTAGTCGGAAATTTAATTAACTCAAAATTTTGAGGATTTAACGTCATGTTGGACAGAATATTGTCATTAAGCAAGCAATTAAAACTTATCAGTTTTATAGTCTTGGCTATTTTTATTTCGTCATGTGCTCCTCAGCAACGTGAAACTTCTATTGGCCCAAATATTGATGTTAAAAAACCTGTTCAAGTCGCGTTACTGTTACCAAAATCGCACCCAAAAACGCAAACGTTGTCGATGAGTTTAGAAAACGCAACACTAATGGCCGTTGGCGATTTGAAAAATGTTCAAATTCATCTTCGGATTTACGACACAGCAGGCAACCCTGCACAGGCCGCTATTCAAGCGCAAAAAGCTGTTGATGACGGCGCCAAAATTATTCTTGGCCCTTTATTTGGCGAAGCCGCGAATGCAGCTGGCATGGCTGTCGCAGACGAAGGAATAAACGTCCTAAGTTTCTCTAACAACACCTCAATTGCTGGTGGTAACGTATTTATTTTAGGTAAAACGTTTCAAAATACGGCTAATAGACTTTTGACCTACGCCGCCTCAAAAGGAAAATCACGAGCCGTAATTTTGTATCCTGACAACATTGAAGGTAAATTTGGAAGAGCTGCACTTGAGAAATCTGCTCAAAATTCAAATATCAAAGTAGTAAATAATCAATCTTTTGAGTTTACGCAAAAAGGAATAGTAAACGCTGTTCCATTGGCCCGCGCCTCTGTCGAAGTCGAAGACGCAGATCTACTACTTCTGACATCTAATTCAGCAGGAGCTCTACCCCTACTGGGACAATTGTTACCGGAGTCTGGTATCAATACAGAAAAAGTTCAGTTTGCTGGAATTTCTCGTTGGGATATTCCTCAGCAAACACTTCGGTTGAAAGGACTGCAGGGTGGCTGGTTTACTACGCCGGATCAAATCGTAAGAAAAAATTTCTCAAAACGCTATGAAGCATTATATGGCAGAACTCCTCATCAGTTAGCAGGGCTAGCCTTTGACGGAATAGCGGCGATCGGGGCATTAGTTCAAACTGGCAAACCTCATGCTTTAGCCTCAAGGGGATTAACCCAGTCTGCAGGTTTCGAAGGTGTCGAGGGAATTTTTCGGTTTTTAAAGGACCGAACTAATGAGCGCGGCTTAGCAATAGCAGAAGTTAGAAATAAGCAGGTATACATCATTGACCCAGCGCCAAGATTCTTTAGATTTTGATAAATTTAAAAATAAAAAAGATAGATTTATCCACAATGATATGGATTTAATTTGCCAACCTAAGCAAATTTTTGATCAAGCGAAAGTTAATGTTTTTTTCAAGTCGAACGTAACTGAAAGAAATGAATTAGTAAGTTTACTCAAAGAATTAAAATTGACGGGATTTGAAAGAATTTCCCTTGAACTTACTAAAAAACCCTTGAAGGCTAGAAAAGCCATAAGAAGTTACGCTTTTTTAACAGACTGCCTTGTTAAGACCACTTGGGAATTTGCAACAAATATACAGTTCCCAGCTTATAACCCAACTAATGCAGAAAAATTATCGGTTATTTCCGTAGGAGGTTATGGAAGACGCGAAATGGCGCCCTACTCAGATGTGGATTTGCTTTTTCTGACACCCTACAAAATTACTCCTTGGGCAGAAACTGTTATAGAAACCGTTCTGTATCTCCTATGGGATTTGAAACTTAAAGTTGGTCATTCATCTCGGACTATTCGAGATTGTTTGCGCATGGGCAATGAAGACTACACCATTCGAACAGCTATGCTGGAACATAGATTTGTGTGCGGAGACATTGGCTTAGCCTCTGAATTAAACGAAAAACTTTGGAAAAATTTATTTGACGGAACTGCCAAAGAATTTATTTCAGCGAAATTAAAAGAAAGGGAAAATAGACATAAAAAACACGGTCAAAGATACATGGTCGAACCCAACATTAAAGAAGGAAAAGGTGGGCTGCGTGATTTGCAGTCACTTTATTGGATCGCAAAGTATGTTTACCAGACGCAAAACATAAGCGACTTAATTGAATTTAATGTTTTCCGATCAGATGAGTACGAACAATTTGACAAGGCCGAAGAATTTTTGTGGGCAGTAAGATGTCAAATGCATCATCTAGCTGATAGGGCAATTGAGCAATTGAGTTTTGATCTTCAAGTCGAAGTAGCAGCAGCAATGGGCTACGAAGATTCTAAAGGCAGGCGTGCTGTTGAGATATTCATGCAAGATTATTTCCGACATGCAACACGAGTTGGAGATTTAACGAGGATTTTTCTAACTTCTCTGGAGGCGGTTCATGCTAAAGATGAGCCTCTACTTGAGCGCATATTTAAAAGAAAACCCAAAATCGGTGAGGCTTATGCGGTTATACATAATAGGTTAGCAATAAACTCAGAAGAAAATTTTTTGGCTAACCCTATAAATTTACTAAAATTATTTTCAGAGGCACTTCGAACCGGTTTATTAATTCACCCCGATGCTATGAGGCTAGTTTCTGCAAACTTATCTTTGATAGATAAAGAATTTAGGCAGTCATCAGAAGCTCAGAATATTTTTCTAGAATTATTGCTCAAACACGGCAATCCAGAAAGAGCCCTTCGCCGAATGAATGAATTGGGTTTTCTGGCAAAATTTATCCCAGAATTTGAACCAATTGTGGCTATGATGCAATTCAATATGTATCATAGCTACACTGTTGATGAACATACAATCCAATGCCTAAAAACATTAGCACAAATTGAAAAGGGGGAATTAGTCGAAGAGTTACCAATCGCAAGCTCTATCTTGAAAGACGGTGTGAACCGAAAGGTAATTTATGTAGCATTATTACTCCATGATATTGGCAAAGGGCGTTCCGATGATCATTCAATACTGGGAGCCAAACTTGCCAAGAAAGTTTCACCCCGTCTAGGTCTTAAAAAACAGGAAACAGAAACCGTTGAATGGCTTGTGAGATATCACTTACTGATGTCTGATATGGCACAGAAGAGAGATATATCCGATCCGCGCACAGTTCGTGATTTTGCAAAAGCAGTTCAGAGTGTCAAAAGATTGGATCTTTTAACTATTCTAACAGTCTGCGACGTGCGCAGTGTAGGACCTGATACTTGGAATAATTGGAAAGCAACTCTTATCCGACAACTATACTCTGAAACAAGAATAACTCTAGAACAGGGTGGCGAGGCTTTAAATAGAGAAAACCGTATGGCCGAGGCCAGAAAATCATTAAAGGAAAAATTATTTGATTGGGAGCCTAAAGACATCAAATTGGAAATGGGAAGGCATTATCCACCATATTGGCGAGGGTTCCAGATCGGGGCGCAATTTGCTTCTGCCAAATTATTGAAAAACCTTGTGTCGCATGAAATTAAAATAGACCTAACACCTGATACAGATAGAGATGCTACGAGAATTTGCTTTGCTCTATCAGACCATCCCGGCATTTTCTCTCGCCTTTCTGGTGCTCTTGCCTTGGTTGGAGCTAATGTGGTTGATGCAAGATCATATACTTCAAAAGATGGGTTTGCGACAGCTGCGTTCTGGATACAAGATACAGATGGCGCCCCATATGATCAAAATAGGTTTTTAAGACTAAGAAGCATGATTGAAAAAACTTTAAGCGGTGAAATTATCACGCGTGATGCCATTAAGGCACGAGACAAATTTAAAAAACGGGAAAGGGCGTTTAAAGTCCCAACTTCTGTAACTTTCGACAATGATGGATCAGAAATTTATACAATCATAGAAGTAGACACTAGAGATAGGCCAGGATTGCTATTTGATTTGACTAGAACACTAGCCAACATGAACGTTTATATAGCATCTGCAGTTATAGCAACTTATGGCGAGCAGGTCGTCGACAGTTTTTACGTCAAAGACATGTTTGGTTTAAAATTTTATAGTGAAAGCAAACAAAAAAAACTTGAGCAGAACTTGCGACAGGCAATAACTCTTGGAGTGGAACGAGCACAATCTTGAGACCAATACGCTTTATATCTGGTTTTTTGACAGTTGGCTTCTGGACTTTGGTAAGTCGTATCCTGGGTATGGTTCGGGAAATATTATTATTTTCTTTGATAGGAGCTGGTCCCATATTAGATGCTTTTTTTGCAGCATTTAGATTGCCAAATATGTTCAGAAGATTTTTTGCTGAGGGTGCCTTTAATTCAGCTTTTGTTCCTCTAATTTCAAAAAAATATGAGAAAAAGGAAAATGCTACAGCTTTCGCAAATGAAGCTATGGGCAGCTTAGCCTTCATTTTATTAATCCTTACGACCCTTGCAATTATTTTTATGCCAGCACTGATATGGGCTATCGCCAATGGATTTGTAGGTGACGAGCGGTTCGAAATTACTGTTGCATTTGGCAGAGTAATGTTTCCCTACATTTTGCTAATCTCTCTAGCAGCACTTCTATCTGGAGTTCTCAATGCCTTAGGTTACTTCGCCGCCGCCGCCGCCGCTCCAGTTCTCCTTAACATAACAATCATTTTGGGTTTGTGCATTTCATTTTTCTTTGAATGGTCAACAATGACAATTCTAATTTATTCAGTACCATTTGCAGGTATCATGCAGCTAATATTCGTATGGATGGCTGCTGAAAAGGCCGGTATCACTATACGCCCTAGCAGGCCAAGATTATCAAAAGACATGAAGACTTTAGTTCGAGTAGCAATCCCAAGTGCTCTTGCAAATGGCGTTTTGCAAATTAATTTACTGGTTGGTCAATTTGTTTCGAGTCAGGAAACAGGCGCAATCAGTTGGCTCTACGGTGCTGATCGACTATATCAGCTGCCTTTAGGTGTGGTTGGAATTGCTATTGGTATTGTATTGCTTCCAGAGTTGTCGCGGCGAATTGCTTCTAACGATGAGAGTGGAGCTCGCTCTGCCTTCAATAATGCTTTTACAACAAGTATGGCACTGACCATACCAGCAACCATAGCTTTGCTTATTATTCCCCTGCCTTTAATCTCAGCGCTCTTTCAGCATGGCCAAACGACGTCTAACGATGCTGCTGCTATGGCGCTAGCTACATCAATTTATGCTCTTGGACTACCTGCCTTCGTACTGCAAAAGGTCTACCAACCAATCTACTTTGCCAGGGGAGATACGAAAACGCCTTTTCGATTTGCTGTTTTGTCAATGATCATAAATTCAGTAATCGCATTCGGCTTTATGCCTCTCTATGGGTGGATTGCTGCACCAATTGCAACAACCGTGTCTGCCTGGGCTATGATATTATTACTTGTCATGGGAACCAAAAAATACAGTACCAGCAGCAAACTTTCCAAGCTTTCAAAATCAAAATTCGTGCTAATTACTCTTTCATCCTTGGTTATGGGGTTATTTTTATGGGTTGCAGATTACTTGCTCAGAAAAGAAATCTTTTCACTTATTGAAAAAATTTCTTTTGCTGCTTTTTTGGTTTTAATAGGAGCACTTATCTATACGGTAAGTGCCAATTTCATGGGCGCATTTAGCCTCAAAGAAATCCGAAACTCCATTAAGAAAAATTAACGTCTA
>ERZ802830.513-NODE-513-length-38499-cov-10.0003_pt1 | contig 38499 bp, 38 predicted proteins | sample MGYA00345654_ERZ802830 | MGnify/ENA primary metagenome ERZ802830 (study PRJEB30503, sample SAMEA104212375) | marine metagenome | biome: Westerlies Biome; feature: [SRF] surface water layer (ENVO:00010504) within the epipelagic zone...; material: water... | reverse complement strand
GAAGTTTCTTCAAGGAGGTTTAAGGTATAATTGTCGTTATTGAACACAAATTTACTATTCCCTTTTATGCAAAAGTGAAATTGTATAAATGTATTATCTATATGACGTTCCAATGAAATTATTTCATGGGACTCATTTTTATAATCAAGAATAAAAAACTGATCATCAATTACAGTTTCGTTAAAAGAACTCATAGCGATATTTTTTAAAGACCTTATTTAATAATTTTGAAAGCTTTTTATTTAGAATAGTTCTAAATAAAAAGCTTTATACCGTCTTGTAATACTACAAAAATAGCGTAATTAACCAAGAAATCATAAACTTTAAACTTTTTAAACCTGCATCGACATTAAAAGTTCTTTTATCGTTATTTTTATAATAAGTTGAATTTTATTTTTGCATTCGCAAAACGAACTTGCACTTAATGAAGCAATACAATATTTCAAGAGGCACTTCATTTTACGCCATTGGTTTAAGTTATAAAAAAGCTGATGCCGTAATAAGGGGGCATTTTAGTTTAAATGAAGAAGCAAAACTATTGCTGTTAGAACAAGCTAAAAATGAAGGTATTGAGAGTCTTATAATAACCTCTACTTGTAACAGAACAGAAATTTACGGCTTTGCTGAGCACCCCTATCAGTTAATTAAACTGTTGTGTGATAACACAGTTGGAACGGTTGAAGAATTTCAAAAAGTGGCTTACATCTACAAAAATAATGAAGCGGTTTCTCACATGTTTAAAGTTGGGTCAGGTTTAGATAGTCAAATTCTTGGAGATTTTGAGATTATTAGTCAGTTAAAGTCAAGTGCCAGGCTTTCTAAAAAGAAAGACTTACTTAACGCTTTTTTAGAACGCCTTATAAACGCTGTTATTCAGGCGAGTAAACGCATAAAGAATGAAACAGAATTATCGACTGGGGCAACTTCAGTTTCATTTGCCTCCGTTCAATATATCTTAAAAAACGTTCCTGAAGTATCTGACAAAAATATCTTATTGTTTGGAACTGGTAAAATTGGAAGAAACACTTGTGAAAACCTTATAAAGCATACACAAAACAAACACATTACTTTAATTAACAGAACCAAAAATAAAGCTGAAGAGATTGCTGGTAAGTTTGATTTAACTGTTAAAGACTATGCTAATCTTCAAGAGGAAATTAATCAAGCTGACATCCTAGTTGTTGCTACAGGAGCTCAAAACCCAACTATTGATAAACATCTTATCATCAACCACAAACCTTTACTCATACTTGATTTATCAATTCCAAAAAATGTAGATGAAAATGTAACGGAAAAGGAGAGTGTCTCTTTAGTACATTTGGATCATTTGTCTAAAATAACCGATGAAACATTAGAGCGCAGAAAATCATTCATTCCACTTGCGCAAAATATAATTAGTGAAGTTGAAACTGAATTCAATGAATGGCTGGAAACCAGAAAATTTGCCCCTACCATTAAAGCGCTTAAAAACAAACTTGTAGACTTTAAAAATACAGAAATAGATGCGTTACGAAGAAAGGATAAGACTTTCGACGAAATTCAAGCTGAGATTTTAACTAATAATGTGATTCAAAAAATAACAAACCACTTTGCGCATCATTTAAAAAGCGATGGTATTTCTTCAAACGAGAGTATAGAGCTTATTAAAAAAGTATTTCAGTTAGAACCATTATGTAATGAGTAAAACAATCCGAATAGGGACTAGGGATAGTGCTCTTGCATTGTGGCAAGCCAAGACGGTTCAGCAACAATTAAAGGCATTAAATTTTAAAACTGAGCTTATTCCAATAAAATCAGAAGGAGATCTTAATTTAAATCAACCTTTGTATGAGATGGGAATTACAGGAATTTTTACTAAATCTCTTGATGTTGCCTTACTTAACAACAAAATTGATATTGCAGTTCACTCCATGAAAGATGTACCAACTTCTCTTCCAGAAGGTATAATTGAATCTGCTGTACTTAAAAGACACTCTAATAAAGATGTTTTGGTTTATAATAATCTTGAGTTTCTTGAAAAACCTAATGAGACTATTGGAACAGGAAGCTTAAGAAGGCGCGCCCAATGGTTAAACAAGTATCCTCTCCATATAACTGAAGATTTAAGAGGTAATGTTTTAACCAGATTATCAAAACTAGAAAAAAATCGTTGGGGAGGAGCTATTTTCGCATTAGCTGGATTGGAACGCATAAATGCCCTGCCTAAGAATCATATTGTATTAGATTGGATGATTCCGGCTCCAGCTCAAGGCGCCATGTTAATTGTTACAAAAAAAGAAGACGTTTTTAGCTATAATGCCACGCATCATCTAAATCATAATGAAACTGAAATTTGTATTCAAATTGAAAGAGCATTTTTAAAAACACTTGAAGGGGGTTGTACTGCTCCAATTGGCGCCTCAGCTGAAATCAAAAATAATCACATTGTCTTTAAAGGGGTGTTATTAGCCCTAGATGGATCACGTAAAATTGAAATTAATCAATCTATAGATCCCAACAGTTATTCTGGTTTTGGTGAAAAATGTGCTAATCACATACTAGAAAATGGAGGCAAAGAATTAATGACTGAAATCAAACAAAATCTATCGTGAAAATTCTTTCGACTAAATCCATAAATCCAACCCAATTACAACGGCTTAATGAATCTGGAATAGAAATTACAGATTATGATGCAATTTCTATTAATCCTTTAGATTTTGACAATAACATTATTGTGCCTAATGCAATTATAACTAGTCAAAATGCAGCTCAAATAATTATTAATAATAACATATTAATAAAAAATTGTTTTTGTGTTGGAAACAAAACAAAAGCACTTTTAGAGTCTCATGGCCAAACAGTTACTGTCTGTAAAAAAAACAGTTTAGAGTTAGCCAACTACATAAAGAAAAAACATCAAAAAGATGCTTTTTGGTATTTCTGTGGTTCAAAACGATTAGATGATTTACCAAAAATTTTAAATGACCTCAACATTACTCTTGAGGAAGTTACAGTTTATGAAACGCATTATAACATAAAAACATTTCATAAACCGTTTGATGGTGTAATGTTTTTTAGCCCTAGTGGTATAGAAAGTTTCACTAAAACAAATAATCTAAAAAACACTATAACCTATTGTATAGGTAATACAACTGCTGAAGCAGCAAAAATGCATACCGATAAAATTATGATTGCCAAAAAACCTTCTTTTGAAGCTGTTATAGATTTGGTATTAAAAGATTTTAAAAAAAATGATAAAAAACGACTTATATCTTAGAGCTTTAAAAGGAGAATCTGTTGAAAGACCTCCCGTTTGGATGATGCGCCAAGCTGGCCGGTATCTCCCTGAGTTTATTGAAATAAAAAAGAAATATGACTTTTTTACACGCTGCAGAACTCCTGAATTAGCAAGTGAAATTACTGTTCAACCCATAAGGAGATTTGGGATGGATGCTGCTATTCTTTTTAGTGATATTTTGGTAATCCCTCAAGCCATGAATATTGATGTTGAAATGAAACCTAACTTTGGCCCCTATTTACCAAACCCTATCAGATCACAAAAAGACGTAAATAATGTAATTGTACCAGATGTTAATGTGGAGCTAGATTATGTTATGAAAGGCATTAAAGCTACAAAAGAACTGCTTAACAATGAAGTGCCTTTAATTGGTTTTGCAGGATCGCCGTGGACTATATTATGTTATGCGGTTCAGGGAGAGGGTAGTAAAAATTTCGATAAAGCTAAAGCCTTTTGTTTTACAAAACCTACAGCTGCTCATGAATTACTTCAAAAAATTACTGATACAACAATTCATTATTTGAAAGCAAAAGTGAAAGCAGGAGTTAATGCTGTTCAAATTTTTGATTCTTGGGGAGGTATGCTATCGCCTGATGATTATCAAGAATTTTCATGGCCCTATATCAATCAGATAATTGAAGCTTTGAAAAATGACGCTCCTGTTATCGCTTTTGGAAAGGGATGCTGGTTTGCCTTGAGAGAAATGGCGAATTCTAACGCTGCTGCACTTGGTATTGACTGGACATGTTCTGCTCAGAATGCTCGATATTTAACCGGAGGTAAAATTACACTTCAAGGTAATTTTGACCCGTCAAGATTATTATCTCCACCTGCTGAAATTAAAAAAATGGTTACTCAAATGATAAACGATTTTGGTAAAGACCGTTACATTGTTAATCTAGGTCATGGAATTTTACCAAATATCCCTGTTGACCATGCCAAAGCATTTATAGATGCAGTAAAAGCTTATAATGCATAAACATGAAAGACCTGTTTTATAAATATATAGTTAACCTCCAAAATAATATTACCAAATCTCTTGAGGAAATTGATGGCATTGCCAAATTCAAAGAAGATTTATGGGAACGTCCTGAAGGTGGAGGGGGTAAAACTAGAATTATTGAAAACGGTAATATTTTTGAAAAAGGAGGGGTTAATATTTCTGCAGTTCATGGTGAGTTACCAGAAACTATGCAACAACATTTCGGCGTTAAAAATGCACAGTTTTATGCCTGTGGTTTAAGCCTTGTTATTCACCCTAAAAACCCTATGATTCCTACAGTTCACGCAAATTGGAGGTATTTTGAAATGTATGACGAAGATGGAAACATCGCTGACCAATGGTTTGGAGGCGGACAGGACTTAACTCCCTATTATTTGTTTGATGAAGATGCGATTCATTTTCACAACATTTGTAAAACTGCTTGCGATAAACATGATGAAACATTCTATCCTAAGTATAAAGAAAAATGTGACAGTTATTTTTGGAATTCACATAGAAATGAAGCTAGAGGCATAGGAGGTTTGTTTTTTGATTATTGTAGGCCTAATGAAGATAAAACAATTACTAATTGGTTTGATTTTGTAACTGAAGTTGGTAATAGTTTTTTAGAAGCTTATCTTCCTATTGTTGAAAAAAGAAAAAGGCTTAATTTTAATTCAGCTAACAGAAAATGGCAAGAAATTAGAAGAGGACGCTATGTTGAGTTTAATTTAGTACATGACAAAGGCACTCTTTTTGGTCTCAAAACCAATGGAAGAATTGAAAGCATCTTAATGAGTTTACCTCCACATGTACAGTGGGTTTATAATCATAAACCCGAAATAGGCAGTGAAGAAGCTCGTTTAATTGAAATATTAAAAACACCTAAAAATTGGATTAGCTATGTATCCCCTGAGAAGAAATAGACGTTTGCGAACTAATGAATCTATTAGACGCTTAGTTAGAGAAAATGTAATCACTCCAGACGACTTTTTAGTACCTCTTTTTGTTGTGGAAGGAAAAGGAATTAAGGAAGAAATTACTTCTATGCCTAACTATTTTAGATACAGTCTTGATCATCTTGAAGGTGAAATTAAATTATTGTGGTCTTTAGGACTCCGATCTGTTTTGCTATTCGTTAAAGTATCTGATAAATTAAAAGATAATAAAGGTACTGAAGCAATAAATCCAGACGGTCTTATGCAACGCGCTATAAAAGTGATCAAAGATTGCTGCCCAGAAATGCTGGTTATGACTGATGTTGCTTTAGATCCATATTCATCGTATGGGCATGACGGTATTGTTGAAAACGGACAAATATTAAATGATACTACTGCTGAAGTTTTGGCTGAGATGAGTTTAAGTCATGCTATCGCTGGAGCTGACTTTGTTGCCCCTTCAGATATGATGGATGGGCGTGTTTATTTTATCCGAGAAACTCTTGAACGTGAAGGTTTTATCGATACAGGAATAATGAGTTACACAGCTAAATATGCCTCCGCTTTTTATGGCCCTTTTAGAGATGCTCTTGATTCTGCTCCTGGATTTGGAGATAAAAAAACCTATCAAATGGATTTTTCAAATAGAGGGGAGGCAATAAAGGAAACCCTAATGGATATTGAAGAAGGGGCAGACATTATCATGATTAAGCCCGGGCTTGCCTATTTAGATATTGTCCGCGATATTAGTAATGCTGTTGATGTTCCGGTAGCAGTATATCAAGTAAGTGGTGAATATGCTATGATAAAAGCCGCTGCAGAAAAAGGGTGGCTAAATCATGACGCCATTGTTTTAGAACAAACTATGTCTATGAAAAGAGCTGGCGCAAATATTATAGCCTCATACTTCGCTAAAGATATAGTAACTCTTCTTTAAAAAATTCCAAAGCTTCTATTTTTTACTATCTTTAATAGCTCAAATCTATTAACTATGGGTAAATCTATTTTAAAAGGGCTAGTAGGCTTTTTAATTGCACTATTAATATTAATTTATGTCTTTGATTTAAGCTATCTTGTCAAGGCTGTAAGGACTATATATCTTAAAGGACACACTACTGCTTTTATTGAAGATTATACAGAATTTGATAATAGGATTATCAAAAATAATATACCTGAACCATGGCCTAAGCACAATAATTACAACAAAAGTTCGGAGCCAAAACTTTTAAAGGATACTAATGACAAGTATGGTACTGCAGCTTATTTAGTAATTAAAAATGATAGTATTCTATTTGAAAATTACTATCAAAACTTCCGTGAAAATTCTAAAACCAATTCTTTTTCTATGGCTAAAAGTATGGTCAGTGCCATGTTGGGGAAAGCTATTCAAGGAGGACAAATTAAAGGTTTAGACACAAAAGTAGGGGATTATATCAACAACTTTCGTTCTGGAAATGCAGAAAATCTTACAGTGGGGGATCTTTCTTCAATGGCCTCTGGTTCGAATTGGGATGAGTCCTATAAATCCCCTTTTTCAGTAACCACAAAAGCATACTTTTATGATGATTTAGCATCTGTAGTTAAAGACATTAAAATAAAATCTACTCCGGGAGAAAAATATAAATACCTGAGTGGCGATACTCAAATTTTAGCAATGGTATTACAAAAAGCCACTGGTCAAAACTTGTCAGATTATTTAAGCAATAGTTTTTGGAAACCAATGGGAGCCAATCACGAAGCTTTGTGGCAAATAGACAGTGAAGACTTTGGGCTTGAAAAAGCCTATTGTTGTGTTGCTTCAAATGCTAAAGATTTTGCCAGGTTTGGTAAACTTTATAAAAACCATGGCTATTGGAATGGCAAAAAAATTCTAGATTCTAGTTTTGTAGCTACATCTACTAAAGGGCGGTTTAAAGAATCTCCACATTACGGTTACGGTTGGTGGATTATCCCTAACTACAATGGGAAACGTTTTTTTATGATGAGAGGACACCTTGGTCAATATGTAATTGTACAACCGGATGATGATCTTATTATCGTTAGATTAGGACAGAAAGCTGCCAAGAAATCTAAAAATGATGTGTTTAGTGCAGATATATACAAATACATTGATTCAGCATATTCTATTTTAAGTAATGATTGATAAAATTCCTTTAGAGGACATATTATTTCTTGATATTGAAACTGTTCCAGAGTCAGATGATTTTTCAAAACTTAACGAAGTCACGAAATTGCTATGGGAAGAAAAGACGCGCTATCAAAGAAAAGATGACTTTACTCCAGAGGCATTCTATGAAAAAGCAGGCATATGGGCAGAGTTTGGTAAGATTATATGTATTTCTGTTGGATATTTCAATATTAGCAGTGGTCTTAAAAAATTTAGAGTAACCTCTTTTTATGGTGAGGAAAAACAAATTCTATTAGATTTTAAAAACTTATTACAATCTCATTTCAATCAGTCTAAACATAAATTATGCGGTCATAATAGTAAAGAGTTTGATATCCCTTTTATTGCCCGACGAATGATAATTCATAATATTACACTACCAGATAAACTGAATTTATTTGGGAAAAAACCTTGGGAAATTGCACACTTAGATACTATGGATTTATGGAAGTTTGGAGATTACAAACATTTTACTTCTCTAAAACTTTTAACCCACGTTTTGGGCATTCCTACTCCAAAAGATGATATAAGTGGAGATAAGGTAAGACAAGTATATTATGAAGAAAATGATTTGGATCGTATTGTTTCCTATTGCGAAAAAGACACTATTGCCGTAGCTCAACTTTTATTAAAATTGCAAAACAAGCCTCTTCTAGAAATTGACGAAATTTTGCACCTTTAAAATTAGTAGTATCTTTATAATTTCTATATAGATTTCAATGAGTGTATTGTTAGAAATAAATAACCTTTCAATTTCCTTTGGTGGTTCAAACAAACAAAAGAAAGTATTAAATAAAGTTTCATTTCATTTAAGTAAAAATGAAATTTTAGGTGTTGTTGGAGAGTCTGGATCGGGAAAGTCGTTAACATCATTAGCAATAATGGGTTTACTTCCAGAAAATTGTGACATAGACGGTGAAATTATTTATAATTCCAATAATCTTTTAGAAATAAAGGAATCCGTCTTTCAAAAAATCAGAGGTGCTTCTATTGCCATGGTTTTTCAAGAGCCCATGTCTGCATTAAACCCAAGTGTGAGATGTGGTAAACAGGTAGCTGAAGTACTTCTAACTCACAACAAATTAAAAACTAAAAAAGCTCGTAGTCAAGTTCTGGAGTTATTTGAAAAAGTTAAGCTTCCTAATCCAAAGCGCATTTATAAAGCTTATCCTCATGAGTTATCTGGGGGGCAAAAACAAAGAGTAGTTATAGCTATGGCAATTGCTTGTAAGCCAAAAATTTTAATTGCCGACGAACCAACTACAGCTCTTGACGTCACGGTACAAAAAGAGATTATAGAATTACTCGCTGAAATTCAATCAAACTCTGGAATGAGTGTAATTTTTATTTCACACGATTTATCTCTAGTTGCATCCATTGCTTCGCGAGTAGCTGTAATGTATCGTGGTGAAATGGTTGAAATTGGTAGTACTAAAACTATTTTTAATTCTCCAGAACACTTATACACTAAAGCATTAATTGCAAGTAAACCAGACCTTAACATAAGACTTAAAAAGCTTCCAACTGTTGAGGATGTTTTGTCAAAAAATATTGAAAACAAAATAATTTCAAAAGAAGAGCGCGACGCTGTACAACAAGAAATATATAATCAAAAGCCTTTACTAGAAGTTAATTCACTTTCCAAGTATTATACCATCCAAAAAGGTGTTTTTTCGTCTAGACAACTATACACCGCAGTAAATCAAGTAAGCTTTAAGTTATATCCAGGAGAAACTCTTGGATTAGTTGGAGAATCTGGGTGTGGAAAATCTACACTTTCAAATGCAATATTGATGCTAGACCCCCCATCTAAAGGGGAAATTTTATTCGAACAAAAATGCATAACATCATTTGATAAAAAAGCTTTAAAAAAATTAAGAAAAGATATTCAAATTATATTTCAAGATCCATTTGCATCTTTAAATCCAAGAATCTCTGTAGGAAAAGCCATTTTAGAACCTATGACAGTTCATAACATTGGTAATGATATTAAAGATCGAACAGCTAAAGTCAAAGCACTTTTACTTCAGGTTGGACTAAAACAAGAAGACTTTTATAAATATCCCCATGAATTTTCTGGTGGGCAAAGACAAAGAGTCGGAATAGCAAGAGCTATAGCAGTTCATCCAAAACTAATTATTTGTGACGAGTCAGTCTCAGCATTAGACATATCCGTTCAGGCTCAAGTTTTAAACTTACTTAATAATCTGAAAGCGGACTTCGGTTTCAGTTACATCTTTATTTCTCATGACCTGACTGTTGTGAAATATATGTCAGACCAATTAATGGTTATGGAAAAAGGGGAGATTGTCGAAAAAGGAGATGCAGATCAAATCTATAATTCCCCTAAAAATTCTTATACTAAAACTTTAATTGAAGCTGTTCCTAAAACCTTTTAAATATCCATTTCTGGAACTGGTTCTTTTATTATAAGCTTCCCTGCTGTTGCTTCTTTAATCTGATCTACTGAAACCCCTGGTGCGCGCTCTAAAAGAAGGAACCCTTCTTCTGTAATCTCTAAAACAGCCAAATTTGTAACCACTTTTTTAACACACCCTACTCCTGTAAGAGGAAGAGAACAATGTTTTAACAATTTAGACTCCCCGGCTTTATTAGTATGCATCATGGCTACAATAATATTATCTGCACTAGCTACTAAATCCATAGCACCTCCCATACCTTTTACCATTTTACCTGGAATTTTCCAATTAGCAATATCACCATTATCAGCAACTTCCATAGCACCTAATATTGTTAAATCCACGTGCTGCCCTCGAATCATGGAAAAACTTGTTGCAGAATCAAAAAAACTTGCTCCTGGAAGCGTTGTTATGGTCTGTTTACCTGCATTTATGATATCGGCATCTTCCTCTCCTTCATATGGAAAAGGCCCCATTCCCAAAACACCATTCTCACTTTGGAACTCAACTTCAATATCATCTCTAACAAAATTGGCTACTAAAGTTGGTATGCCAATTCCTAGATTTACATAATACCCATTTTTAACTTCTTTCGCAATTCGTTTTGCTATACCTGTTTTATCTAATGCCATTTTAATTTTTTATTCTAACGGTGCGTTGTTCAATTCTTTTTTCATAGGACTGCCCTTCAAAAATACGTTTTACAAAAATTCCTGGAACATGAATCTCATTGGGGTTTAAACTTCCTACTGGTAAAAGTTCTTCTACTTCTGCTACAGTAATCTTAGCAGCGCCACACATACAAGTATTAAAGTTTTTTGAAGTTCCTTTAAAAATAAGGTTTCCTGCTGTATCGCCTTTCCATGCTTTAACAAAAGCAAAATCTGCTTTAAATGCGTGTTCCATGACATGCATTTTCCCATTAAAATCTCTTGTCTCTTTGGCTTCAGCCACCTCAGTACCATACCCTGCAGGAGTGTAAAAAGCAGGGATCCCAGACTGTGCAGCTCTGCATCGTTCAGCCAAAGTCCCTTGAGGAATTAATTCCACCTCTAATTCACCACTTAACATTTGTCTTTCAAATTCTTCGTTTTCTCCAACATACGAAGAAATCATTTTCTTTATTTGACGCTTCTGAAGCAGTAAGCCTAAACCAAAATCATCAACACCAGCATTATTTGAAATACAAGTTAAACCTGAAATATTTAAATTAACAAGTGCTTCTATTGCCTTTTCTGGTATACCACAAAGTCCAAACCCTCCAAACATGACAGTCATGTTATTAGCAATACCTTGTATGGCTTCTTCGACATTAAAGACCACTTTATTTATCATAAAAATTCAATTTAGTCTTCTTAAATTTACAAATAAAAAAAGCCATTCTAAAAGAATGGCATTGGATTTTAAAGATCAAAATCTATGATTTCTTCCGGCTCTTCTATAACCGGCTGGCCTTCAGTATCAATGGGTTCGCAGTCAACTTTAATTGATAAGTTTTCTGGAACTTCAAATTCCTCCTGAGATATATTTAAAGAGGTATCTTCATAACATTTTTTCATATATATACCCCAAATGGGGAGTGCCATTGAAGCGCCTTGACCGTAGGCTATTGTTTTAAAATGGGCTGCACGATCTTCAGCGCCTACCCACACCCCTGTTACTAAATTTGGGACCATCCCCATAAACCATCCGTCACTTTGATTTTGAGTTGTTCCTGTTTTTCCTGCTATTGGATTTTCAAAAGCATATGGATAACCCGTAACAATTTCTTTATAAACAGGATTATCAACAGTAGAGTGTCTTAATCTTATTCCAGACCCTGATTGGGTGACACCTTCTAAAAGATTGACGGTTACATACGCAACTTCTTCACTTAAAACATCTCTAGTTTGTGGAGTAAATTGAAATAAAACAGTTCCATTTTTATCTTCAATTCGAGTTAACATTACAGGTTTGGTGTAAACCCCTTTATTTGCAAATGTCCCATAGGCTGCTACCATTTCGTAAACACTTAAATCTGGTGTTCCCAATGCTATAGCTGGTACTGCTAAAATATCTTGCTCTATCCCTAAATTTTTAGCCATTTTCACAACCGGTTTGGGTCCAACTTCATTCATCAACCTTGCTGTTACCGTATTCGTTGAATTCGCAAGAGCATCTTTGAGCGTCATAAATCCGCCATATTGCCCGTCTGAGTTTTTAGCAGACCATGCTTGAAGATTTCCAAATTTATTCGCTTCAATGGTTATTTGTGATCTTGGCATTGTATCACAAGGTGATTTATGTAATTGATCTATAGCAGTAGCATAAACAAAAGGTTTAAATGTTGATCCAACTTGACGTTTTCCTTGTTTAACATGGTCATACTGGAAATGCTTATAATTCATTCCTCCAACCCACGCTTTAACATGACCTGTTTTAGGATCCATAGACATTAAACCAGGATGAAGAAAAGTTTTGTAATATCTCATAGAATCGATGGGCTTCATAACGGTATCTATTTCACCTTTCCATGAGAAAATTTTCATAGCTACGGGCTCATAAAATGAAGCTTCAATTTCTTTTTTATTCTTCTTTAAATCATAACGCATATGTCGCCATCTTTCAGATTGACGCATACTTCTTTTCATTAAAGCGTCTATTTCTTCTTGCTCAAGACCAATAAAAGGAGCCGTTGGATTTTCCTTAGGTGTATTTTGTTTATCGAACGCTGCCTGAAGATTTTTCATGTGAGCAACCACTGCTTGTTCAGCATAGTTCTGCATTCTTGAGTCTATAGTTGTATAAATTTTTAAACCATCACGATATAAATCATACTTAGTTCCATCACTCTTGGGGTTATTGTTAATCCATTTTTTTAACTCACTCTTGATGTATGCTCTAAAATATGTTGCCAATCCTGTTTTATGGGATTGGGGAGTATATTCCAAATTCAAAGGACGTTTTTGAAGAGAATCTTTTAGTTGTTGAGAAATATAACCGTATTTGTGCATTTGGCTTAATACCACATTTCTTCTATTAGTGGTGCCTTCTGTATTTCGCCTTGGATTGTATAAAGATGAATTTTTAAACATTCCTACTAACATGGCTGATTCTTCAATACTTAAAGAATCTGCAGTTTTATTGAAATAAATACTTGCAGCACTTTTAATGCCATCTGCGTTATTATTGAAATCATAAATATTAAAATACATAGCTATGATTTCTTCTTTGGTATATTGTCGTTCTAACCTGATTGCTAAAACCCACTCTTTAACCTTTTGAAAAATAGCATTAACCTTATCTTCTTTATCTCTAACTCCAATAAATAATTGTCTAGCTAATTGTTGAGAAATTGTACTTGCTCCACCTTTACTTCCTAAATAAACAAGTGCTCTCAATGTTCCTCTGGCATCAATCCCTGAATGCGAGTAGAATCTTGCATCTTCGGTAGCGATTAATGCGTCTACTAAATTTGGTGATATTTGTTTATAATCTAAAAGTGTTCTGTTGTCTCGGTAATAATATTTTCCTAACAACTGCCCATCTGACGACAATACTTCTGTGGCTAAATTTGTTTTTGGGTTTTCAAGAACCGTATAGTCTGGCATCTCACCAAAAACTCCAATTGAAGCAGATACAAAAATTGAAACAACTAATAAAATTCCTAAAAAAAATAAAGTCCAAAACCATCTGATGAATTTGGTAAACTCCTTATTGATTTTTGTCTTTTTGGTTTTAACTTTTGCCATTTAATTTATTTTTTTGACTCAATTCTAAGACCAACGTCAGAAATTCCTTTTAACTCTTTAACACCATTTATGTGATCATACTTTCGCATAGCCTGACTAATTTGAAAAGTATATTCACCAAGTTCATCAAATTGAAAGTCTTCTTTATAAATAAGTTTATTTTCCTTTAAAGATGTAAAACCAGAACCTATTAACTTCCCATCAGGATATGCCATAGCATATTCCAGAGTATCTGATAAAGTCTTTCCTTTTGGGTAAGTGAGTTCTGTAATTATAAATAAATTGTTAAATGGATAATCCTCTGTATTTCTGATATTAACAAAAAGGTTGTAGTTTGAAATAGAATCTTTAGATTCATATTTAAAGATTTGAATATCATCTTGAGACCAAACTCCAGAAAGCGAGTTATAGGTATCAAACACCCTATTAGAGTCACAAGAAAAAATCATTAGCCATAAAAAAACTAATTGAAAGCTACTTGTTCTTAGCATTTGGTTTTGGTTTTCTCCTTCTGTTATTATTTTTTTTGTGATTTCGTTTACGCTTTGGATTTTTTGAGTCAAAACGAGTTAAACTATCTTGTCCAACCACATTTTCAAAATTAACAGCAACTTCTTTGTCATCCTCTTCAGAATAATCTTCAAGACTTGATGCTAAGGTCCCTTTTTTATTCAAAGCTATTATTTCGTTAGCCTGAGCTACTGATAATTTATACCAATTCATCCATTCCCCTTGATATACATACCACATAATCCCTTTGAATATGTCAATTTTCTGACAAACAGCAGTACCCTTCTCTGTTTTCAGTTTAATTTCGGTTTTTGGAAATTCTTTGAGCGCATCTAAATAGGCATCCAATTCATAGTTAAGACAACATTTAAGTTTACCGCATTGACCAGCAAGCTTTAAAGGATTCAATGATAATTGTTGGTATCTTGCTGCTGAAGTACTAACAGATCTAAAATCAGTTAACCACGTTGAACAACATAACTCACGTCCACAAGAACCAATTCCTCCAAGTCTTGAAGCCTCTTGTCTAAACCCAACCTGTCTCATTTCTATACGCGTTTTAAATTCTCTGGCGAAAAGTTTGATCAACTCTCGAAAATCTACACGATCTTCTGCTGTATAATAAAAGGTTGCTTTACTTGCGTCTCCTTGATATTCAATATCTGATATTTTCATTTGTAATTTCAAGTCAATCGCAAATTGCCTTGCTTTAACTTTCATAGGCTCCTCCTTATCTCTAGCCTTAGTCCAAATATCAATATCCTTTTGTGTCGCTTTTCTGTAAATTTTTAAAACCTGCTCAGAATTTTCTACATCGACTTGCTTACGTTTCATTTGAACACGAACCAATTCACCTGTTAGGGTAACCATTCCAATATCATGCCCTGCTTTAGCTTGAGTGGCAACGATATCACCAATACTCAAAGCTATTTTATCTGCATTTTTATAATATTGTTTCCTGCCGTTTTTAAATCGAACCTCAACTCCTAAATAGGGTTCCTGTCCTTGAGGTAAAGTCATGTTTGATAACCAGTCAAAAACAGTTAATTTATTACAACTATCTTCACCACATGTTCCATTATTTTTACACCCTTTAGGGAGCCCGTTTTTACCAGTTGAACAACTGTTACAACTCATATGTATGTATATATATTGATTCTAACAAAAAGTTAGAAGATGAATAATTTATTTAGAACGTAAAGATAGGATTATTTATTGAGTTGTTATCCTTGTAATTTCACTTCACATTGAATTGTGATTTAATTTTTGAAGCTTTAAAAACAATAATTATTCTTTAAAGTCTGTATGTAAAAAATGATTAAAACTTGTTAATAAGGAAACGGAAAAACTATTGTTATATGATAAAACTTATATTAATTTAGCTAGTGTTGAATTCAGAAATTTGAGAAGCAATGAGTAACGAAAAAGAAGCTAAGTTAAAAGCTCTAAAACTAACACTAGACAAGCTAGATAAAGCTTATGGTAAAGGAACTGTTATGAAGCTGAGTGACACACCAGTTCAGGATATTGATGCAATCCCCTCTGGATCTTTGGGTCTTGACTTAGCTTTGGGTATAGGTGGCTACCCTAGAGGTAGAGTTGTTGAAATATATGGCCCTGAATCTTCTGGTAAAACCACTTTATCACTTCATGCAATTGCAGAAGCACAGAAAGCTGGTGGTATCGCTGCTTTTATTGACGCCGAACATGCTTTTGATCGTTTTTATGCTGAAAAATTAGGTATTGATTTAGACAATCTTATTATATCTCAACCAGATCATGGTGAACAAGCTTTAGAAATTGCAGATAATCTTGTTCGTTCTGGAGCAATAGATATTATTGTTATTGATTCCGTCGCGGCATTAACACCTAAAAGTGAGATTGAAGGTGAAATGGGAGACTCTAAAATGGGTCTTCAAGCGCGTTTAATGTCTCAAGCTTTGAGAAAGCTAACTGGTTCAATTAATAAAACCAATTGCACAATGATCTTTATTAATCAATTGCGCGAAAAAATTGGTGTGATGTTTGGTAATCCTGAAACCACCACTGGCGGTAATGCATTAAAGTTTTATGCATCAGTGAGATTGGATATTAGAAGGTCAACTCAAATTAAAGAGAGTGATGGTAATGTAGCAGGAAATAAAACTAGAGTGAAAGTTGTAAAAAACAAAGTTGCGCCTCCTTTTAAAACGGCAGAGTTTGATATTATGTATGGAGAAGGTGTTTCCAAAGTAGGTGAAATTCTTGATCTTGCTGTGGAATTAGATATTATTAAAAAAAGTGGATCATGGTTTAGCTATGATGACACTAAATTGGGTCAAGGAAGGGATGCAGTAAAATCATTAATCAAGGATAATCCTGAACTTATGGATGAACTTGAAGCCAAGGTGAGATCAGTAGTCGATCCACAAGAAAACTAATTTAAAACCCTCATATGAGGGTTTTTTTATGATGTCTTTTCAAGGGCCTTTAGAATAATAGCTCTCACTTCTGAATTCAATGCTCTAGTATCTTTAAATGAAAGTGTTTTTGTTTCTATTGGAGCATGAATTTTAATACGTATTTTACCTGGCCCACCACTAAAAAAAGTAAATGAGAAACGTTTTTTATTGTCTGGCATACTTATGGGGACTATAGGTATTTCATGATCAATTGCTATTTTAAATGCCCCATCTTTAAATCGATCTAAAACAATATGTTCTTCAGGAACACCTGCCTCGGGGAAAATACAAATACTCAGACCAGAATTTAATCGCTTTTGAACTTTTTTATAAACTGCTTTTCTACTGTTTTTATCATTTCTATTAACTAGAATACATGCGCGTTTGTATAGCGTCCCAAAAACGGGGATTTTAGCAAGTTCTTCTTTTCCAACAAACACAAAAGGATGATCAATGACACTAAGGATTAACATGATATCAATCATAGATACATGATTGGGTACGAACATGTAACTTGACTTTGGATTTAAAGAGGTTTCTATTGAAACTTTTCTTGAAAATCCCATCCCTACAAGAATAAATCTACCCCATATCTTAGCTAGCCTAAAAAAATAAGGGTAATAATTATCTTTGAGTAAACAAACAATTAAAACAGGAAATAAAATTACAGTTGGTATTGCAGAAATAATGTAAAACCAAAGTCTGTAAAAAGTCCAAAATATATATTTAGCCCATTTCATTGTATCAAAACTAAATAATTAATATTTGAATTCAGTAAAAAATTTACCTTTGTGACCACCAGCTAATTTAAATTATGGCAAGAATACTTACCGGAGTACAAAGTACAGGTACTCCTCATTTAGGAAACTTATTAGGTGCAATTATTCCAGCAATTGAACTTGCTGGAAGTGATGATAATGAATCGTTTCTATTTATTGCAGATATGCACTCTTTGACACAAATTAAAGATGAAACTACTTTAAGACACAACACTTATTCAACTGCTGCTGCTTGGTTAGCAATGGGACTTGACATAAACAAAACTGTTTTTTATAGACAAAGTGATATCCCTCAAGTCACTGAACTCTCATGGTATCTGAGTTGCTTTTTCCCATATCAAAGATTAACATTAGCCCATAGTTTTAAAGATAAATCAGACCGCCTAGAGGATGTAAATTCAGGATTATTTTCATATCCCATGCTAATGGCTGCTGATATTTTATTGTATGATGCTGAAATAGTTCCTGTTGGAAAGGATCAATTGCAACATCTTGAAATGACTAGAGATGTAGCTTCTAGGTTTCATTCAAAAACAAAGTCTAAACAAACTTTTGTTTTACCTCAAGCAAAAATACAAGAAGACACAAAACTTATTCCTGGAACTGATGGTGAAAAAATGAGTAAGAGCAGGAATAATATTATAGATATTTTTCTTTCTAATAAAAAACTTAGAAAACAAATAATGACTATCAAAACCGATAGCACCCCACTTGAAGCTCCCAAAAACTGGAAAACTTGTAACTGTTTTGCATTATATAGTTTACTTGGCAATGAAGAAGACATAACTAGCATGAAGCAAAATTATGAAAATGGAAATTATGGATATGGACACGCCAAACAAGCGCTTTACGAACTCATTTTAGAAAAATTTCAAAAAGAACGCGAACGTTACAATTGGTATATGGCCAATATTGAAGAAATTGATAAAGCATTAGCTATTGGTGCTAATAAAGCATCAGCTATAGCCAACAATGTTTTAAAACGTGTGAGAAAAGAAATTGGGTATTAAATTTTTCTAATTTTCCTGCCAGGTATAGGCTTTACTAGTTTTTTTAGCTCTAAGCTTAGTAGAATTGAAGACAATTTATAAATTGGTATATCTGCCTTAATAGCTAATTCTTCTAAATCCATTATGCCTTTCAAATTTGAAAAGACCCGATTTTCTTCATTAGTCAGTTCTATTTGAGGTTTAGACTGTAATTCCTTTTCAATCTTCCAATTTAAAAGGTATGGAATATCCAAAGGAGAAGATACCAATTGCGCTTTTTGACTTTTTATAAGGTTGTTACAACCAACACTTTGAATTTGATATGGGTTTCCGGGTACAGCAAACACCTCTCTGTCATAAGAGTTAGCAATATCTGCAGTAACTAAACTCCCCCCTTTTTCTGCCGATTCGACAATTAAGGTTGCAGGACTAAGTCCAGCAATGATTCTATTACGCTTCAAAAAATTCTCACGATTCAGTTCAGAGGTACTCCAAAATTCTGAAACTATTGCCCCCTGAGCCTCAATTTTAGTCACGTGCTTTTTGTGAGCTTTAGGATACACTTCATTAAATCCGTGGGCAAAACAAGCTATGGTGTCTAAATTGTTTTTTAGTGCAGCCTCATGAGCTGAAATGTCAATACCATATGCAAAACCAGACACAATAACAGGGTTATAAGGTTTCAATTCATAGGCCAGTGCTTCACAAAAACTTTTACCCATTTCGGTACATTTTCTAGTACCTACTATACTTAAATAATTTCTCTGTTTAAATGAAAAACTACCTGTCTTAAACAATACCACAGGGCCATCAATACACTGTTTTAGGTAAAACGGATAATTTTTGTCTTTATAATACAGTGGTGAGATTTGATTTGATTTTAAAAATTCAATTTCAGAAGATGCTGCTTTTAAAATAGAACTGTCATCCAGCGCTTTTAAAACGTCTTTATTTATCCCTTTTATTAATTTTTGATGTGATCTATTATCTTCAAAAATCGCTTTTGGATCTTCATAAATTTCAATGAGTTTTTTTATGGTAATACTTCCTAATCCAGGAATTTTTTGTAATGCTAATACATATAACAAGTCAGATTCAAGTAACATAGTAGGTTCGTTAATATTACATAAGATAGTAAAATTAAATGTTGTTAATAACTCTTAGAAGCCTACTCCTTCATGAATTTATAAAATTAATACATTTGGTATATGACTGTTGTTTTACATATTAATGCTTTACTCCACAGACACGATTGTGTCATAATTCCTGATTTTGGGGCAATACTAACTCATAAAGTTTCTGCTCAAATCCATGAAACAACAAATACGTTTTATCCTCCAAAAAAAGTTTTAGCATTTAATGAACAATTAAATCAAAACGATGGCTTATTAGCTAATCATATTGCTAAGTGTGAAGGTTGTTCATATTCTGAAGCAATCCAACAGATTAAGTTATTCACTTTACAAATAAGTAATTCAATTAAAGAACAAGGTACCTATTCAATTAAGCACATCGGTGTATTTAGTTTGAATATAGAAGGGCGACTAGTGTTTAAGCCTAACTATTTAAATAATTTTTTAGTTGAGTCTTTCGGTTTAAGTCATTTTACTTCTGAGCCAACGTCCAGAATATTGAGTGAGACTGATGAGGTAATACCTGTAATTCCTCTTCAACAATCAACTACTAAATCAAACAAAAAGATCTATTTAAAGTATGCATCAATTGGTTTAATTTCATTATTTATTGGGGGAACTATTGGGTCTAAACTTTACATAAATCAAATAGAAAGCAGTAATAAAATTACCTACGAAAAAGCGTCAAAGGAAGTTGACAGAAAAATACAGGAAGCTACTTTTGTATTAACTTCTCCTATACCCTCTGCTACTTTACAAGTTGGTGTTAGAGAAGTTTCAAAACCATTCCACATCATTGCAGGCGCTTTTAAAAACAACCAAAATGCAGTCAATAAAATTAATTATTTGCACCAAATAGGATTTATAAATGCTAAATCAATTGGATTAAACAGATTTGGCCTAAATCAAATTGCCTACGATTCATTCGAAACCAGAGAGGAAGCATTAACTGCTTTGTCATCTATAAGAGCTGAAGACAATAAAAACGCTTGGCTATTTATAGACCCTTCTAAGTAAAAAACTACTGAAATGGAAGCTAAAAAAGCTAAAGAATCCAAGACCATAATGACAGATATGGTTTTACCTGGAGAGACTAACCCATTAAATAATTTATTTGGTGGAGAATTATTAGCGCGAATGGATAGAGCTGCTTGTATTGCTGCGAGACGTCATTCTAGAAGAATTGTTGTTACTGCTTCTGTAAATCACGTGGCATTCAATAGAGCTGTTCCTATTGGCAGTGTTGTAACTGTTGAAGCATGTGTGTCAAGAGCATTCAAAAGTTCTATGGAAGTATATATTGACGTTTGGACTGAAGACAGAGAATCTAGGGAAAAATCAAAAGCAAATGAAGCTATCTATACTTTCGTGGCTGTTGATGAAACGGGTAGACCTGTTAAGGTTCCTGAATTAATTCCTGAATCAGACCTTGAAAAAGAAAGATATAATGCGGCCCTAAGAAGAAAACAATTAAGCTTAGTACTAGCCGGAAAGATGAACGCTAACGAAGCTACTGAGCTTAAAGCATTATTTTTAGATGATTAAATCCTTATTATCCAGTACATTGGATTTTGGGTACTACCATCCTTAAAAAGACTAAAATTGAGAATGCTTTCTCCTGAATTCGGGTTTGTAAAAACTTGTCCTATCTCTTGATTAGTTTCAATAATTTGGCCTTTTTTTACATATATTTTAGATAAATTCTTGTAAACCGATATATAATTTCCGTGACGTATTAAAACTGAAGGGTTTCCTCGCTTTACAAGATGTATTGCTAATACCTCCCCTTTAAAAATAGCTTTTACTTTGGCTGCTGGTTCAGTAGCTATTCTTATTCCATTACTTCTAATTTTTATCGAAGGGTCTATTGGTGATGGCTGAGTACCGTATTTGACTTTGACTATCCCTTTTTTAACTGGCCATGGTAATTTACCTTTATTAGACTCAAAGCTAGCCGCTAAAGCTTTTGCTTCTGGTGTTAGTGTGAATGAACTGGAACGCTTAGAGCCCTTTTTTTTGTTTGAAGCAGCAATTGCTTCTTTTATTAATTTCTCAATTTGCTTATCTAACTTTTCTATTTCACGTTGCTTTCTATTAATTGAAGTCCTGTATTTACCTATATCTTTCTTGATATCAGTAATTAAAATATTTTGTTGTTTTAATTCTTCTTCAAGAATTAAATTTACTTCACGATTCTTTTCAATTAATGACTTTTTTTCATCTTGCTGAAGTTTTAACTCCGCATTTAACTGATTTAATTCTAGGGATTTTGATTTTATAATTTCAGCCTGATTTTTTTGATAAAGCTTATATTGTTCAAAGTATTGCAATCTTTTGTAGGCTTGTTTAAAGTTTTCTGAAGAAAACAAGAACATCAATCTACTGTGTACAGATCTATTTTTGTAAGATTTTACAACCATTTCTGCATAATCCTTTTTCAAGAGTTCCAGTTGCACTGTTAATTGATCTACTTCTTTGGAGTTTTTAGATATTAGTCTGCTCAATAAGTTCGCCTGATCATTTGTTACTCTAATTAAGTTTTTTCTGATATTAATCTTATACATTAAATCTTCAACTTGAGAAGAAACAGATTTTTGTTTATTATTAGTTAGTGTTAAAATTGAATTAGCCTCTTTAATTTCTTTTTCCAATTTTAAACGTCTTGCTTCAAGTTGCTTTTTAGAAGTGGATTGAGTATAGCCTTTACCATAAAAGGTTAAAGTAAATACTAAAATAAAGATGAGACTCCTATTCATTTAACGTAAGTAATTTATACCCTTCTGGTACAGTGTATGGATATCTTAATTCTTGATCTAATTGAACCCCTTTGACTTCAATTTTGACCTCGGTACTTTTAGTATTTTCCGTTGCATCTATGAAAATCTTTTCTGGTATTACAGAAGATTTAATTTTTTGAAAAGACACATAATTAACTGATAAAGTTCGATTATTATAGTGGTCAAGTATCTTTTGCTGGTTTAACTTAAAATGAGTGGGGTTTAATAAATAAATCAATTCAAGAAAAATGGTGTTTTGAGATTTTAATCTATACGCTTTATTTGTGTAACCTAGCTCCATTTTAGAGGGATTAGCTTCTTTCATGAAATTACCTAATATAAGGGCTTGTAAAATGTCATAATTAATTTCAACCCCTAGGTATTTTGAAAAAAAAGAATAATCCCCCACGTAATATGTTTTATCAATTTTATTATAAAATTGAACTTCTTCATTTGTTATTTTAGCTCTAACTAAACCTAAGGGAGCTGTAAGCCAAATCATTTGATCTTTATCCATTCTAAGCGATATCGAATATCCACTTTCAGATTCACCAGATTTTACATCAATTTTAACTTTGGCTTGCAATGTTTCAAAATTTACATTCGTTTTTTTATGTGCTTTAATTAATTGTCTTTTAGAAAGGGTCATGTCTACCTTACCCTCATCAGATAAATAGATTTTTGAGGTGTTACAAGCAGATAGCAAAACACTCAAAAATAGTAATGATACTTTAAGTATACTGGTGAATTTAATCATTGTTTTTGTCTTAAAACTTCAGCTTTATTAAAATACTCATTGTATTGTTTTGTTTTACCTAATAACTTGTAACTTTCACTTAATTGCAAGTAAAAATCATACTTTAATTGATTGTCATTAATTACAAAATCTATTCCTAACTCTAAGCTATCAATCGCTTTATTTGGATTATTTATTAAATTGTTAGAAGTCCCGTTAATTAAATAAAACAAAGGCTGAACAGGAAATAACTTCATTCCTTGTGAGCTATACTCCAAGGCCCTTTCGTAAATTTTTTCTTGTAATGATAGTAAGGCTACTTGTTTGTACAAATAGAAATTATTGGGTTCAGATTGAATTGCTTTTTCAAAATAGCTAAGTGCCAATTTATATTTTTTAAACTTTAATAACGCTTCCGCTTTAGCTTTATTTGATTGCTCAGGTCTCGTGTTCTCCAATTGATCTAAAACATCTGCTAGTAACGATTCATAGCTTGGGTTGGCTTTAACAAAGTTTTTAAAATCATTCAACGTTTTTATTTTTGATTTAGCTGGAATTACAGGACTATTACAAACAATCATTAATGACTCAACCGCTGCATCAATTTTGGTTTGTTGTAAATTAAATTTATAAAGCGATAAATGAACCCGATCTGAATTTGGAAGAACTTGAAGTAAATTTTCTGAAATTTTTAAAGCTTTTTCAAGATCATTTTGTTCACTGTAGAAAACAATTAACTTAAGATAATACGACTCTTTTTTAGGGTATTTTTGAATCTGTTTTATTAAATAGGATTCTTTAGCTCTGAGATCATTACTGAGATTATAGACTTTAAATCTTGTCTTTTCTCTTTGAATACTATAGTTTGAACTTTCATCAAGTTCGTTCAAGAGATTAAGCGCATTTGAATATTTCTTAACATCTATATACAGGTCAACCAGATCTTCTTTATAATCATTGTGGAAAGGCAGCAGCTCTTTTAAAACTTTTATAGCCTGTTCCGTGGATTTCATTTTAAGATATACATCATAAAGCTCATCAAGATACCATTCATTGGTTTTTTCTATTTTCAAGGCTGCCTTCAAATATTCTTCAGCAAGGTCGTAATCTTTTAGAGCCTTAAAATTTTTTCCTAATTCAAAATAAACAACACTTTGACTTTCATTAATCTCTTGGCATTTTTTTAAAAAATCAATAGCTTTTTCGTGATTTCCATTAGCTTTTTCTTTTAAAGCTTCGAAAAAAGCTTCCTGGAATTCATCAGAGGCATTTCCAAGATCTTCATTAGGTAAATTATTAAAGGTGTCTTGACTAAAAACTGCATTAAAGCATATTAATGAAAAAAAAAATATTAAAAAAGACACCTTTAATTTCATAATTATGCTTCTAATTTAGAATAATCACCAATGCTAACATTTGTACAATTGCCATCATAAATAACATGATTACCGATCATAGCGTTTTTAAGTTTTGCATTTTTTACTGTTGTATGATTTTGAATTAAACTCTCAGTAATATTAGTGTTTTCAATCACACAATTTTCCCCTAATGACACATTAGGTCCAATCGTTGAATTTTTAAGTATTGTATGTTTAGCAATGTAACACGGTGGAATTACAGAAGAATTTTCTATAATAACTGATTTATCTACTAATTGTTCTTCTGCGTCTTTTTCTAAAAAACCTAACATTTTAGAATTTGTTTCTAGTGTAATTTCTTTATTTCCACAATCCATCCACTCATCAACAGAACCGGTTTTAAAAACTTTACCGTCTTTCATCATTCGTTTAATTCCATCATTGATTTGATATTCTCCTCCGTTCATGATGTTCTCATCTAAAATCTCTTGTAATTTAGACTTTAACTGGCCTACTTCTTTGAAATAATAAATACCTATTACTGCCTGATTTGAGACAAATGTTGAGGGTTTTTCTACAAGCTCAGTAATCTCATTATTTTCATTTAGGTTAACTACTCCATATGCTTCTGGATTAGAAACCTCTTTTGTCCAAATTACACTATCTGCATCTGGATCTAAATCAAATTCTGCTCGAATCAATGTGTCTGCATAAGCAATTACTGCAGGACCAGAAAGTGATGGTTCTGCACTCATAATTGCATGCCCTGTTCCTAGAGGCTTATCTTGTCTATATATTGATGCCTTAGCGCCTAAGCTGTATGCCAACTTTGTTAGGCTATCAACAACATCTTCTCCAAAAAAAGCAGGATCTCCTAGAACAAAAGCGACTTCTGTTATGGGTTGCTTTAAAACCTTGGCTATATCTTTTACCAAACGGTGCACGATAGGTTTTCCTGCAACAGGTATCAGAGGTTTTGGAACTGTTAGTGAATGTGGTCTTAATCTTGAACCTCGACCAGCCATTGGGACTATAATTTTCATATTTAAAGTTTAATTTGGATAACTATTTTATTCCTGTGCTTCCAAAACCTCCAGAACCTCTAGACGTTTCAGATAAGACTTCTACTTCGTGCCATTCCGCTCTTTCATGCTTAGCTATGACCATTTGTGCAATGCGTTCACCATTTTCAACCGTAAATGATTCAGAAGAAAGATTTATTAAAATTACACCTACTTCCCCTCTATAATCTGCATCTATAGTTCCTGGGGCGTTTAATACGGTAACTCCTTTTTTAGCAGCCAAACCACTTCTTGGTCTAACTTGTGCCTCATAACCCACTGGTAACTCAATAAATAGACCTGTTTTTATTACAGCTCGATCCATTGGTCCTAGTGTTATAGGTGCACTTACAGATGCTCTTAAATCCATTCCGGCAGAAGACAGCGTCTCATAACTAGGAAGTTTATGATTGGATTTATTTAAAATTTTTATTTGCATTTTGAATTTTTAAAATTCTTAAAATAAGTTCTTTCTCAGAATATGAGATATATAGCAAAAATACAATTATCATAAGTATTCCAACAGTATAATTCTCTCGGAAATTAAAGAAATACGTGAAAGCTAAAGTTACAGATAACAATATTTGAAAGCCGATCTTTTTTAAGTTGTAAGGGATAGGATAATATTTCCTTCCGAAAACAAAAGATAAAAACATCATCAGCGAATATGCTATTAGTGTTGCTATGGCTGAAGCTTTAAACCCAATTGTGGGAATTAAATAAAAATTAATTCCTAGGGTCAAAACAGCTCCGCTTAAAGAAAAATACGCTCCAAATTTAGTTCTGTCGGTGACTTTATACCAAACTGAAAGATTGTGATACACGCCAAGACATAAATTAGCAAGTAGAATAAAAGGAACAATCCACATTGCTTCCCAATAAGCAGCATCGGAAATTAAAATTTGCTTGATAAAATCAGCTCCAACTATCACTACTAATAACATACTAGTTCCTAAAGCAACGAAAGCTTCTAAAATTCTCGCATAATGATATTGGGGTTTAATGGAATTAAAATGTTTGAAAAAATATGGTTCAATTCCAAGTCTAAAAGCTGTTGTAAATAAAGTCATTAATACACCTATCTTATAGCATGCTGCGTACATACCAACTTGAGACTCTGAAATATCGGAAGGTAAAAGACGTTGTAATAAAATTTTATCAAATGTTTCATTTATAGTAAATGCCATACCTGATATTAAAACAGGTAAAGCATATCGCATCATTCTTTTCCATAATTGTATATCAAAGCGCCATTGAATTTGCCAATAAACACTCAATAAAATGAGAAAAGTGAATAGGCTAGCTATTAAATTTGAAATAAAAATGTAAGTAATCTCATTATTAGGCACATATAAAGAAGACCAGAAATTTTGCAATTCAAATTGAGGTTTTAACCAAAGAAAAATTAAGAGATTCAAGGACAAACTTAGACTTACATTAGCAATTTTAATTACGGCATATTTAATAGGCTTTCCAGTTGCTCTAAGCCAAGCAAAAGGAATTAATACCATTGCATCTAAAAAGAGGGTCCAAATGATTATAGTGAGGTACTTCCTATCAATTAGTAATAATGTTTCTAGGATATCTCTTGCCAATAAGGTGATAACTAAAAATAAAAGAGACGTTATTAAGATAGTAATACACGAAGTTCCTAGTACTGCTTTAGGCTGCTTTTCTTTATTATAAAATCTAAAAAAAGCAGTTTCCATTCCATATGATAGAATAACATTACATATAATAAAATAAGAAAAGATTATAGAAACTTGACCGTAATCTGAGGTGTTCTCAAGTACCGCCTTACTTGTATATAGCGGTACAAGAATAATATTTAACAACCTAGGCAAAACTGTTGCCAGTCCATAGACAAAGGTTTGTTTAAATAGCGTTTTAAGTCCCCCCAAAATTTAAAAGATTAAAGTTAAAAGTAGCTAATTAAAGAGAGTTATACAATTGAAGCTCTCTGGATTTAATATAGTTAATTATAAAAAAAAGCCTCATAAAATGAGGCTTTAAAATATTATTATATAAAAAACTATCCGTTCAATGCTTCTGCTCCACCAACAATTTCAAGAATTTCGTTAGTAATTGCAGCTTGACGGGCTTTATTATAAGTTAATTTTAACTGATCTCTTAACTCTTTTGCATTATCCGTAGCTTTGTGCATCGCTGTCATTCTAGCACCATGTTCACTGGCAAAAGAATCTCTGATACCCTTAAAGAGTTGCGTTTTTAAGGACTTTGGAATTAAAGTCTCAACAATTTCCTCTTTAGAAGGCTCAAATATGTAATCTAGATTTGCGTTGTCCTCACTTTCAAGAGGTACAATTGGTAAAAATTGTTCTCGAGTAACTATCTGTGTGGCTGCGTTTTTAAACTTATTGTAAATCAGCTCTATCTTGTCATATTCCCCAATTGTGAAATGATCCATTAACTCCTCTGCAATGATAGATACATTTTCAAAAGTTAGATCATCATATACTCCACTGTGGTTAGCAATAACATTAAATGATTTAGAAAGCGCATCGTTTGCTTTTTTACCTATAGTTATAAAAGACACGTCCTTTGAAGCATATGCTTCATTAACAAGACGATTCGCTTCTTTAATAATGTTAGAATTAAAAGCGCCGCAAAGCCCTCTATTAGAGTTGATTGCAACAACAAGAACCTTTTTAATTTCTCGTTGCTCCGAGTAAGCACTTCCAGAATCAGCATCTAATGAAGCGCTTAATCCTTGAAGAAGCTCAGTGAGTTTATCTGAATAAGGACGCATTGCAGTAATAGCATCTTGAGCCTTTTTTAACTTAGCAGCAGATACCATTTTCATGGCACTTGTAATCTGCATCGTTGAAGACACTGATGATATTCTATTACGTATTTCTTTTAAATTTGCCATTCTTTTTAAGAATTAAGCTTTGAACTGTTCTGATATTTCTTTAGCTACTTTGCTTAAAGTATCTGTAACCTCATCGGTTAACTTTCCTGCTTTTAAAGTATCTAAAACATCTCTGTGTTTAGCATTTAAAAACTCTATATAATTAGCTTCGAAAGCTTTTACTTTAGAAACTGGAACATCTTTAAGTAAGTTTTTAGATCCCGCATAAATAATTGCTACTTGATCTTCTACAGTGTATGGATCATTTTGAGCTTGCTTTAAAATCTCAACATTACGTTTACCTTTTTCAATTACATTTAATGTAACAGCATCTAAATCTGATCCAAATTTTGCGAATGCTTCTAATTCTCTATATTGAGCCTGGTCTAATTTTAAAGTACCAGAAACTTTTTTCATAGATTTTATCTGAGCAGATCCTCCAACTCGTGATACAGAAATACCTACATTAATAGCTGGTCTTACACCTGAGTTAAATAAATCACCATCTAAGAAAATCTGACCATCTGTAATTGATATTACATTTGTAGGAATATATGCTGATACATCACCTGCTTGAGTTTCAATAATAGGTAGGGCTGTTAAAGATCCTCCTCCTTTTACTAGAGGTTTTAATGATTCTGGTAAATCATTCATTCCTTTTGCAATTTCATCATCATTGATCACTTTTGCAGAACGCTCTAATAAACGAGAGTGTAAGTAAAATACATCTCCTGGATAAGCTTCACGTCCTGGTGGTCTTCTTAATAACAAAGACACCTCACGGTATGCTACCGCTTGTTTAGATAAGTCGTCAAAAACAATTAAAGCTGGACGACCTGTATCTCTAAAATACTCTCCAATCGCAGCTCCAGCAAAAGGTGCATATACTTGCATTGGTGCAGGATCTGATGCGTTAGCAGCTACAATTGTAGTGTAAGCTAAAGCGCCTTTTTCTTCTAGAGTCTTGGCAATATTTGCAACTGTTGAAGCCTTTTGTCCAACAGCAACGTATATACAATAAACTGGGTTGCCGGCATCATAAAATTCTTTTTGATTTAAGATAGCGTCAATACAAACCGTAGTCTTTCCAGTCTGACGGTCACCAATTACTAACTCTCTTTGTCCACGACCAACTGGTATCATAGCATCAATAGATTTGATACCCGTTTGTAATGGCTCTGTTACTGGCTCACGAAATACAACACCAGGAGCTTTACGCTCTAAAGGCATCTCAAAAGTATCGCCTTGAACAGCACCTTTACCGTCAATTGGATTTCCTAATGTGTCCACTACTCTTCCAACAATACCCTCTCCTACATTGATAGAAGCGATACGATTTGTACGTTTTACTGTTGAACCTTCTTTAACACCTTTTGAATCTCCTAACAATACAATACCAACATTATCCTCTTCAAGGTTAAGTACAATTCCTTCTAAACCTCCATCGAATTCTACTAATTCTCCATATTGAGCATTAGATAATCCAAAAGCACGAATAATACCGTCACCAACAGTCAATACTGTTCCTACTTCATCAAGTGAAGCAGCCGCTTCAAATCCTGAAAGTTGTTGTTTTAAGATTGCTGATACTTCAGCTGGTTTTACTTCTGCCATCTTTTTATGTTTAAATACGTCTTTAAAGTCAAGAACCTTAAAGCTTTTAATTTAATGTAAATTCTCTTTTTAATTTATTTAATTGGTTGGCTACACTCGCATTGTATTGCAAATCACCAACTCTTAAAATGAAACCACCTATTATGCTTTCATCTATGATATTTTTAACGGTAACATTTTTACCAGTTAAAGACTTTAATTTATCTAAAACCTTAACTTCTAAATCACCTTCTAAAGCAACTGCCGTTGTTACTACTGCCGTTTGATCCCCATTAGCTTCTGCATAAAGCGCTAAATATTTAGAGGCCACATGGTATAATAAATCAATACGCTTATTAGATATTAGCGTTGCAAACAAGTTTGAAGACTCTTTAGACACCTTTGGAAAAAGTGCGTTGAGGGTCTTATTCATAACTTCTGGGTGAACTACTGGGCTATTTAAAAGCTCTTGTAATTCAATACTCTGAGATACTGTATTAAGAACAAGAGACATATCATCGTTAACTTGCGATGCTACTTTCTTATCCTGCGCTAAAGCTAAAAGTGCTTTAGCATATCTTAATGCTGCTTTAACAGAACTCATATTTTAGTTTAATTTTGCTTCATCTAACATAGATGCAACAAGTTCTTCTTGTTTTCCTTTGTTAGAAAGTTCTCCGCGAACTACTTTTTCAGCAATATCAATTGATAAAGTAGCTACTTGAGATGTTAATTCAGCTAATGCAGCTTTCTTTTCAGATTCAATAGCATCTTGCGCCTGTGAAATTAACGATGCCGCTTGTGCTTGTGCTTCAGCTTTAGCATCAGAAATCATTTTATCTTTCATCTCACGAGCTTCTTTTAATAAGGCCTCACGTTCAGCTCTTGCATCTTTTAGTAACTTCTCATTGTCAGCTTGAAGGTTAGCCATTTCCTTTTTAGCATTTTCAGCTTGATCTAATGCAGACTGAATACCTTCTTCTCTTGTTTCAAGAGCTTCTAAAATTGGTTTCCATGCAAATTTTCTCAACAATAATAGTAATCCAACGAAAAGGAATAACTGCCAAAAAAACAATCCAAAAGAAAACTCATTAATTAATTTCTCCATTTTTTTTAATTTTAATTTTAAGCAGCCACAACCAACCGTTGTGGCTGTTTAACATTTTAAGCAGCAAATAAAGCTGCAAATCCAATACCTTCAATAAGTGCAGCTGCAATAAGCATAGCTGTTTGGATTTTTCCTGAGGCTTCTGGTTGGCGAGCAATAGCTTCCATAGCTTGTCCACCAATTCTACCGATACCTAAACCAGCACCGATAACAATTAATCCAGCTCCTACAATGTTTGGAATAGTCATAATATATGTATTAAAAATTAAACTTATTAATGATCATCATGATGCTCTTCAACTGCAGCACCAAAATATAACGCCGATAGCATAGTAAATATATATGCCTGCAATGCAGCTACTAATAACTCTAAAATTCCTAGAGCAAAAGCAAGTGCAAAAGACAAAGAACTACCTACCCAATTCTTAAAAATAAACATCAAACCAATAATACTCATTAATACAATATGCCCTGCTGTAATATTGGCATACAAACGTATCATAAGAGAAAATGGTTTTATTATAGTTCCTAGCAACTCAATTGGTGCTAATACAATCTTCATTAAACTTGGAACCCCTGGCATCCAAAAAATATGTCCCCAGTAGTTCTTATTAGCCGTAAATGTGGTTATTAGATATGTTAATAACGCTAAAGCTAGTGTAACAGCAATATTGTTAGTTACATTTATTCCCAGAGGCGTCAACCCTAACAGGTTAATAATCCATACAAAGAAAAATACTGTTAAGAGGTAATTCATGTAACGCTTGTATTTCTTTTTTCCAATATTAGGAATCGCTATTTCGTCTCTAACATAAATAACAATAGGCTCTAAAAGGCGCCCCACTCCAGAAGGTATTGAACTCTTCTTATAATTTTTGGCCATTCTAGAGAAAACAAAAAACATTAATAGTCCAACCATAAAAATGGTGAATACATTTTTTGTGATTGAGAAATCTAGCGGCTTAATATTAGTTGGGTGACCACCCTCTGCATAATGTATGTCCCCAGAGCTATTTGTTTTGTATATTTTATTATGGTAAAGTTTATAGTATGAACCATCAATTTCGGCAAGTGTTTCACCGTGATGAAATTTAGATGAAGAAAATACTTTTAAGCCATCATCCCACAAAATGACAGGAAGAGAAAAACCACGGTATATGTGTTCACCTTTCTCATTAGTAAATGAATAAAGACTAAAGTCGTAAGAATCAAGTAAATGGTGATTGATATATTCTTTTATTTCACTTTTTAAATCCCCGCTATCTTCTTTTGAGGCTTCTTTTGCAAATGAAACAGATGAAATAAAACTAACTAATAAAATAAGACTTATTAGAGTATTTACTTTACGCATAAATCAAGTTTTTAAAAACTGCTGCAAATGTAATGAATAAAATCTTTTTTTGGCAAAATAAATAAAACAACTTTTTATTGTTTAAACGCCTTTTTTTGAGGAGAATTTATCAACTTGATTACAAACCATATTTCGTAAAACAGATATAAAGAAAAAACGAAAATCAAAGACCATTTTTCATAAAAACTCAATGAAATCTTAGATAAATAAATCTTATTAAAAATAATAGAAAAGGTTAACAACTTAATAAATGCTCCATATAAATAAGCATAACCTACATAATCTTTATTCTTCTTGAAAACTAATTCTATAACAGCGTAAATAATAGACGAAGAAATGCAATTAAATATATAAATGTTTTTGATGTTAAAACTCAAAAGTTTATCAGCTGAAAGATAGCTGTGAAAAATCGAGGTTATTATTGAGATGAAAATTATTAGAATTGAAAAAAGAAAGATTCTTTTTTTCATTATTGAGATATTTTTTTGGATTGTGATATAACCAAATAAACAGAAATACAAACCCCTAAAATAGTAGATCCCTTACTAAATAAATGGTTTGAAATAGCCCATTTGGTATCAAGCCATGTGCCAAATTTATGAGCAAGAAAAACTGTAATTCCAATTTGGAACCCTAATCCTATAAATTGTAAAAATGGATTAAGCGATTTTTTCTTCTGAGGATTCGGTTTGGTCATGATTGAGCTTTATGGCGCCTTTCATTTTACATGTTGCATTAAAACTAGCTCCTGGCTCAACAGATAATTTTCCTGTTTCTACTTCACCATCAATAACAGATGACGCTCTTAGTGATAATATATCTGAAACATATATTTTTCCTGAAACTTTACCTTCAATATCTGCATTAGAAGCCTTAAGTGTCCCTTCTATCATACCAGATTTTCCAATAACTACCTTTCCTGTTAAGGAGAAATTTCCTTTTACTATACCATCTATTCTAAAATCGCCTTCACTTTCAATATCCCCTGTAATTGTTGTCCCTGAAGCAATTTTGTTTTGAAGTGCATATCCATCTCCAGTGGATTTTCCTTTTTTTTGATCTGCAAACATTATAACTGTTTTAAGGTTTTATACTCATTTAAGTTTTTGTGAATCTGTACAATTTGATAATTATCTGAAGAAATTGCAAAAAATGGACGCTTTAATTTTATTTTTCTTCCTTCCAACAACTCAGCAAATCCATCGGCACCATCAAAACTTTTTAAACCGTGGACTACAACAAAAGTATATTCTTTATTATAAACATCAACAGATGTTTTAAGACTATAATAAGCCACATCTTTAGCTAAAGCGTCTAACTGTTTAACAAAATTAGGAATTTTAATAAACTCAGACGATTCAAATGTATAGACTACTTTAAAATTTTGACTATCAGCGTTATCGATAAAAATCTTGTTTTCTATTTTAGGAAGTAATTCCTTAATTTGAGTTGCTGCATTTTTCCCTTCCGGTGAATCTGGATAAGTAAGTGCTATAAAGTTCATACTTTCTTTATAACTATTGAAACCATAAAATTTTCCTTTAGCAGAAGCTTTTAGCATTTCAAATTTTGGAACTATAGCATCTCCTTCAAACTCATAGATGTATTTATCGCATTGGTTTAAAACCAATTCATAATTCTGCTTTTCAAATTCTAAGTATAATTTCTCGTACAATTTTTCAGGACTGTTCTCATCTTTTGTAAGTGCCAACTCTGGGTGAAGTAATATTTGAGCATATCTAGAATCCGGAAACTCTGAAATAATTTTTTCTTTAACAATGGCTGCCTCTCCTATTTTACCCATTGCCTCATAAACCTTGTATAAATTATAATTTGTAGGAAGAATTAAACGCTCTTCTGGATCACTTTTTAATAAATCTAAAAGTTTGTCTTTTGCCAATTCTAATTCGGAAAACTTTTCTTTATAAATAACTCCTAACTGATAATAAGCAAAATTGCGCTCCTTTGTAATACTATCTATGGCTTGAGTTGAAGAAGGAATTAAACTAATATAACGTTTTGGATCAAATTCATCTAGCGCTTTTGTAGATGAAGAATCTAAAGAAGTAACATTGTTAACTTCAACAATTGTTTGTTTGCTAGACCAACGCCAATTGTCATCTAAAGTCCTTTTTCCCCAAATTTTTTGAAACTGGTTTTTACCATAAGATACCGTAGTTTCATTATAAAAGTAGAATTTATTTGGTTTGAAAGATGCTTTACTGTCCAAAGACAAATTAGGCAAGTTATTATTTCCCATTGTTGTTGTTTGAGCCAAACGTTCTTGTAATTCTTGAGCCTCTTTTGCTGCTTTTTCCTGTTCTTCTGCAACAACCTTTAAGCTATCCGTGTAATTTTGAAAATAGGCCAACCGATCGTCTTCAGAAAGCGAAACGATAAAAAGAATACTATCATTTACTTTGGCAACTTCTTCATAATAAATTACATCTTCTAAATTTTCACGCTTTCTTTTGGTTTTTCTATATGGCTTAGTTCGAGGTTCTTGATTTGTTAGAGTACTATCGTAGTAAGCGCCTGCTAATTTATATTCAGTATTTTCAAATGCAAATTCTGCTAAAGCATTATAATCAAAGGACTTGAGTTGCTTGTCAGAAGTATTTGTTCTTAAAGATTTATTATAGTAGGCTTTCGCAACAGAGTCTCTTCCTCTTAATGCATAATAGTCTGCCATTCTAAAATAAATCTTGTCTAAAAACGGTTTGTTTTCTCGATCCTCTTCTAGTGACTTCAAATAATCTTCAAATTCAAACACATTGCCTTGCTCTGGGTTAAAATTGGCAATTTTGGCTAAATGTGCATTGATATAAAAAGGTCTTGGAATCTTACGATGTAAATCAATGATCTTATCAAAAAAGATATTGGCGCTATCCTTGTAACCAAACTCGTTATATAATTGCCCAGCAATGAACAAGTAGCGTGCTTGTTCTCTTTTAATCTTTGTGGCTTCAGCTGCCTTTTTAATATGTACTAGAGCTGTGTCTTTAACATTAAGATTAATGTATGCCTGAGCTAAAGTAGCTGAAATATCTGCTAGATCTTGTCCTTCTGGTTCTACTTGAAACAAAAGAGTGTTTAAATTTCTAATAGCTAAAGCATCATTATCTAAGCGCATGTTTGTTTTTTCGCGCCATACTCTAGCTTGATTAATTTTATCGCTGGTTGGGTATTTATATAGAATATAGTTGAATGCTTCAAGTGCTGGTACAAAACGCTGTTCAAAATAGCGGGATTTCCCCAACATCAAATACGCTTCATCTATCTGAGGATTCTTTTCTTTACCTTTAATATTCATGCCATGTTTTTGGACTGCTTTTATGGCTTTTTCCTCAGCTCTTTCAAAATCAGAATTCTTTTGCTCACCAATCATCATGAAGTCATCATTGACTTCCATACGTTCTACTGGCAATAATTCCCAAAAATTATCTTTAAAAGCATCGTCTAAAGAGTTTTTCCCGCTCTCTAGAGCTAAACCTCCATTGTAGAGAATATTATATTTTGTGCCTAACGCATGAAAATTTCTAGATATAAACTTGTCCTTTTTTCTGGAACACCCCAGAAAAATAGTGGCAAAAAGGAAACTAATTATTGTGAGTCTAGACACTTTCTAATACTTTATAACTATTCATAACATAAATATATCCTATATATTATGTAAGACGTAAAAATAAACATCTTTTTGGATTATGATATTTACAACGGTGTTCATACTAAACTATATTCTGGGTAAATGGTTTTTAAATGACCTTGTAATTGGTTTGGAATAGAAAAAAGAATTAAATACAGAAAAATAGAAACAACAACTATTAAAAAACTTAAAATTCCAAGTTTAAGAGACGTGTTAAGAGCTCCTTCAATCGACCAATCCCGTAAAGATTCTAGTCCTAAATGAAATGGAACGATTAAAAAGCTGCCAGCGCCTCCTAATTGGCTAATTATAGTTTCAAACATCCATTTTTTTCCAGATTCTTTTTGTCTTTTTTTGATTTGTCTTCTTATTTTAATTTGTCTGAAAATGATTAAAACAAATGCTGCAATTAGGACCCCTAAAAGTAATTGTTCAAACCAGATATAGAACCCTTTAAGAAAACAAAATACGAGAATAGTAATTGAAACTGTTCTCAATAATAAAGGCCATTTAAAATGGGTTTTAAATAAAGACCATATTAATCGCCAATAACGTTTTGTAAGCAGTTGCATTCGCTCTTGTACAATATCTTGAAAACCAAAAACTCCAAAAGATTTGAATACAATTTTTGTAGCATCATCAAAGGTTAACTCAGGTTGTTTTTCTTGTAATTCTTCAATTGCCTCAGCCATGTGATCTACCAACTCTGTTTGTAAATCATAGTGGTAAACAAAATGTGCCCTTGTAAAACGATATAAGCTTTGAATTTGTGCTTCTGAAAGGATTGCTTTTTCTTTCAAAACAGTCTATTGCGCATATTTTTTGGCTACCTCCTGAAGCTTCATGGCCCAACTTTGACCTATAACCATACCTTGTTGTGTTAGTACAGTCTGCTTAGAGGCTAGCTTCTTTCCTAAATCAGACTCGTAAAAAGCATTCAATGTTTTAATTTCTTCCTCTGAAAATTCTTTCATATAAAGTTCTGCAAGCTGGGTGTAAAGCTCTTCAAGAGTTCCTGTTGCTTCAATGGTATAAGCATCTTTTTTGTCTTCTGGAACCATCATCCCTACTTGCGAAATGGCCTGGTCAAATAATGCCGTTGAACCTGTCTTTTTTATAAATGCTATGGTCTCTGATTTGTAATCTTGAGCTTGCAGTGAAATCACCCCAAAAAATGCCATTGAAATAATTAGTTTTTTCATAAAATATTAATTGTTAATTGATTTTAATTGTATTTACAGGAGTTACTAATTGTTGCATGGTTTCGATATACCTTAACAACTCCTCTAGCCTTGAAACCGATTCTTTTTTTCCGTCTCCTGTAAGTTTGTAATACTTTCTTAAACGATTATCCACTTTCATCACCTCTACTTTAAGTAAACCTTCTGACTCCAATTTATGTAAAGCGGGATATAAAGCCCCCTCTGTAATGATTAATTCCCCTTGAGTTATGTTTTTAACTTTCTGGGTTATTTCATAGCCATACATTTTCTCTTCATTTCTAAGAAGCTTCAAGATTATGGTAGATAAACTGCCCTTATAAAGTTTTGAATTACTCACAAATCAAATATATGATTATTCTTTATGCATAAGAAAGTTATGTATTAAAATAATTTAAAATAGACAACAATTCTTTTAAAGCTTCATTATTTTTGGTAAAATTAAAATTATGGCCACTTTCCACAAGCTTAAAATAGCATCTATTTCAAGAGAGACGTCAAAGGCAGTTAAAGTATCTTTTGATGTCCCTGAACATTTAAAAGCAGATTTTAGCTTTAAAGCAGGACAATATATTACACTTAAAACAGAAATTAACAATGAAACGGTTAGAAGAGATTATTCGCTTTGCACCAACCCTGAAAGTAGAACCATTGCTGTCGCTATTAAAGAAGTTGAAGGGGGTACTTTTTCTGTTTTTGCCAATAAATCAATAACTTCAGGAGACGAAATTGAGGTATCTACTCCAAATGGTCGTTTTATTTATAACCCAAATACAAGTTCTGAAACTATTTTTGGCATTGCAGCCGGAAGTGGTATTACCCCAGTAATGGGAATCGCAAAAACAGTATTGAAAGAAACTACTAACAGTAAGTTTGTTTTACTTTTTGGAAACAAATCTGAGCAAGACACTATTTTTAAAAACGAGTTGACCACACTCACCAATGAGTTTTCGGACCGCTTTTCTGTTCAACATGTATTTAGTCAAGAACAAAAAGAGTATGCCTTATCTGGCAGAATCAATGAAGCGGTTATCAATGCAACTCATGAAAAACTAAATCAAAACACCAATGCCAGTACCTACTATATTTGTGGCCCAGAGGCTATGATAAATAGTGCAAAAAATACCCTAGTTGAAAGAGGTGTTTCTGAAGAAGCTATTAAATATGAATTATTTACAGCATCTACTAAAGAGGAAACTTATGTTACTGAATCTTCATCAAGTAGTGCTATATCAATTATTGTTGATGACGAGACTTTTGAAATAGAATCAGATGGAAAATCTACGGTTTTAGACCTTGCTTTAAAAGAAGATATTGATGTGCCATACTCTTGCAAAGGAGGTATTTGTAGCAGTTGTATTGCCAGAGTAACTGAGGGAACAGCAACCATGGCTCAAAACAACATATTAA
>ERZ802830.512-NODE-512-length-38506-cov-9.031_pt1 | contig 38506 bp, 55 predicted proteins | sample MGYA00345654_ERZ802830 | MGnify/ENA primary metagenome ERZ802830 (study PRJEB30503, sample SAMEA104212375) | marine metagenome | biome: Westerlies Biome; feature: [SRF] surface water layer (ENVO:00010504) within the epipelagic zone...; material: water (ENVO:00002006)... | reverse complement strand
TATAAAGGTGCTGTAGCTATAGAAACTTCTGGAAACTTTGCACTTAACAGAACGGCTCAAGACACAGATGCAGCAGGGCATGAAAGAACTGTGTCTAGTATTATCGTAACAGAGATTGCGGGGTAATCGATTATGGCATCAATATTAAACGTAGACCAAATCGGTCACTCAACAACAGGCACCACGGCACTTGAGATAGATACGAGTGGGCGTGTCGATATGAACGCATCATATGTGTTTGACCAGTGGCATTTGAACGCTGAACATACGACTGATGGTGAAAGTGATTTAACAGCTTGGTCACAGGTTGCATTTACTGGCACTGGTAAAATTTCTGGGATGTCACATTCATCTGGAATTTTCGCTTTTCCGCAGACTGGTTTATATAAAGTAACTTTTCACTTTATGACACGTGCTGATGCCACCGATAATATGACAGGTGGAATATACGTTACCACAGATAATAGCACTTACGATCAAGTTGCCGTTCTTTTAACAGGTGATTCAGATACCGTAAACAGTGCCGTATCTTCATCAGTTTTTATAAATGTAACTAATGTTTCAAATGTAAAAATAAAGTTTAGGTCTATAAGTATGGACAGCGCATCTTTTGTTCACGGTGACTCCAGTAAAATAGAAACAAACGTAATGTTTGAACGTGTAGCACCAGCGCAATAGGGGATAATTAAATATGACAAGTATACTTAAAGTCTCATCAATTCAAGACCCCACTAACAGTAACACAGCTATGACTATTGATAGTAACGGCACTGTTCTAATGCCTCAAAAGCCAGCGTGGCGTTTAGGTTTAACTCCAGCGCAAGTAGAAACTTCGACAGGCGAACATGATATTCTCTTTAATATAACAACTGGTCAAAACTGTTTTGTTCAAGGGGATTTAACATACACACCGGCAACTGGTATTTTAGAGGTTGGGGTTGCTGGCGTTTATCAAATTAACACAGTTGTTAGGTTAGATGATGTAGGTAGTGGTTATCTAGTACTGCGAATAGTTATAAACAATGACCTCAGTGGAGCCAACGAAACATACTCAATTGAAGGTTCGCCTTCCACTAGCTACCAAACGATGACCGCTTCTGATACTTTTAAATTGTCTGTTGGAGATGATGTTAAAATTACAATTCATTCATCAACTGATACCTCTTGGTCTGTAGCGGCGAATACAGCGTTCTTTAGCGGCTTTTTAGTAGGATAGAGGGAGACAGATATGGCACTTATACGATTAAATAATCAGTCTCTTAGCGCAGTCACATCTGCTGGTTTGCCTAGTGGTACTGTGTTGCAAGTTAAACAAGCCTTAAAGACCGATACTCAAAACATCCAAGAAGCTTGGGTGTTCACAAAGATAGCAGGCTTAACTGTCAATATCACGCCAATTTTATCAAATAGTACCTTTGTGATAGCAGCTAGTATCGTTTGTTCTAGTTCTTACTTTTCTTATGGGTTTTTACTTTACAAAGATGGAGTTGACATAGGGGTTAAAGGTGACGCTGAAGACAGTAACACCCGTGTCGCTTTTGGCGGGAATGTCTACGATGGAGATAACTCAAACGAAGATTACGAGGTTAATACGGATAGTTACACTTATCTTTATGAATCCACTGCTCCGGCGGGTACATCAATAGCATTTGACATTCATGCCTCACCTTATGCCACAACCTATCCATTCTATATTAACCGACCCGCTGAGGTTTCTACTAGCTCATCTAGGATAAGAGGCACAAGCACACTTACAGTAACGGAAATCGCTGGCTGATGAAGATGGCACAGGAAGTTACCCCAGAGTTGCGTGTAGCCTTGGAACTTGAGGCTCACGAAAAAGAGTGTGCAGTACGTTATGCTTCTGTAGAAGACAAACTGTCTGGCTTAGACAAACGCTTGTGGCGTTTGGAAGCTATGATTATGGGGTCAACGGTGGTTATCGTTGGCCTAGCATCTTCCCTGTTGATGAAACTATAAGGAACTACGATGGAACCTATCAGTACTACCCTCGCAGGGATTGCATTAGTTAAACAGAGTGTGGACTTTATTAAGACACACATTAGCACTGTTCAAGATATTGGACAAATAGCAAGCCAGATTGATGACCTGTTTACAGGTGAAAAACAAATCCAACAAGCCAGAAACAAGAAGTCTGGTACAGGACTTGGGGATCAGTTTGGGGTAGATACTGTAGCTAAAGAAGTCATAGACGCTAAACTCGCAGCAGAAAAGTTGCAGGAAGTAGCCACTATGGTTGACATGAGATTTGGTCACGGTACATGGAAAAGTATCTTAGCGGAACGTGCTAAGAGACTACAGGAACAACGAGAAGCTGAGGCTAAGGCTAGGCGATATAAGATACAGAAAGATAAAGAATTTGAGGAGACTATGAAAACTGCTGTGTTAGTTACTGCTATCCTAGCAATAGCCATAGGTCTTTTTATAACCGTTATGGTTTCTGTAGCGAAAGCGATGAGTTATGTTTAAGACACTAGTACTAGCTTGCAGCCTGTCTGTACCCACGGACTGCTGGGAGTTTCACGATACACGTGGCCCCCATGCAACATACGAGCTATGTCAGAAAAGAGCTTACACGATGGGTAACGATATTATGGAAATGCAGGGTAGGGATTTAGAACCTAAACAATTTAAGTGTCTTCCACTAAAGGGACAACAACTATGATATGGTCACTTATGCTAACTGCTTGTATGCAATCAACCTGTGTAGAACAAAGTATACAATGGTTTGAAGACAAGCAGGAATGTATAGAGTATAAACTTTTACATGAAGAACTACCCAAGGATGGTAACTGGAGTACAGTTGATTATGAGTGTACACTAGTAAATGGGTTAGAAACTTAAGGATAACAGCTATGATGGGTGTATTACTACAGGGATTGTTTGGCGTAGCCAGCAGTGCCGTAGAGGGCTTTGTAGAAACAAAGAAAGCCAAAGCAAAGCAGAAGCTTGTTAAGATTGAGGCAGAGACTAGCCTTATGGAAAAGAAGATTTCTGGTGAGATTGACTGGGATAAAGCAGCAATAGATGGTGCAAAGGATAGCTGGAAGGATGAGTATCTTACAATTCTGTTCAGCATACCCTTACTGCTTTGTTTCTTACCCTTTACCGTGGAGTACGTAGAACGAGGCTTTGAGGCTTTGTCTATGACACCTGACTGGTATCGTTATACCTTAGGTATTATCGTATCAGCCAGCTTTGGTATTAAGGGTGCAACTAAGATGTTTGGAAAAAAGTAATGAGCTTATATGAGAATATAAACAAACGTAAGAAGGCTGGCACTAGCAGACCTAAGAGTAAGTCTACTGTCTCAGCTAAGTCCTATGCCAATATGAAGGCAGGGTTTCCTAAGAAAACTGATAAGTATAAGAAAAAAGGCTAACCATGACAGAAAAACAACTGATGGATACCTTGCATGATGAAGTTACGAAACAACTACTCATGCGAGTACAAAGTGGAGAAGCAACTGCAAGTGAACTGTCAGTAGCTGTCAAGTTTCTTAAAGACAATGGTGCTTCTCTTGATGTTATTACAGCAGAAAGTCCTATGGCTAACCTTCTACAAGACCTGCCGTTTGAGGTTGGAGAACAACTACAATGAAACAGGTAGCTCACAAGTTAAATGAAAGTTCAGAAGTTACCATACCCCTACGCAACTTGATTAGTATGATTGCTTTTACAGCCGTGAGTGTTTGGGTTTATTTCGGTTTGACAGAGCGAATATCTTTCTTAGAACATAATCTTGAATTAACTATGCAAGAAGTAGAAGAAAACGATAACTGGATCGACAAGTTCGAGCCACCAAAGTCTGTACAGGATATGGTCAAGCGGGTGCATGATCTGGAGATTGAGATAGAAAAGATTAAATTAATGGTAAATGGGGTAACCAAATGAGAGGGCATAACGCAAGTTTAACATCTAAGAACGTCACACTACCTGCTGACCAATCTTGGGTAAAACTGTTAGACGATAATGCTAGTCGTATGTATTTGTGTATACAGAATGACCACGACAACCATTCTATTACTATTGGCTTTAGTAATAACACTACTGCACCTACTACTGGACTAAACTTAAAAGGCTCTACACAGGTAGGTGACAAGGATGCTACGTGGGAGTTTGGTGTAGCACCTATTAACGCTGTGTGGGCTAAAGTAAACGATGCACAAGCACATGACATTGAAGTAATCTATGATGACTAAGGTTCCTGAACAACTTAAAGACTTTAGAAACTTTACATACTTGGTATGGCAGCACTTAGGATTGCCAGAACCTACCCCTATTCAGTACGACATAGCACACTACCTTCAGGACAGCCCTAAGCGTTGTATTATTGAGGCTTTTCGTGGTGTAGGTAAGAGTTATATTACTGCTGCCTACGTTGTACACCAGCTACTGCTAGACCCACAACTTAAATTCATGGTTGTGTCAGCGTCTAAGGCACGTGCTGATGACTTCTCTACCTTTACACAGCGCATTATTATGGAACTGCCTATATGTCAGCACCTAGTCGCTAAGGAAGGCCAGAGATGGTCTAAGATAGCCTTTGATGTAGCACCTGCTAAAGCCTCTGGTAGCCCCTCAGTGAAGTCTGTAGGGGTCACAGGGCAGCTTACAGGTAGCCGTGCAGACATTATCATTGCTGATGACGTAGAAGTCCCTAACAACTCCATGACACACATGATGCGGGAAAAACTTGCAGAGACTGTTAAGGAGTTTGACGCTGTTTTAAAGCCTGAAGGTAAGATTATTTACCTTGGTACACCTCAAAACGAGATGTCTCTATATAACGCCCTACTAGCACGTGGATACGAGATGCGTGTATGGCCTGCTAGATACCCTAGCCTAGATCGCGCAGAGAAGGCCTATGGGGGCCGTCTAGCACCCTTGCTGTATGATTCCATACAAACTAACCTAGAGGCCGTGTATGGGCTTCCTACAGACCCTAAGCGATTTGATGACACAGATTTACTAGAAAGAGAACTAAGTTATGGTAGAAGTGGCTTTGCTTTGCAATTTATGTTGGATACTTCACTATCTGATGCAAACAAATACCCCCTTAAACTAAGTGACTTAATGATTTACTCCTGTGATAAGGATACTGCACCTGAGAAACTAGTGTATGGTATCTTTAAGCCTCTTAACGAACTGCCCAACGTAGGACTAGCAGGAGATAAGTTCTACGCCCCTGAGGACACCATAGGCAGGGCTAAGTATACTGGTAGTGTCTTAGCCATTGACCCCTCTGGTAGAGGCTCTGACGAGACAGCATACGCTGTTGTTAAGATGTTAAACGGTTTTCTACACGTGGTTGACTGTGGTGGTGTTGAGGGTGGCTATAGTGATAGTACGCTGCAACATCTTACAGACTTGGCTAAGATACATCAGGTTAATATGGTGCTGGTGGAGAGTAACTTTGGTGATGGTATGTTTACTGAACTACTAAAGCCCTACTTGATGAAGACCTATCCTGTGACGATGGAAGAAGTTAGACATTCTAAACAGAAAGAACACAGGATCATTGACACCCTAGAACCTGTAATGAACCAGCATAGACTGGTTGTAGACCCTAAGGTAATACAAAAAGACTACGATAGTACTCAACACATGCCACCAGATAAGGCTGCTAAGTATATGCTAGCCTATCAGATGACACGTATAACAAAACAAAGAGGGGCATTAGCACATGACGATAGACTTGACGTACTTGCTATGGCAGTGCAGTACTGGTCAGACCAGATGGCTGCTGATGCAGATACAGAAATACGAACAAGGAAAGAAGAATTACTTGAGGAAGAACTAGACAAGTTTATAGATAGTTTTAACTTTGGTAAGAAACCTAGAGAATCCTTAGGTTTTTTCTAACCTGTACCTCTTAGGCTAGACCCCTGTTACATAGTATAGTATAGGTATATGTTAAAGTATGTTTAACTATACTTATACTATGTTGTACTTTGTGTAACACAGACGTTGTAGTTATTCTGATAGAGGAGTAACACAACCGTGCTAAAAGAATAAGGCAGTAGTATGTTTAACTTAATCTTAAAGATGTGTTACACTGCTGTAGTGCTGTGGATAGTGTATGCCTTTAGTTTAGCATTGGCTAATGATATCTGTGACTGTGTTAAAGACTTTGATGGATGGTGGAGAGTGTTTTAAATTTTTACAGAAAAATCTGAGGGGGTATATAATGGTATAGAACGCGCGACACCCCCCTCGACATGTCAAACTTTTAGTATAACACGCGACACCATGGCTTGTCAATGTCAAACATTTGACAACAGTGTCAAACATATGACGCCTGAGTGTTGCAGATGTGCAACATGTGTGACATTTGTGCAACATGTTTGTGTCTCTCTCTATCTATTTTTTTGCTATACTTTAAGTATATATAAAACATTTTTTACCATCTCAAACAATCTCAAACTTTCTTTTCAATCTTTTCAACCACTTATCATTTTTTATCTATTTTTTGCATTTTGTGGGTTGCTATCCATTCTGAAAAATGCTTAACTCTAATCATCAAAGGACGCACTGCCAAGGCAGACAATCTTGATAGGGCAAAAGAAAGCGCATAAGAGATACGTTCAACCTTGCTAGCCCATTCTAAAAAAGAGTTTGACAACCTAAACAGAATATACTAGGCTTTAACAATCGAAACAAACAAAAGAAAGATAAACAAATGAAAACCAAAACATTCAAGATTATGGGCAAGACACTAGCAACATATGGTTATCGTCCAAGAGTAGCAAAGAACCGCTTTGGCATTGGCAAGGGTAGCACGTTCATGGGCTTGCATTTTGGGAAGCAATCACACTATCTATCTTTACCAGCCTTAGCTAATCGCAAGTTTGGTGGTAGCCAAGACATAACAAACGTAGCATAATTGACAATCTATTTAGGTGGTGGTAGTCCCTTAGCTATCACCACCAACAACCAAGGGGCTTGACATGACCTATAACGAATATGTAAAAACATATGAAGCAATGCTTTCAATTTATTTGAACGGTTACAAGCCAACCAACATACCGTCCGAAGTTAAAAAGATGGTGGCTGCTGCTGATAAGCTTGTTGATTTTCAGGAAGCCTATCCAGCATACACTGAACAATACGAATCACAATTTTAAATTAGGGGCTTGACATGTTAGACATTCTTATAGTATTTATCTTTGTATTAGGCGTGACTGGCTTTGCCTTGTTCATAGCTGAAATGATTGCAACGATTTTAAACGACTACTTTGAGGGGTAAGACAATGGCAAAAGGTTACAACGGCTATCCATCATGGAACGCATGGAACGTGTCACTTTGGATTAATAATGATGAATATCTATATCGTATTGCTTATGACACTGTAAAAGAATTAGGGTATACAAAAGGCTTAAAAGTTTTGTGTGGAATGTGGCTTGACAACACTACACCAGATGGTGCAAAGTTTAACAAGCGTTCAATCAAACTAGCAATAGAGGATATCCTGTAATGAAAAACCTAGTCGCAAATATTATAGCTATTCACAACCTAGCTACACCTGATGAAGTTAAACATGGCATGACATGGTATCACGAAGCCTTGTGCGAGTGTCGCACCATTGCCAACAAGCATGACATGCCTGAACATATTGTAGTTGGTGTCGTTGCAGCCTTGTCACCAAATAACAAGTGGGAAAGAAACGTAACCAATGCAGATGATTTGATTGCAGCGTTTATCAATGGCGATCATATTGAAAGCGTAAAGGTTAGCACCTACCATACCATGAAAGCCAAGGCTTGGCGAATACTGGAAGAAATGCCAGACTATGCACAAGCCAAGGTCATATTGAATGGGCAAAAGATAACGTGCTTTTTTGAAAACATAATGGGCGAGAATACATGCACCATTGATGGACATGCGCGAAACATAGCATACGCCGAACGCATTGGATTGACAGATGACAAGACAAACATAGGCAAAAAAGAATATGCTTTATTGCAAGATGCCTATAGACATGCAGCTAATCAATGTGATATAAAGGCTTATGAGATGCAAGCTATCACATGGGTGGCATGGCGCAGGATTCACAACATTAAGTAAGAGGTAAGACAATGGCAACAAATAGAGTGACAAGAAAAGATTTAGAGTTTCTTTTAAGCAGGGTAAACGCCAAGCTAGGTAAGGCATGGCAGCTAGATAACAATCCTATCTATGGTGGGTATGAGTTACTAGAGGGTGACAGCTACACGATCTATGGCAGGGTGACACCAAGAGAGATGGACGGTTTTTTAAGGGGAATACTTTATGGATATGACCAAGGAAAAAAATAAATGGTTGACGCTACAATAATATGATGGTATCAATCGTCTACTAGATAACACAACAACAACAGAAAGAGAATACAACACCATGCAACAGGTAGTTTCACAAAACAAAACAGAACTAACAAACGAAATCTTTGACGTACTGATTGAGTACCTAACACAAGAAGAAGCAAGCTACGCAGCCGACAAGCTGGCAGACATAGCACTAGACAAGAAGGGGGGCTAGGCATGGGAATGTACATAGACACAGCCTATCCAGACATCACACAGGACGCTAGGCTTTCAAGTATCCTAACCAAGATGAAAGCACTAGCAGTCCAGATAGAGGATGCTGAGTGGGAAGGGCAAGACGTTACAGCTTTACGACAGCAGCATAGTATGCTAAAGACTAGGCATGATGATGGTGTCACATATGAACCACTATTTTAGAGGGGTATTGACAATGATAACACCTAGACCACCAGAAAAAACATGGGCAAATGCCAAGCTATACAGGTGTGACCTATACAATTCACGTTGGCCTGTATGTGGCACTCGCCTAGTGTGGGTCAACGTAGGCTGGAAGTGGGTAAGACTATGTACACCAGTACAGCACGACAAGTGGAAGATTAGACGCAGTGAGTGGGACAAGATACCACATGAACTATTTGTAAAGGAGATTTGTAGTGACTAGATGCACACACATACACCTACCACCTGACAAGGGCAACGACTACATCCTGTCAGTATCACAGTCAGAGGAAGACTATCTTGAAGTATGCCTGATGGTTTATGTACCTAACAAGCGGGGCTATGTACTAGAGGGCAACACACTACAGGTCTATGATTTACATGAGCTATTTGAGATAGTTTATGAGGCCATCGAACATGGCGAGTTGTCTATCTTTATGAACTACTATGAGATAGAGCTTGACAGTAGTAACGATAACATGCTAAGACTAGCAGTAGATAATGACTGGCCTGTTGACAGGGCAGATGACTAATGAAGATAACACCAGTACATAAAGCAGTGATGCAGTCACAAAGGAGAGGTAGCACGATGCCTAACTACAAGCACCAAGAGACACGCAACAAGTATGATGATGCCTATGTCATGGGATATCACAACGGCTATCATGGCTTGACATATGACAATCAGTATGATAAAAAGGATCAGGCTCAGTATCATATCAAGTTTAAGATGGGGTATGTAAAGGGGGAGTTGATGCGTACTAATGAAGGGACAGATCAATGAGTATGGGATTTAAGAACTGTATGAACTGTAGTGGTGAGGCTGAAGCCTTGTACGCAGTCGATGGGATGATAGAGTATTACTGCCATGAGTGTGAGATGCAGTGGGCAGAGGAACCAGTAGCTATACAAGAGACATCACATGAACGATGGATGCTACATAACTATGGTGAGGTATGATGGAAGGTTTTGTTTGGGGTATGCTTAGTCTGGTTATGCTATCAGGTATGCTAACTACTATCAACGACAATGAATCGTGGTTAGGTATGCAGCTTGTTTGTATGTTTGGTTTAATCGTAGGCGTACCAATCCTATCAGTAATACTATACATGTAACAGGGGTGTGGCTATGGGGTACAGTTTAGAACAACAGCTTGAATTAGAACGAGAAATGCTGGACGCTGGCATCAACAGGTTCAGGCGTGTAGTGGACGATGCCGTAGGTAAGGGCAGAGAAACACACACGCTGCATGGTAGGACTATGATTGCCACAGTGGTGGGTGCAGTAGCAGAGGGAGTGAAGCAGGTACAAGACACACCAACCAGCAACAGGGATGTAGCCTACAAGAAGCTACAGGATATGAAGCCTGACGCTGTAGCCTACATAGCCTTAGTCTCTATGGTTGATGGCATCAGTAAGGCTCAGGCCTTGGTTAAAGTAGCAAAGAATATTGGTGGTAACATTGAGATGCAGGACAGACTTGAGAAGTGGATCGAAGCTGAGGGAACTACAGCAAGGAACACAATCAAGAAGGCTAACGAGAAGGGTACAACAGCCAGACGATATGGCCTGACTAACAAGATGAACAAGGATGGATACAAACATCTAGCGTGGACAGGTGATCAACGTATCCAAGTAGGTATGAAGCTGGTTGATGTAATCATCAGGAACACAGGACTAGTCAGACTAGAAAGGCTATCGACTAGCAGAAACAAAACGACTACATATCTTAGGGCAACACCAATCACAGAGGAGTGGGTCAAGGCATTTAATTCACACATGGAAGTATCAAGACCAAGATGGACACCATGTATCGTACCACCCAAGGACTGGACAGACACAGAGGGTGGTGGATACTACGCAGATTTCTTAGACCCATTGAGTATAATCAGGAGAGGATAGTATGAAGGCACACATGACCAAGCTGAAACAGCGTGACCTATCCCAAGAGTTTGACTGCTTGAACACACTGCAACACACACCATGGCAGATCAACAAGCCAGTGCTTGAGATCATCCGCAACATGTGGGACAGTGGGCAAGAGTGGGCAGGACTACCAGCCAGAGAGGACAGGCCACTACCTAGCTACCCCTTCAACAAGGAACCAGCAGCTATGGATGAGGCAGAGCGTAAGCTGTTCAAGGATTGGAGTAAGAAACGTAACGAGGTGTATACCTACAACAACAAGACTGTAAGCAAACGCATACAGGTGGAACGCACACTACAGATAGCTGAACAGTACAGCAAGTACGATGAGTTCTACTATGTGTGGCAGAATGACTTTCGTTCTCGCAAGTATCCAGCCAGCACATTCCTGTCACCACAGGCAGCAGACTGGAGTAAAGGATTGATGACATTCAAGGTAGCCAAGCCTATCAATGGGTGGGATGATGCACGATGGTTGTGTATTCATGGTGCTAACCTGTATGGCAACGACAAGATCACACTAGACCAACGTGAGGGCTGGGCGTGGGATATAGCAGATGAGGTCAAGCGTGTGGCTGACAACCCATACGACAACAACTGGTGGCTGGATGCAGACAAACCATTTCAGTTTCTAGGATGGTGTATAGATTTTGCTGGCTTAGTAAGGCAGGGCTGGGGGTACATGTCAAACCTACCTGTATCTGCTGACGGTAGCTGCAATGGACTGCAACATCTATCAGCAATCCTGCGTGATGAACGTGGTGGTAGGGCTACCAACCTACTAGCATCTGATGTACCACAAGACATCTACACTGAGGTAGCTGATGAGGCAATGCGTAACATCACTAAGGATGCAGACCAAGGCGAAATTCTAGCGAAAAAATTTATAGAGTTTGGCATCGACAGGTCTTTAACTAAACGATCAGTGATGATTGTACCCTACAGTGGCACGATGCACTCATGTCGTACCTACATTGAGGAAGCTATGCGTGATAAGATTGAGAAGGGAACACCAGATATATTTGGTGATGACCTATTCGATGCTACCCTCTACCTAGCTAGGCATGTGTGGGATGCAATCAATGGTGTGATTACAGCAGCACGACAGGTCATGGACTACATCAAGGATGTGGGTGCTGTCTATGCTGAACACAACAGACACATGGAGTGGGTAACACCAACCAACTGGCTGGTCATGCAGAACTACAACGAGGTACAGAAACGTAGGATCACCAGCCTAATCAACGGCAACACGATACAGCTAGTGCTTAACAGAGACATACCCAACCAAGTAAGCAAGCGGCGTACTGGTTCAGGTGCTAGCCCTAACTTCATCCACTCTATGGATGCAGCAGCTATGACTAAGACTATCAATACCTGCAAGCAGCAGGGCATCAGACATTTTGCCATGGTACACGACAGCTATGGTACACACAGTAGCGAGATGCCAAGGCTGTCTGATGTCTTGAGACAAGAGTTTGTTCAGATGTATACTGAACATAATGTGTTGACAATGCTAAGACAACATGCTATTGTCACACTTGGAACTGAGGACGTTCCAACACCACCAAGTCAGGGTAGTTTAGACATCAACAACGTATTGAAATCTCAATACTTTTTTGCCTAGTTCTAACCTGTACCTATAGCCTAACTAACTTTAACAACTAAGGAGAAGTGATAGTGATTATCATTAAAGGCAAAGCCCAATGGGCAAAAGTATTTGATCCTGATACACGTTTCGTACCAGAGGGAGAGTACTCAACACAGGTAATTGTACCTGAAGCAGAAGCAGCAGCAGTGTGTGAACAGCTTGATGGAATTATCCAGACTAAATTCCTAGAGGCTGTCAAGGACAACCCTAAACTCAAGGCAGTCCTGTCCACAGCTACACCATACAGCAAGGAACTAGATGACAACGGTGATGAGACTGGTAACCTAGTGTTCAAGTCTAAGCTGAAGGCACGTATCAAGTCTAAGTCTGGTGAGACATACACACAGAAGCCATCAGTGGTTGATGCAAAGAAGACACCAATGGATAAGTCTATTGCTGTCGGCAATGGATCAACAGTTAAGATTGCTGTCGAACCATTCCCCTATGTGATGCAGTCAACCAAGCAGGTGGGTGTGTCACTACGACTGAAGGCTATGCAGGTCATTGACTTGGTAGAGTATGGTGCGCCAGCATCTATCTTTGATGAGGAAGATGGGTATGTTGCACAGGCTGTAGCCAAGGACAACAGTAATGACATGTTCGATGATGAACCTACTGCTGGTACTGCCGATGACGAAGGGGACTTTTGAGGCAAGGGTCATTGAAGACCTAGATGAACGTGGCGTTCCATATGTATACGAGCCAGAGAAACTGGCTTACCAAGTGGAGCGTCACTACATCCCTGACTTAGCAGTTGGTAGCATGATAGTAGAACTGAAGGGTTATCTTAGACAGGATAGCCAACGCAAGATGAAGGCAATCAAGGCACAGTATCCAGACTTGGATGTGCGCTTTGTATTTCAGAAGGCAAGTGCTACTATTCAGGGTGCTAAGAAAAGAAAGGATGGGTCTAAGATGACCTGTGGTGAGTGGGCAGACCGACAAGGGTTTGTCTGGGCAGAAGGAACTATACCTAAGGAGTGGTTATGAGTGTCATTGACATCAAAGAAGAATGGGTATCCGAAGTAGATATGAACGCTGAGTTAAGTGTAGATGGGCTGAGTGTATCAGTCTATGTAGACCAGCATGAACTGTCAGAGTTTATTAACTACTATGACATGGCACATGCTATGCTATCTGATGACATCAAGTATGATGACGAACTAATCATGGAGATAGTACACGGACTAGAAAACACTGCACAAATCTTACGTCATGGTTTAGGCAATGGAAGATAACAGTACATTCATCAGGCATGAGGCCTGTGAATCTTGTGGCAGTAGTGATGCCAATGCTTTGTATAGTTCTGGTAATCACTACTGCTTTGCGTGTGATAAGTTTACACCAGCGGAAGGAAATAGTATGGAACTAGTACGAGATACGGTTAGCACTAACACTAAGTTCTTGCAGCCTATACCCACACACCTAGCCAAGCGCAAGCTAGCAGAGAAGACACTAAAGCATTGGGGCTACGGTGTCGCTGAGTACCACTGTAAGAACGTACAAGTAGCCAACTACTACAAAACGGACAACCACGTTGTAGCACAGAAGGTACGCCACCCTAACAAGGACTTCACTGTGTTAGGTAGTCTCAAGGATGCTGGCCTGTATGGTCAACACTTGTGCCGTGATGGTGGTAAGATGATTACTATCGTAGAGGGTGAGGTGGACGCACTATCAGTCAGTCAAATATTTGACAACAAGTATAGTGTGGTTAGCGTACCCAATGGTGCAGCAGGTGCAAAGAAAGCCATAGCCAAATCAATCGAATGGCTATGTAAGTATGACAAGATCATCCTCATGTTTGATCAGGATGAGGTAGGACAGGCAGCAGCTATTGAGTGTGCCAAGATACTACCACCAGACAAGGCAAGCATTGCCAGCCTACCCCTCAAGGATGCCAGCGAAATGTTACAAGCTGGTAGAACTGAGGAAGTAATCAGGGCAGTGTGGGGTGCTAAGACTTACAGACCTGATGGTATTGTAGCTGGTACTGACTTGTGGGATGTGGTTACAGCAGTAGATGATCGTGTGTCTATCCCCTACCCCTACTCAGGTATGAATGAGAAGGTAGGTGGTTGTCGCAAGGGTGAGATCGTAACGCTGACAGCAGGATCGGGCATAGGGAAGTCACAGCTAGCACGTGAGTTAGCACATGGTCTTATCCAGTCAGGTCAGACAGTGGGATACATAGCACTAGAGGAGAACGTAAAGCGTACTGCACTAGGCCTTATGTCCATCGAACTCAACAAGCCCCTACATCTAGGTGAACTAGACATCAACGACAAGGAGTTACGTGATGCCTTTGATGCAACAGTTGGTTCAGGTAGAGTATATCTATATGATCATTGGGGCAGTACTGATAGTGACAACCTGCTATCCAAGATACGCTACCTTGTTCGTGGTTGTGGCTGCGATTTTATTGTACTTGATCATATCAGTATCGTTGTTAGTGGGCTAGAGGGTGGAGATGAAAGGCGTATCATTGACAATACTATGACAGCTATGCGTTCTCTGGTTGAGGAACTTAACTGTGGCATGATACTTATCTCACATCTCAAGCGTCCCTCTGGTGACAGAGGACATGAGGATGGCGCACAGACTAGCATGTCACAACTACGTGGTAGTGCTGCTATCGGTCAGCTTAGTGACATCGTGATTGGATTGGAAAGGAACCAACAAGACAAGGAACGTCCTGATGTAAGCAACGTCAGGGTTCTGAAGAACAGATGGTCAGGTGACACTGGCCTATGTAACAGCCTTCAATACATGAAGGACAGTGGACGTATGGTTGAGGTATTCTTTGATGATGAGGAAGAACCAGACGTAGAATTTTAACTAGTGCGGAGACACAGTATGGAATACATATGGGACTTAGAAGCAGACCATCTACTCAAAGAGGTGACACAAGTTTGGTGTCATGTCTTTAGGGATGTACACACTGACGAGGTACACACCTTTGACCCAACACAGACGCAAGAAGCATTAGAGTTTATGGACAATGCACAGACCTTGATTGGTCACAACATCATTGACTACGACTTGCGTGTGATGAAGAAGCTACATGACTACACCTACAAGGGTAAGATAGTAGATACGTTGGTATACTCTAGGACAATCTGGCCTCACCTAAAAGAACTAGACTTCACTATGTACAGCAAGGGTAAGTTCCCTGCTAACATTATTGGCAGTCATAGCTTGAAGGCATGGGGCGTAAGGCTAGGAGAATTAAAAGGTGACTTCAATAATCATAGCGAAAGCTTTGCAGCATACACCACCGAAATGTTGGAGTACTGCATCCAAGACACAAGGGTCACGCAGAAATTGTATGAGAAAATTCTCAGCAAAAATTTCAGCAAGGATGCGCTGCATCTTGAACAAGTAATCCATAGTCTGCTAGTACAGCAGGAAGAACGAGGCTTTGACTTTGATGTTAAGGCTGCACAAGAACTGTATGCTAGCCTAGCTGGACGCAAGGCTGACATCGAACAACAGTTGGTAGACACGTTTGAGCCTACCATCATTGAGTTAAAGACCAAGACTAAGACTATCCCATTCAATCCTGCATCACGACAGCAGATTGCTGACCGACTGATCAAGCGAGGGTGGGAGCCTACAGTATTCACTGATAGTGGTGAGCCTAAGGTAGACGAGACAGTGCTAGAAAGCATTGACATGCCAGAGGCTAGACTGTTACAGGAATACCTACTACTAAACAAACGTATCGGACAGCTAGCTACTGGCAAACAGGCGTGGCTCAAGCTAGAGAACAACGGCAGACTACATGGTAGAGTAAACCATATGGGTGCTGTCACATCTAGGTGTACCCACGCCAACCCAAACCTTGGGCAAGTGCCTAGCGTTGGTGCAACCTATGGTAAGGAATGTCGTTCCTTATTCATTGCACCCAAAGGCTACAGTCTATTAGGTGCTGACGCATCAGGTTTGGAACTACGCTGCCTAGCACACTATATGGCTAGGTATGATGATGGTAACTATGCCAACGTAGTGTTAGACGGTGACGTACACACCACCAACCAAGAAGCTGCTGGTCTTCCCACACGTTCCAATGCCAAGACATTCATCTATGGATTTTTGTATGGTGCAGGTGATGAGAAGATTGGTAAGATCATAGGCAAGGGTGCGAAGGAAGGTAAGCGTATTAAGAAGAAGTTTCTTAGCCAGCTACCTGCACTCAAGAAGCTGAAGGATGCAGTATCCCAAGCAGCAGATGATCGTGGTTACATCAAGGGACTAGATGGTAGGCACACACCTATCAGACACAGCCACGCTGCACTCAACAGTTTGTTGCAGGGTTGTGGTGCTATCTTATGCAAGACTTGGTATGTATTTATAGCTGATGCTATCAAGAAGGCAGGACTAGATGCTACCATCGTAGCGTTTGTACATGATGAAGTTCAACTAGTAGTAAAGGAAGGTCAAGAAGATGAGACAGGAAGACTTATTCAACAGTGTATGCGAGATGTCGAACAGCACTACGGATTCAGATGTAGACTTGACAGTGAGTACAAGTACGGACGCAACTGGTCAGACACCCACTAACATCAACACAGTCTTTGAAGATGGTGAGTGGTGGTACATGGGTAACGGTCATGGTGGGCGTAGTCGCTTAGATAGTTATCAGACTAAGAACAGTAAGCGTATGTTTGTCAATGGTAAGTATGTACCACAGTCTCACCCTTTGTGGAAGGCAGGTAGATACAAGTCTTTTGATGAAGCAGCTTTCTCTGGTCTTGAGAACTATGAACGTAGTACTGAGGGTATGGTCTACATCATTACCAATCCAGCATGGCCTAAGTGGGTCAAGATTGGTATGGCTGTTGATGCTGATGATAGATGCAATGGCTATCAGACAAGCAGCCCCTTCCGTGACTACGAGGTAGTAGCTACAATCAGCACTAACGACAGACGTAAGGCTGAGGCTATCGCACATCAGATAGCAGAGGGCATGGCTAGTGATCGTAGGAACGAATGGTTCAAGCTAAAGAAAGCACAAGCAAGGCAGGTACTAGTGCAAGTAGAGGAGAAGTTGAATGGACTTTGATTTTGTATGGAAGCTGATACTAACCTGTTCCTTTCTTAGTGTTAGTATTTGTCTCAGCATCAAGTGGATTGTTGAGGCATACCTAGACTACGTGCAGGTACAGACAGGACTACACATCCTACGTAAACAGGAAAAAGAGAAGGACATACACGATGACCCTACTGCTTATTGATGGTGACATCATTGCCTACAAAGCTGCCATGTCTGCTGAGACACCAGTGAATTGGGGTGATGGACACTGGACACTACACTGCTTTGAAGATGACGTAGCTATACGTATCTCTGATCAGATCACTAAGCTAACAGATGAAGCACCTGTGCAAGACTGCATCGTTGCCTTGTCAGATAAGGACAACTATCGCAAGAAGGTTGCACCTTACTACAAAGCCAACCGAAAGAAAACTCGTAAGCCTATGTTACTACCTTACGCTAGGGAATACATGATGGCTAAGTACAACACAATTATATATAGAGGATTAGAAGCTGATGATGTTCTTGGAATATTGGGTACATCAAACCCTGACACTATTATCTGGTCTGAAGACAAAGACCTACTCACTGTGCCAGCAAAGCACTGGCTTAACGGTGAGGTTGCTACGATCACTGAAGAAGAAGCTAACTACAATCTCGCTTACCAAACTCTGGTTGGTGACAGTACAGATAACTATAGCGGCTGTCCAACTGTTGGTCCCAAGACTGCTAATAAACTTTTGTCTAATGGTTGTGGCTGGGATAAAGTGGTTGCTGCGTTTAAGGCTAAAGGTCTATCTGAAGAAGTAGCACTAGAGAACGCACGACTAGCACGTATCCTACGTAGCGGTGAGTATGACACAGATACAGGAGAAGTAAAATTATGGCAACCACCTTTGGTATCCCTTTAGGGCATGAAGAATACATGAAAGCTAAAGCAGCAGAGTTAGAACCCAAGTGGAAAAAAGAGGATAGAGACATGGTAAACAGTCCTGCCCACTACACTCAAGGTGACATAGAAACTTGGGATTATATTGTAGATGTAGTTGGTGAGTACAACGCTATCTTTGTAGCACAGGCGCAGATAATCAAGTACACAGGACACCGCTTGATGAACAAGAGTAATCCTATTCAGGATGCTGAGAAAGCTGCGTGGTATCTCAAGAAGATGATTGAGTTGTTGAAAAAAACAAAGGGAGTAAACTGGTAATGAGTACTGAACTACATCCAGACATTGTAAAGTTCACAGCAGAGACTTATGATGAGGACGGAAATAAAACAACAAGCTCTCATCAGATGTTTGTAACTGAGGGTGATCTACATGATTACCTTTACCATTTCAAATCATTCTTACAGAGTGCAGGGTTTAACTATGTAGATAATGTGTATGTAATTAAAAGTGATGGCAACGAGGTAGGTGAGGAATGATGAACTTCTATGAGTACCAGATTGGTGCATTGAAGACAGCCGTATACCCTAAGACGTATGCTGTATCCTATCCTGCCCTTGGTCTAGCTGAGGAAGCAGGTGAGGTAGCAGGTAAGATTGCTAAGATGATGCGTGATGAGATACCAATGCAGGATCAGAAGCAAGCTATTGCAGCAGAGATGGGTGACGTACTATGGATGCTGGCTGCACTAGCACATGACTGTGGCCTGTCGTTACAAACTATTGCAGAGATGAACATAGAAAAGCTAAAGAAACGACAGCAAAATAATACACTACACGGAGAGGGTGACAACCGATGAGAAGCAACTACCTACCAACAGACTACCAAACATTCATTGCTACTAGTCGGTATGCACGATGGCTTGAGGATGAGAACAGGCGAGAAACATGGCCTGAGACAGTGCAGCGATACATCAACTACATTTCTACTACTGGTCTACCAGCTAAAGACTTAGAAGAAATTGAAGAAGCTATCATTAGCCTTGAGGTCATGCCTTCTATGAGGGCGTTGATGACAGCAGGTGTAGCAGCAGATCGTGACAACACCTGCATCTACAACTGTAGTTACTTACCAGTGGATCACATACGTGCCTTTGATGAGGCTATGTTTATCCTACTGTGTGGCACAGGTGTAGGCTTCAGTGTTGAACGTCAGTCCATTGCAAAGCTACCTGAAGTACCTGATGCACTAGATATGAGTGATGATGTGATTGCAGTTAAGGATAGCAAGGAAGGCTGGGCTAGGGCTTTGCATAAGCTACTGTCACACCTTTACTCAGGTGACATCCCTAAGTGGGACTTGTCTGCTATCCGTCCAGCAGGTGCTAGGCTCAAGACCTTTGGTGGTAGAGCTAGTGGACCTGAGCCTCTTGATGACTTGTTTAAGTTTGTTGTGGCTAAGTTCAAGGGTGCAGCAGGACGTAAGCTAACTAGCATTGAGTGTCACGACATCATGTGTAAGATCGGTGAGGTTGTAGTTGTGGGTGGTGTACGCCGTTCAGCCATGATTAGCCTGTCTAACCTTAGTGACGGACGCATGGCACATGCCAAGTCTGGTAGCTGGTGGGAGAACGAGGGTCAACGTGCGTTGGCTAATAACTCTGTAGCTTACACAGACAAGCCTGACATGGAAGGGTTCATGCGTGAGTGGTTATCCCTAGTGGAATCTAAGTCTGGTGAGCGTGGTATCTTCTCACGTGTAGCAGCCGATAAACACGTAGAAATGAATGGACGTAGAGAGACAGGACATGAGTGGGGAACCAACCCCTGTTCTGAGATTATCTTGAGGCCATATCAATTCTGTAATCTAACAGAGGTTGTTGTTAGGCAGGGTGATGACTTAGAAAACTTACGGCGTAAGGTGCGACTGGCTACCATCCTTGGTACAGCACAGTCTACCTTCACTAAGATGCCATACTTACGTAAGATTTGGCAGAAGAATACAGAAGAAGAACGTCTGCTTGGTGTTTCACTAACAGGTATCATGGATAACTACTTACTATCTAAGACTGAAGACAGTAAAAAGTGGTTGAAAGAGTTGAAGGCACAGGCCATTGATGTCAATCGTATCTACGCTGACAAGCTTGGAGTACCTGCTTCTGCTGCTATCACCTGTGTTAAACCATCTGGTACTGTGTCACAGCTAACTGATACTGCTTCTGGTATTCATGCAAGGCACAGTAAGTACTATATTCGTACTGTACGTGGTGATAATAAAGACCCACTGACACAGTTTATGAAGGACAGTGGCATCCCTGCTGAACCTTGTGTGATGAAGCCTGATTCTACCACAGTGTTTAGCTTTCCTACTAAGTCACCATCAGGTGCTGTTACTCGTAACGATATGACTGCGCTACAGCAGTTAGAACTATGGAAAAACTACGCACTACACTGGTGTGAACACAAACCATCAGTAACCATCACAGTCAAGGATGCAGAGTGGATGGCAGTAGGTGCGTGGGTCTATGAGAACTTTGACATTTGTTCAGGTATCTCGTTCCTACCACACAGTGACCACACATATGCACAAGCACCTTATCAGGATATTGATGAGGAAACATATAATGATCTGAAGAAACAAATGCCTACCAGTATTGACTGGACTGCTTTATCAAACTACGAAAAAGTAGACACAACAAGTGGTAGTCAGACGTTAGCATGTACTGCTGGTGCTTGTGAGCTTGTTGATATATAGTCTAAACTGTACCTATTAGCGAAAGTTAAAAATATGAAAGTACTTGGATACACACTAGGTATTACTACGGCTCTACTAAATGAACTTCAGGAACTTTATCCTAATAGGCTTCCACTTGAACAAGTAACCTCTGAGGAATTAGCGTTTCTCAGGGGCCAACAGTCAGTAGTAAATAAGTTAAACGAATTATACAACGAAGAATATGAGGATTAAGATATGGGTGGACTATTTTCTCCTAAGATGCCAAAGCCTTTACCAGCACCAGCAAGGCCAGCAACAGCAGTAGCTAAAACTCCTGACCTTGAGCTACAAGAAGATGATATAGAGATTGAAGGACAGAAGAAAAAGAAGGGTAAGAAAGCCCTACGTACAGATGTCATTTCAAACATGGGAACACAGACAGCCAGTGCTGGTTCTGGTCTACAAATTCCTACAGGGGGGCAGTAATATGGGTGCGCCAGTTAGAAAAGTTAAGAAGGCCGTAAAGAAAATTGAGAGAGCTGTAAAGAAACCTCTTAAAAAAGTAAGCTATGCTGTAAAAGGTGGTAAAGCAAAAGCGCGTGGTGGTCCCCGTGGTGTTGCACAAGCAGCCGCAGCTAACCCTTCTACAGCCGCAGCTAAACAACAAGAAGAAGAAATGGAAGCTGCAATAGAAACAGAAGGTGTACAGCGTAAACGTAGAAAGAAGGGCAAGAAGCAACTTGTGGCAAAACCAGCAGCTTCTATTGATGTAGGTGGTAGTGGTGGTTCTGGCTTGAATATACCGAAGTAAGGATTAGACTATGGAAATGGAACTAGGTACAGTAGCTAAACGCTACAGCCAATTGGAAGGTGAACGTGATACCTTTCTTGAACGAGGGCGAGAGGCAGCTAGACTAACTATCCCTACTCTGTTACCAGAGGAAGGACACAGTTCGTCCTCAACATACGCTACACCCTACCAAGGTATTGGTGCTAGGGGTGTAAACAATCTAGCCTCAAAATTATTGATGGCTCTCCTGCCACCTAACACACCCTTCTTTCGTCTGACCATTGATGACTTTGACTTGCAAGAACTTGCAGGTGACAATCGTGGACAGGTAGAGGAAGGGTTAGCACGTATTGAACGTGCAGCCTTGGCAGAGATTGAGGGTAAAGCAGTTCGTGTTCCTGTGTTTGAAGCACTAAAGCTTCTCATTGTATCAGGTAATGCGCTTTTATTTAAAGACCCAAAGGGACAGATGCGTGTGTATCGTCCTGATCGTTACGTAGTTAAGCGTGACATGATGGGGAACGTGCTAGAAATTATTACAAAAGAATCAGTAGCGGGTATTATGTTGCCAGAGGCAGCACAAGCTGTCATAACAGCAGGTGATACCCCTATGAAGAACCACCACCTGTATACCAAGGTTTGCCTTACTAAAAAAGGATGGGAAACTGAACAAGAGGTAGCAGGTATATCCATTGAGGAATCCAAGGGTACTTATAAAGTAGACCGCAATCCTTTCATTCCACTACGGTTCATCCGTATTGATGGTGAGGACTATGGACGTGGCTTCATTGAAGAATATTTAGGAGACTTACGTAGTCTTGAAGCACTAACTAGGGCTATTGTAGAGGGCAGTGCTGCATCAGCAAAGCTGTTGTTCTTGGTACGTCCTAATGGTACAACCAAGACTAATCAGCTATCGAAAGCACCTAACGGTGCGTTTGTTACAGGTGATGCTAACGATGTCTCAGCTATGCAAGTACAGAAGTCAGGTGATTTCCGTGTTGCATTGGAAACTATGCGTATGATTAACGACAGATTGGCTGCGGCCTTCCTGTTAAACAGTGCTGTACAGCGTAGTGCTGAACGTGTCACAGCCGAAGAAGTACGCTTTATGGCACAAGAACTAGAGACTGCGCTTGGGGGCGTGTACTCAGTTCTATCACAAGAGTTCCAGTTGCCTATGATTAACTTGTTGTTGACCTCATTGGAGACACAAGGCAAAATGCCTAAGATGCCACGTGATAGTGTTAAACCTACTGTCGTAACTGGTATTGAGGCACTAGGCCGTGGACAAGACCTTAACAAGCTTGCAGCTTTCTTGCAATACCTTCAGCCTCTTGGTCCTGAAGTTATCCAGAGTGAGATGAACCTTGGTGATTACATAGACAGACTTGCAGCATCTCTTGGTATTGATACGTCAGGACTTATTAAGTCAGACGAACAGAAGCAACAAGAACAAATGATGCAACAACAGATGATGCAACAACAAATGTTAGAACAAACAGCAGCAGGTATGGCACAAAGTGCTGCACCACAGCTAGCTAAAGGCGCAGTAGAAACGGAGTAACACATGGCAGATGCCGTAAACGCTTATCAAGAAGAACCAGCAGAATCACAAGAACACATTGATGCTATGCTGGCAAAAGTTGAGGGTACTCAAGTAGACCCTGAACGTCCTGAATGGTTGCCTGAAAAGTTTAAATCAGTAGAGGATATGGCTAAAGCCTACTCTGCACTAGAAGGTAAACTAGGTAGTAATTCGGAAGCTGAGGCTCAACAAGAAGCAGACAGTCAGACAGAAGATGTTAGTCAGACAGCAAACGAGGTTTCTGAATTACTTGACGAAAGAGGGCTAGACTTTGACATATTCCAACAGGAGTATGCAGAGAATGGAACTTTATCAGACGAAGCATACCAAGCCCTAGAGGAAGCTGGCTTTCCTGAAGCCATGGTTGATTCATGGATCGAAGGTCAGAACGCTGTTGCGGCTCAGATGACTTCAAATATGCAGTCCCTTGTTGGGGGTGCTGATGAATACTCTGCTATGGTACAGTGGGCAGCAGACAATCTTCCTGAGGCAGAGGTTGATGCTTTTAATGCTACAATGGAAACGCAAGATGCAGACCTAATTAAGTTTGCCATCCAAGGTCTAAGCGCAAGGTATCGAACTAATGCTGAACCTTCTCTCCTACAGGGTGGGACAGGTGAAGTATCAGGTGGGAAGTTCAATAGCAACGCAGAACTAACTGCTGCTATGCGTGACCCCAAGTACGCGCAAGACCCTGCCTACAGGCAAGCAGTCGCTGATAAGCTGGCTCGTTCTAGCCTGTTCTAACATTGTTGCATGGGGTTGGGGGATATATTGCTTCCCCCTTCCTTCTAGTTACATTACGGTGTGCCTAGAAGGGATTACACCCCAAAACCTTACAGGAATGTGCAATCCGCACTGTAGGGTGAACAAAGGATTGTTAACTCTAACTAACACGAAGCTAAACATAACAAACGATTACCCCTGACCCCTTGCGAGGGACAATCTTGGAGAAAGGATGTAGTGTAATGCAGAGTGTATTTCAACTCAACATTATACTCACTAAGGAGTAATTTAAAATGGCATCAGCCGCTTCAAATCCGGCCTATAGCGTAAGCTTCCAAGGCCAAAATAATAATACAGGTGATGTACGTGACCTGTTTCTCAAGCTGTATGCAGGGGAAGTCCTGACAGCCTATGAGGAAAAGAAAGTCCTTATGGACAAGGTACGTACTCGTACAATCTCTAAAGGTAAGTCTGCTTCATTCCCAATGACAGGCCGTGCAACTGCTGAATACTTGACCCCTGGAAACGAAATCACAGGCGGGGCTATTCGTGCAGGTGAGCGTATCGTAACAATTGACGATTTGCTTATCTCAAGCCAGTTCATTGCTAACATTGACGAAGCTATCAACCACTACGATGTACGCTCAATCTACTCTAAGGAAGCTGGTATTGCACTAGCTAACGAGGCAGACAAGAACGTAGCACGTATGCTTGTTAAGGCTGCGCTATCAACTAACGCAACAGCCGCTGCTGGTCTTATCCAAGACTACAAGGCTTTCACTGAAGAAGACTTTACTGGTAACGTCACTGTTGGTGCAGCTACTGCTGACCTGCTTGACCCTGCAAAGCTGGCTAAGGCTATCTTTGATGCCAAGAAGACTATGGACATTGCTAATGTTCCTTCAGAGAACGCAGTTGTTGTCCTTCCACCAGCACAGTACTATGCACTGATGGATGTAACTGATGGCTCTAAGCTAACATATATGAACAAAGACTTTGGTGGCAACGGTTCTGTTGCTTCAGGTATGGTTCCAGCTATTGCAGGTATTCCTGTAATCATGTCTAACCATGCTGACGTATCTGCTCTGTACAAGAACTTCACAACAGGCGATGCTAACGAAGGTAAGACTTCTGACAATGCACCACTAGCAAACACTGCTGGTTCAGGCCGCACAACACACTATGACCTTCCGACTGCTGCTGTAGACGGACGCGACATGGTGGCAGAAGCTTCTCTGATTAAAGGCTTTGTCTTTACACCAGAAGCAGTAGCTACTGTTAAGTTGCTTGACCTTGGTATGGAGTCTGAGTATCAGATTAACCGTCAGGGTACACTCATGGTTGCTAAGTACGCAATGGGGCATAACGTCCTGCGTCCTGCTTCATGTATCGCATTGATTGATGCAAACGCTTAAATAAACTGGGGGTAGCTTAACGGCTACTCCCTTTTTCTTTGGAGAATGATATGCCAAACGTAGCAGGTAAAGAGTACAAGTATACTAAAAAGGGTATGGCACAGGCTAAGGCTGCGGCTAAGAAGACTGGTGCTACCATGAAGTATAAGAAGAAGAAATAATATGGCTATTACACATGCAGGAGAAACATTTAAGGGTCTGCGGATACCTAAGAGTTCTCCAAAGGGTAAGAAGTCACATGCTGTATTGGTAGGCACAAAAGAGAAGCCGGAAATTATTAGATTTGGTGAACGAGGTGCAAAGACAAACCAGTCAGCTAAACAACGTAAAGCTTTTAAAGACAGACACCGCAAGAATATAGCCAAGGGGCCATCAAGCGCAGCTTATTGGGCTGACAAGGTTAAGTGGAAAGCATAAGGTAAGCAACATGGCAGGAACAACACAATTAGATGCAGTCAACATTATGCTTTCTGCCATTGGCGAAGCACCAGTTAGTAGTCTCTCCTCTGGCTTGATTGAAGCAGAGATTGCAGAGACTATCCTTAACACAGTTGACAGAGAAGTACAGTCTATGGGCTGGCACTTTAACACAGAATTAAACAAGAGTTTTGCACAAGATACTAATGGAGAAATTATTTTACCTGCTGACATTCTTAAAGCAGATGCAACCCTAGTGGCAAACAGCCCTAACTTAGTACAACGTGGCCTAAAGATGTATGACAGAAAGAACCACACGTTTAACATTGGTAAAAATGTTGGGCTAGATGTGGTGGTTCAATTAGAATTTACTGATGTACCTGAGGTAGCAAAGAGGTATATGGTACTACGTGCTACACGTATCTTTCAAGATCGTGTGGTAGGTTCAGCTACCCTACATGGTTTCCATGAGAAGGACGAAAATCGTGCCTTAATGGAACTAAGAGAATTTGACAAATCTGCTGACGATGATAATATTTTTGATAACTACGATACATTCAGCATCATTGACAGGCAGGGACGGAGAACAATGTAATGGCACTAATTAGTCAATCCATTCCTAACCTAATTAACGGAGTATCGCAGCAGCCGCCTTCCCTACGCTTGTCTACTCAAGCAGAGGTACAGGAAAACGGATTGTCTAGTGTTGTTTCTGGACTATCTAAACGTCCACCTACACTACATATTGCAGACTTAGGTGTTATTAGTAACTTAGATAAAGCTTTTATTCATACTATCCGTAGAGATGAAAACGAACTATACTCTATGGTAGTTGACACAGCAGGAACTATCCGTGTATTTGACAAGGATGGTGTAGCTAGGACAGTTACTAACAATGCTGCTTCTTACCTAACAGGGCTAACAGACCCTAGTAAGGAACTGTCTGCTGTTTCTATTGCTGATACAACATTCATTCTTAATAAGAATACTATTGTAGCTAAGGATACTACAACCAGTCCAGCACGTGGACCAGAAGCACTCGTCTATGTTAAACAGGCTGACTATTCTTCTACATATACTTTAACACTTACTAAATCAGGTACATCATCTACCGTATCATTCGCTACTAAGTCTAGTACTCAATCTAGTACAGCACTAACACAAAACGCAGAACGTGGTGCATCAACAGACTTGATTGCTACAAACTTAAATACATTCTCAACCGCTGTTATTAACACAGGTTTTTATGATAACCCTGTTAATGCGGCACTTAGTGCTTCTGCTTTAGGACTTACTGTTACAAGATACGGCTCAGTTCTTCATATACAATCTAATGATACTACAGACTTTCAAGTAACAGTAGCTGATTCCCACGGTGGAGATCATTTGCTTGTGTTTAAAGATGAAACACCTGACTTTAAAAAGTTACCTGTTGAGGGGCCAAATAACTTTTTAATTAAAGTATCTGGCGATAACCAGAAAGCACAGGATGATTTTTATGTTAAGTTTGCTGATGGTGTGTGGAAAGAAACAGTAGCTGAGAATATCTTAATTGACATTGATGCTGCTACTATGCCACATAAACTTACTAAACAATCGAATGGTACATTTATCTTTGCTGAGGTATCCTACGAATCACGTAAAGTAGGTGATGATGATACTAATAGCTACCCCTCTTTTATAGGATTTCCCTTAGCTGATATTTTCTTTCACAGAAATAGACTTGGTGTACTAGCTGATGAAAATGTTATTTTCAGTAGGGCAGGTGAGTTTTTAGACTTTGATTTTTTCCGTAAGTCTACACTTACAACTGTGGACAGTGATCCCATTGATGTAGCAGTTTCCTCTAACAAGGTAAACATTCTAAAACATGCTGTACCATTTAACAATACACTGCTGTTGTTCTCCGAATTAACACAGTTTAAAGTAACGGCTGATCCTGTACTTACTCCTGAGACTATCAACGTATCTAGTACTACAGAGTTTGAGGCTTCACTGAGAGCCAAGCCAGCGGCTGCTGGTAGATTTGTATACTTTGCTAGTAAGCGTGGTGCGTGGTCAGGGATGTGGGAATACTACGTTGATTCTGACACTGACACTAATGATGCTGCTGAAACTACGTCACACGTACCAGAGTATTTAGATGGCGAAATTAAAAAGATTGAGGCATCGTCTAACGAAGACATGATACTTGTACAGACTACAGGTGAAACTCAATCAGTCTATGTCTACAGGTACTACTGGAAAGGTAGAGAAAAGCTACAGGCTTCTTGGTCTAAGTGGACGTTTGGTGATGATGTACTGTCTATGTCATTTAACTTGGCTGACATTATGTTACTTGTTAAACGTGGTAATAACTTATTTCTAGAAAAGATTAACCTATCAGTAGATGACGCTACTCAGTATACTACAGGTAAGTTCCCTATTATGCTAGACAGGCGTGTACAGCTAGAGACAGGTGGACTTACTACTGTACCTTATACAGATAGTAACTTGACTTATATCAACCAACGTGGTAAAATAATCACAGTAAGTGATGTAGCAGCCTTGCTTAGTGCATCAGAAGTAGTCTATGCAGGTATACCCTACACATTTAAATACCAGTTCTCTGAGCCAGTAATTAAACAAGAAAACAGCCCTATTACAACAGGTCACTTGCAGCTAAGAAACTATGCAGTTGTCTACAATGACACAGGTTTCTTTGACGTTAAGGTAACACCTCTAAAACGTGCTACTTATACTCGTAGCTTTACAGGCCGTATTGTTGGTGCTTCTACTAACATCCTAAACCAAGCAGCTATTGATTCAGGTACATACCGCTTTGGTGTTATAGGTAAGTCTAGTGATATTGATGTTGTACTAGAAAGTAGTAGTCACTTCCCTTGTGTATTCCAATCAGCAGAGTATGAAGCTTTCTTTAATCTGCGTTCACGGAGAATGTAATGAAAGTCCATGTGAGAGATAGTGTCCAGTCTGATGTAGACTACCTAGCTTCTAACCTTAGAGAAGAAGATAGACTAGAGGTGCTAGCCTCACATGGAAATGTTAAAGAAGCCTTACAGGATGGACTAGATTATTCTGAGGAGTGTTACACTATCATAGTAACAGATACAAACGAAATTGCAGGTATGTATGGATTGTGTGAGATGGATGACATGGTAGCAACACCATGGTTACTAACTAGTCCAGCAATACATAAAGTATGGCTACCCTTTCTACGACAATCTAAGCAGTGGGTTGCTGAGGCTAACCTTAGATACCCTGTGCTTACTAATGCCTGTGATGAACGATACCACGTAGCTTTGAAGTGGTTAAGGTTTGTAGGGTTTACTTTTATTAAACGCCATAAAACGTATGGCGAAGGGGATAAACCCTTCTTAGAATGTGTGAGGATATAAAATGGACCCAATGACTATGATGATGATCGGTAGCACTGCTATCGAGTTTCTGGGTGCTAGTTCTAAAGCTAAACAAGATGAAGCACGTTATCTACAAAACCGTATAAACGCTGCCGCTGCACGTGACTTAAAAATACAGTCATTAAACACTCGCATGATCCAAGAAGGTGAAGCAGCAGCAACACAGAAACAACAACTGTCGCTTGAAGCCTTACGGAGACAAGAGAGGGCAACAGTAGCAGCAGGAGAAGCAGGGGTTTCTGGTTCATCTGTAGATAGAACAGTATCAGAATTTGAGACTGCACGTTTGCGTGGAGTTACTACAGTCAACGCACAGACAGAGGCCTTACGTAATCAAATTGAATTAGAAAAGATAGGTGCTAGTGCTGAGGCTGTAAATAGAATTAACTCTTTACCACGTGGACAAGCACCAAACTTTCTAGCCTACGCTGTTAAAGCTGGCGCACAGGCTTATGCTGGTATGAAACAAGCAGAGGCACTAGACCCTAAAAATATTGCAAAACAAATGGTAGACATACAAACTGAGGTAGGTAAGATTGTACCTTCTATAGTACCTAGCTTACCCCCTGCATCCAGCATTAGCTGGTCAGGTGGTCCTACAGTGTCAGCAGCTAGTGGCTTCTTACCAAACTCGTTAGGTGCTAACGTACTTAATCAGGGTGGTAATGTCACACTCTTTCAATAAGGATAGATCATGGCTAAACAAAGAGTACAGGTAGCACCTTTACAGGCTACGGCTGCTGTAAGGCCAACGGCTGCACCAGTGGAGACATATACTAGACCTGCTGAGAAACAAGTATCAAACCCTTTGGCTGAGTTTGTCAATGCTATTACACCTGCTATTAAAGCAGACGCTGAAATAAAAAGACAAAGACAGCAGCAACTAGGCAGAGAAGTACAGGCAGGTATTGCAGAAAAGCAAGCCTTCCAAGCAAAGATTGCTGTAACAGACTTGTTATCTGAATCAGTAAATCAATATGAACAGAACAAAGAATTTTATCTTGAGGCTGGACCAGAGAAGATTGCTGCTGATAGACAGGCTTACTTTACAGATTACTTAACAAAGCTTGAGGATGCTGGAACTAATCCAGCTATTATGACAGCAATTAAGCAAGACTTAGAACTAGGTACTGTTAAGTTCTTTTCTGATCCTGCTGCTGGATATAACCAAGCCAAAGCTACATATGACCTAGACAAATCAGATGCTGTAGTACTAAATCAAATCACCAAGATTACCACAGACCCTGACATGCCTAGAGAGGCACAAGCACAGTTTATTAACAGTCTTGTTTCAGACTATTTTAAGACAGGTAGAGATAAAAAAGGCTTTAATGATAAGCTTATGGATTTAGCTGATAAGCAGTCTGGTATGCTAGGTGAAACATCCCTAACAGACTGGTTGCAGTCACCTGAATCCCTAAACCGTTTTGGTGTAGCTGAGTATGCTGATATAGTAACTCGTATCAAAGGCAACGAAGCTAGTATGGCTAAGAAAAGAGCCAAGGCTGGTGAAGATGAGTACTTTGCAGGTATCATAAGTCAACGTCTGGCAAGCTATGTAACCACAGGACAGCAAGGTGATCTGGCTGTTGGCACTGAGATGACACATCCAGTGACTGGCACAACAAGAAAGATTACAGCCGAAGATGTACAAACTGCTTACGAAGCTAACAATGCAAAAGAACTTGAAGCAAAGCTAGCAGTAACGCAAGACATTGTGAACGCAGCTAGCCCTGAGTTTAGGCGTGGTGATCCATCAGCTAATCCTGCTGCTGTAGAACAGGCACACTTAGTTAAATCTTTTGATGAGTTCTATACACCCTTTCAGGTTATGCCTACACAGTATAAGAACGCAATCAGCAGTGGTGCTTCAGTATTGACTACCTCTACTGGTAATCCAGAGAAGGATATGCAGTTAGCATCACAAGCTTTTGCTGCGTATCGTACTGTAGAAAGTTTATCATCAGGTCTAACTAAGCGTAGTAAGACGTTGAAAGAAGATGACTTAGTACGTATGCGTACCCTAGATATTTTAACTGGTCCTGCTGGTAGAAAGTTTGATCAAGCACTAAATGCAGTGCAGGGTGAACTATATAAAGATAAGGCTGCTAGTGTTACTACTACAATAATGTTAGAACAAACTGACAATTCGTGGTGGTCTAGTTCTAAGTTTAAAGATATATTAAATCAGCCAGAAGTTCTAACACAGTTTAAGGATGTCGTACAAGCTTTGGTAAGGGCTGATGGTATGAATCCTGAGAAAGCTATGGAACTAGCGGCTGGTTATCTTGAAGAAGACTGGCTAGTAGTAGAAAGCACCAACGGTGTTAAACGTGCTGTACCTCTGTTAAACACAGACATCAAGCAGTATGCAGGTCAAGAGAAAGCAGCGGCTGATTATCTGAATGAAGCCATGCTAGTACCTGAGATAAACAATTTAGCTAAGAGTATTCGTGGTGAGGGTGCTGGACTTTCTATGAAGGTCAATCCTTCTAACCCCAATGCTGTAGACATTATTGTTGAGGCTGAAGACGGTGCTGCACCACCCTTTGTTATTGACACTGTAGCGTTTTCTGAGTTAGGTACACTATCTCAGGAGATGATGGTTGAACGTCTTAGAGTAGAAGCTAATAGAGAAGCAGAGTTTGAAGCAAACAGGGGTGTGTTTACAACCATTGACCTAGCTGACTTAGGTAATCTTGATGACGCTGAGATAGAAGCTAGAACAGGTATTGCACCTGATGAGGCTAATGCACTGCGAGAGGTACGTGCAGCATTAAATAAAATGATAGGTGTATCTCCAGAGGATGAGGCTATCAAGGCTGAGAATGAAGCCCTCATGGTTCTACGTACTCAGGCTGAAGCTGAAGCAAGCGAAGCTGATGAGGCTAATCAGGTAGAAGAAAAACCTTTCTTTGAGGTAGGTGAAGTAAATCTTATGAACGCTTTTACTGATATGTTTAAAGACAAGAAAGTAAAAGAAAGTGTTATTAGTAAGGCTAAGGAACAGGGCATACCTGATGATAAAGCTGAAAGTTTCTTTGCTAGTCTGGTAGATTCAGCAGGTTCTTTTTTTACAGGTGAAGAAGCACAAGCAGCTACACTAGCTAGTGAAACAGCACCTAGCGAAACCACTAGAACAATATTTAAAGATCAAACAGGAAAAGTAGCAGACATGACAGGTAACACCGTTGCAGAAAAAGCAGGTAATCTAATTAAGTCCCAAGAGGGGTTTGAGCCTTCACCTTACAAGGACGGTAAAGATCGTTCAGTAGGTTATGGTTTCTATTTACCTGCACTAGAACCTGATGAACTAGCTTTAATTGCTGATGTAGAAAACATTACACAAGAAGAAGCTGATGCAGTTATGGAACTGAAGACTAGGAAGATTAGTACCTTCTTAGCTGATGAGATTACTAACTTTGAAGCACTGCCTGAGGAAACTCAACTAGGTGTAATGAGTATGGCTTATCAATTAGGTGCGCCTAATCTTCCATCTAGCTGGCCTAGCTTTATGAAGGCTATCAAAGAAGCTGCATCTGCACCTGAGGGTTCAGCAGAACAAACAGCAGCCTTAGAAGAAGCAGCGTTCAACATGCTTTACAATCGCAAGGCAGATGGTTCTACTACTAAAACAAAATGGTATCAACAGACACCTAACCGTGCGGAAGAAATGGCTGCGGCTGTAAAAGGATAACATAATGGCTGAGATTTCTAAGGAAACACAAGAGAAGTTGGGATTTGGTAAACCTTTACCTAGTCCCTTTGTCTCACGTATGAGTGAGAACTCTCTTGAGGCTATGAAACGTCAGGAAGAAATCTCTAACGAACAAACAGATTTCTCTACGTTGTATAGCAAAGCAAGAGAAGAAGAACACATTGATGCAATAGCATCTCGTAATCTGTATAGATTCTCAGCCAATCCTTACAATCCTGTAACAGAGATTACTACTGAAATGTCCGATGCCCTTACTAAAGGGTTGACAGACGAAAGAGCCATCGAAGATATTTTTGATGCAGCTAGGTCTGAGAGCCTTGACTACGCTATGACAATGGCAGAGGATTATCGTAAGACTGATAAGAACAGAACGGAACTAGCTGCTGCTGGTTGGAGAGGTATAGGGGCTACAATCTTAGCTGCTATGACTGACCCAACTGAAGTAGTAGGTATCATCGGAACCACGGCTGCTGTATCAGCTATCAGTGGTCCTGCTGCGCCTGTTACTGGTACAGCTACGGCTGTGGCTGGTACTGCTGTGCAAGCAGGTAGATCACTGAAGAAAGGTTACAATGTATATAAAGCCTTGAAGATAGGTGCTGGATTAGGTGCAGCAGAGGCAGCAGTGTTTGAAGGTATACGTGCTTCAATGAAGTACGATATTGATGGCGGTGATGTCATGCTTGCTGGACTATTTGGTGCAGGTCTACAAGGCGGTGTGAGTGCTGCTGGTATGACCTTTGCTAAACGAGCCAAGGTACATCAACTAGCACAGCGTAGTGCGCTTGGTGAGGTTCTTACGCCCGATGAACAGGCTTTCTTAAAAGGAAACTCAGGTGAGGAACTGACTAACAAAATCATTGCACAAGAAGCTGCAACAGGTGACTTTGCTGGACTAGGTACTAAGTCTATAAACGAGATTACAGCAGAACAAGCACGTACTGTGTCCTTTCAAAGAGGTAGTAATGCCTTTACTAAAGCTGTTAGACTAGATGCCTTGCGTAGCTTAGTATCTCCTTTTGTTAGAGCCAAACAGTCATCCAATGGATTTATACGCCTTGGTGCAGATAAGCTAGGTTTGAACAGTACAGGTAACAAGTCAGGTGAGGTGGTAAATCCATCTGCATCTGAGATTAAGGCTTACCTAGAGAGTAAGTATCGTACAGGCTTTGCACGTAGTTTAACAGTAAACCGTAAGGCTTGGATGGCAGGTAGTGGTGGTACAGTACAAGACTTTAACGTACTGGTATCAAAAGCTATGCGTGATCCTAACGCTATTGTGCCTACAGAGGTGCGTAAGGTAGCAGATGATGTACATAAACAGCAAAGAGAACTAGGAAACTTGGCTATTAAGAATAATGTAGTTGGTTTTACTACAGGTATCTTAGACAATCACCCTAACTATCTACCTAGACTTTTTAGTGATAACGGTATTACTAAGATACGTGCTAAATTTGGAGATGACAACGTAGCTGTAACAGACTTGGTTGAGAAAGCTATACGTTCTGGACAGCCTGACATTGAGGATGCAGTGCGTAGGGCATTAACAACTGCCAAAGGTAAACGTGTTACGCAAAAAGCAATCAATACTTACATTCGTAAGATGGCTACTGGTTATGCTAAGACAGTAATGTCACGCCCATTTAAAAAGGGTGGTAACGTAGGTGGCCTAGACCTTTCAGTAGAAGATTTGACTGCTGCCTTAAAGAAAGAGGAACTAGACGAAGACGTTATCATTGGAGTACTGGAAGCAGTAACTAAGTCTAAAGGACTACGCGCACATAAACGCGCACAACCTCGCTTAGTACTGGATGAAAATGTAACAATCAACGCTAAGAATGTTAATGGTGATGTAGAGGAACTGTCCTTTTCTGAACTACTAGAAAATGACATTGAGAACCTACACAATGCTTACGTATTCCAGATGTCAAGTGGCATAGGACTAGCACGTAATGGTATTAACACTAATGCTGCTGGTTCATCCTTTGATGATTTCTTGGCTAAGATTAAGCAAGAGAATGTAGAACAAGGTATAACAGGCACTGAAGCAGAAGTAAAAGCTTTAGAGTATATGTATAATGGTATTACTGGTCAACACGTATTTAAACAGGATGTCAGCGATAGTGTAAGACGCTTTAACAGGCGTATTCGTGAGTATAGCTTTATTACTAACATGGGCATGTCAGGTATGGCAGCTATGATGGAGTTGACTAACTCTCTGTTAGAGTACTCACTACCAGTCTTACTACGTACAATGCCTCAGTATCGTAAGCTGTATAGTAAAGCAGCTAATGGTCAGCTTGACGATAAGCTATTACGTGAACTAGAAGTAATGACAGGACTAGGTGGTGATGTAGTTACATCTAAGTTTAACCGTGCCTCTCGTTTTGAGGGTGGTGATATGGATGCAGCTATGATGCCTGAGGCTGTAACTTTCCATGACGAACTACTTGGTAGGGCTAGAGAAAAAGTTTCTATACTATCAGGTTTGTCAGGAGTAACAGCTAGCCTACGGCGTATGTCTATGCTAAACTATTCTTCACAGTGGACTAGGGCAGCAGCACAAGGTAAACCACCATTCTCAAAGATCAAGATGGAACAGCTTGGTATTGATGATGATGTATCAGCGGCAATCTTTGCTAACATTAAGAAACATGCCACCACAAGAAACAACGGTAAGGTTCTACAGTCTTTGAACATAGACAAGTGGGATATTAAATCTGCTAAGGGTGTTTCAGGTGAGGATGTAAGAGAAGCTTTTTCCATTTCTGTTTACAGAGAGGCTACTCAGAACGTACAGGAAATGAACTTAGGTTCTGTAAATGGTACACTGCGTAGTGAGTGGGGTAAGACTATTTGGCAGTTTCTTAGCTTTCCACTAGCAGCCTTAGAACAGCAAACAATGCGTATGGGTGTTCGTGCTAGGCATGGAGATGTTGTAGTTGGTAAGGTTATTATGGGTAGTATGTTCATGGGTTCCCTTATGTATATGGCAAAGGTATATATGGCTGCTGCTGGACGTAGTGATGCTGATGAGTACATTAAAGAACGCATGAGTATGAAAAACTTTACTAAAGGTTCTCTTGAACTAATTGGTGTGGCTAGTATCTTTGGATATATTACACAGGTTACAACAGGAATGATGGGTGGTAACTCGTATGCTACTACACCACCAGCATTGTCAATGGCCTCTAACGCAATACAGACATTAGGAAACTTTGCAGAGGGTGACATGACTGAATCAGAATGGCGTAAGTTTTTAAGGCTTGCCCCTTTTTCATCTTTGTATGTTGTCAAGCAGGGACTAAATAAAGTAGCTAATGAAGCAGCAAACTAAATAGGAAAACACATGGCTTTTTCATATCATAATTACCAACCAACAAATAATACTACGGATACCTTTAGTATCCCTTTTACATTCACTGCTCAGTCTGAGATTAGTGTAACAGTAGATGGTGTGGCTCAGACAGGTCTAACTTTTCCTTCTAGCTCTAGCGTACAGCTAACATCCCCTGTTGCATCTGGTTCACTGGTACAGGTCAGACGTACTACTAGTTTGGCATCACGTGCTATTGACTTTGTATCAGGCTCTGTACTTACTGAAGAAGACTTGGATGATAGTAATATTCAGGTCTTCCACGCAGCACAAGAAGCTATTGATACCGCTGGTGATTCAATTACACTAACACCCGCCAATCGGTGGGATGCTGGTGGTAGTATCATCAACAACGTAGGTACGCCTACATCTAATACGGATGCAGCTACTAAGGCTTACGCTGACGGTATTTCAGCAGCAGCAACAGCAGCAGCGACTGTGGCGGCTAACGCAGCAGTTACAGCAGCGACAGGAAATATTATTCCTGATGCTACTAAACTAGCTATACATCCTGTTGGATCGCAGTACACACTGTCAGATGGTACAACTACTGACTACTCAGCAAAACACTATCAGGATGCTGCCTCTACTTCAGCTACAAACGCTGCAACTTCTGAGACTAATGCAGGAACATCTGAAACTAACTCTCAAAACTGGGCAATTAAGACTGATGGATATGCTGAAGGAAGTCTAGGTTACTCATCTAAAGCATGGGCTATTGGTGATACTGGCTTTGTAAGTAATACTGCTGGTGCTGGCCCTGCTAAAGATTGGGCTACTGAGACTGCAACAAATGTAGACGGTACTGAGTATTCTGCAAAAGAGTATGCTATTGGCGCACAACGTAGAGGCCAAGCAGGGGGCGGTTCAGCTAAAGATTGGGCTACCTATGTTGATGGTACTAATACAGTAGACGGAACATCATTCTCAGCAAAGTATTGGGCTACAAAAGCAGAAGAACATAAGACAGAGTTCTCTAATTTATATCACGGTCAATCTAGTACTGCGCCAACTGGTAGTGAAGTAGGGGCTGGTGATCTCTGGTTTGATACAGCTAATAACGCCCTAAAATACTATGACACTAGTAACCAATGGATAGCTATTCAAGCTGTAGATACATCAAACTTTGCTACAAAAGGCTTCAGTATAGCCTTAGCAATCGCCCTTTAGGAGTAACAAATGGCACAAGATTTTATACGATATATGCTTCAAGGCGTTGGAGTTACACCTGCCGATATCCCAGATGGCACTAATTTCAACTCGATAGACGCACTGGTGGGTATTCATATGACCAACACATCAGATAATGCAATCACGGTTGACGCTTATATTCAGCACACAATCAACAGCGTTGCTGTCAATCACTACCTTATCAAAGGCGCACCTATTGCCGCTGGCGGTGCATTACAACTGCTTGATGGTGGCGCAAAGATTGTCGTTCAGACAGGCGATAGGTTGTGGGTTAAGTCCGATACAGCCGCATCATTGGATGTGTGGGTGTCTGCTGTTGACGCCATTAGCGTATAGGAGTGACTGATGGGTTATATAGGAAATCAACAAAGTGAAGGCTTTAGCAGCATCCCTGCTAAACAAGATTTGACTGGTGCTACTGGCACTAGCCTGACGCTTTCTCATGCTGTCGCAAGTGCAGAAGGCATTGACCTTTTTATTAATAATGTCCGGCAGGAGCCTACAACAGCCTATTCTATTGGTGGCGATGGCGTCACAATAACGCTTACTGGCTCAGTGGTAGCATCAGATGATATTTATGTGGTGTACAACTCATTGGCTTTGCAAACAACAGTGCCGCCGGATGCGAGTGTTAGTACCGCTAAGATTATTGATGGGTCTGTAAGCACAGCTAAGATTATTGATGGCAATGTGACTAGCGCAAAGCTGGCATCAACAATAGCCCCAACAAACCTAGAAACAACAGCATCCACATTCAAGATGACTGACCTTAGCAGCAATGCGTTTTATCGCACTGGTACATTTACTCCTGTGTGGTCATCCTCTGGGGCAACTGATGTCACACAATCAATCACAACAGGCACCTATGGTGCGCAATTTGGACAATAT
>ERZ802830.511-NODE-511-length-38510-cov-11.2108_pt1 | contig 38510 bp, 44 predicted proteins | sample MGYA00345654_ERZ802830 | MGnify/ENA primary metagenome ERZ802830 (study PRJEB30503, sample SAMEA104212375) | marine metagenome | biome: Westerlies Biome; feature: [SRF] surface water layer (ENVO:00010504) within the epipelagic zone...; material: water... | reverse complement strand
GAAGAAGAAGAAATTCATGGTCAGGAAGCAAAAGATCATGGAAGTGAGGAGCTCCCGTTGCCTGTTAAAGGCATGATGACCGCAACTTCAAAAATAATGACTACACTTAGTCGTTATTTCTAAGGTAATGCAATACTAGAAAAAAGTTCTATTTTATTTTTGCTAAACCAACCCTTTTTCATTTCAACTGCCGCTATTATATCTCTGCTAACAGAACAAACTGAATCAAGATTTCCAGGTTCTAAATCAAATATTTCAACAACCTTCTTTTCTCGATTGATAAAAGCTACTGACAGTTCAATATAAGTATTCTTCATCCACATACATCTTCTTGCAGCTCCGGGCCAAATAAAAATCATTCCTTGATTATCTGCAAGCTCATTAACTCCCATTAGACCTTGAGATCTTAAAGCCTGTGTGTTGGCTACTTCTAGTTGAATTGTTTTGCCACTAATACTTGCTTGAATAAAGCTTTGATTGGCATTAACCGATATTGTTACGAAGATTAGTAATAGTACTCGCATAGTCATCTGTATTAAAAATTGCTGAACCTAAAACAAAAGTATCTGCTCCAGCATCACAAACACTCTTTATATTTTGTGGGTTTATTCCACCATCAACTTCTAATCTTACCTCATTTGAACATTCATCAATTATTGTCCGCATGTCAGTAATTTTTGGTAGAACAGATTCAATGAATTTTTGGCCACCAAATCCAGGATTAACAGACATCAATAAAGCTAAATCTAAATCGTTTATATACTTTTTTACGTATGTGAGGTCCTCTGCAGGATTAACAGCAAAACCAACCTTGCAACCAAGTTCCTTTATTCGAGCAATAGAGCTATCTAAATTTTCTGATGCTTCTGGATGGAAGGAAATTAAATCTGCGCCTGCTTCAGCAAACATCTCTATTAATGAATCAACTGGCTGTACCATTAAATGTACATCGATAAAATTCTTAATTCCGTAATCTCTTAATGACTTACATACCATAGGACCAATCGTTAGATTTGGAACATAATGGTTGTCCATTACATCAAAATGTATCCAATCTGCTCCTGATTTGAGCACATTTTCAACTTCTTCGCCTAATCTGGAAAAATCAGCAGAGAGAATTGAGGGGGCTATTATATTTTTCACTTTATTTATTCAATTTCTGTAATGTTTCAGGGCTACCGACATCATACCAATTTATATCTAGTATTTCTGCGTACAGTTTTCTTCTAGCAGCAATTTTTTTTAAACAATCTTGCCAGTAATGAAAATTTATCTGATTTATATCCTTAAAAATTGATCTATTAATTATACTGAATCCTGTCCATATAAAATCTTTTTCATTTGCAATATCGACATAACCATCTACAACAGAAAAATCTCCGATCAAATCATTTTTTGCTTTAGTCACAAAAAGAATATTTGATTTTTTATCAAGAAATTTTTTGTAATCAAAATCTGAAAATATATCTGAATTTATTATCAATATATCCTCTTGACCAAAACTTGAAGTTCCCTGATAAACACCGCCACCTGTACCAAGTATATTTTCCTCATGACTAAAAATTAGTTCTATTTTCCCAGAAAATTTTGATTGAACATGATCAATAATCTTATCTGCTAAATAATGAACATTAATAGAAACTGAACTAAAACCAGCTGATATTAATTTCTCTAAATGATAATCAATTAATGCTTTTCCTTTTATTTGAATTAGAGGTTTGGGAATATCTCTAGTTAGAACTCCTAGTCTTTTTCCAAATCCTGCTGCCAGTATCATTGCTTTCATAATATTTTTTCTATAATTTTTAGCTGCGGTTTTTCTAAATAACCTAACCCTAAACAAATCCTGGATAAGAATTTTTTAATATCTTTTTTTCTGTTAAGAAGCTTTCCATTCTTAAAATAGTTATTAAATGTTCCAACAATTCTCATAGATCTATGACTGAGTGCCACCATAATATGATTCATCATCTCATCTGCTTCTATTTGTAAGCCTGAATTTCTAATATGTATGCTTAATACTTCTTCTAAAAGTTCTTTTGGATAATCCATATCGTGTTCAAATAATAAAGATGCTAGATCTATGCCTATTGGCCCAACATTTAAATCTTGAAAATCTATTACAAAAAGCTCATTTCTATATATCATTAAATTTCTACGTTCAAAGTCATTATGAACTGGTATAAATTGTTGGTTTAATAAATCTTCTACAAGTTGTTCTCTTAATGATTCAAGAGCCTTTATTTCATTTTCATTACAGCCCTGTTCTAAACAAAATTCACTAAAAGCCTCTGTTTGCTCAAACAAGCTGTTCTTTGTGCAACTTTTTAAAATATCTTGGTCGCAGAAATATATTAAAGATAATTGCTTAAGAGCTTTAAGCAATATTTCCTTATCATCAACATCACTAGGAGCATCTAATGTATGCTCGCCCAGGTCCTGTATAAGCATAAATCTTAAATCTTCTGAAAATGCATAAGTCTCAGGTATATTTACAGATGAATTTATTAGAAGTTTTGAAGAATATAAAAATTTTGCTGCTTGTTCTTTATTTTCAGAGTTATCAACCAGAACAAAAGTTTTTTCATCTGTGCTAATTCGAAAATATTTTCTACTGCTTGCCTCTTCTCTTAATGGTTCTAAGTTGAAGTTTTGTGTTCCAATTACGCTGCTTAACCAGTCAGTTATTTCTTTTAAGTTTTTATTCAACTCTCTTTGACTACTTTGGGTACTGGATAACCATCTACTGGCACAAAAAAATCAGGCATTAATTCTTCAAATGGATAATCTGCGTATTTGCTGAAATCAGTCTCACCATGCTCAGCTAAGAGCGTATCATCTATTAAAAAATTGCCAGTAAATGTTTTGTGGTCTTTGTTGAAAACAATATAAGCAGCATCAGACATTATTTCCGGGCTTCTGGACTTTTCAAACATTTCATTACCACCCAAAACATTCGATACAGCTGCAGTTTTTATAGCTGTTCTTGGCCATAAAGCATTAACACCAATTTTTCCCTGGTACTCAGCTGCCATCCCCAATACACACATGCTCATATTAAATTTTGCCATAGTGTATGCCAGCGATCCCTGGAACCATATTGGATCCATATCTAATGGTGGAGATAAATTCATAATATGTGGATTATCAGACTTCAGTAAATGCGGAACACATAGTTTGCTTGTTAAAAATGTCCCTCTTCCATTAACATTATGCATAAGGTCATATCTTTTCATATCTGTCTGTAGTGTGGAGGTTAGGCTTATTGCAGATGCATTATTAACGCAAATATCAATGCCACCAAATTCTGATACAGTTTGATCAATAGCACTTTTTACGCTTTCTTCAAAACGGATGTCACACTGCACTGGTAAGGCTTCTCCTCCTGCTTTTCTTATCTCTTCAGCAGCGGTGAATATGGTTCCTTCTAATTTTGGATGCGGTTCAATGGTTTTTGCTGCAATCGCTATTTTTGCACCATCTTTCGCAGCTTTTAAAGCAATAGATAACCCAATACCTCTGCTTCCTCCAGTCATGAAAATTACTTTATCTTTAAGGTTCATAAAACTTTTTTTAATAGTATAAGTCCTATAATACAAGCATATGAAAAAAGTTAATAATCTCCTTGTTGCAATAATATTTCTTAGTTCACTCATTATTGGCGAAGAATGTAGTGATGATATTGCTCCTGATGTTCAGATTCAGCAAGGTGACATAGAGATTTCAGATAATATTAACTTAACTTTTGATAAAGCAAAAAGTAATGAGAACGAGCTAGAATTAACAAATGTTAAAGTCACTTCATGTAAAAATAGTTCAGTCTGGGCTTTAACTGCAGAAAATGCTCAGCTTCTGGATAATAATCTTACGATTCAAAATACCAAACTAAGAATATTTGATGTTCCAATTTTTTGGCTTGGTGAAGTAAGTCTAAATGAAGATGAAAGTTTTAATATTCCAAACTTAGGGGTTACCGATTCCAATCTAGATATTAGCTATAAATTCAAGACAAAATCAGAAAATTCGCAATTTGTTATGGAGCCAATCTATTCGAAGTCTTCTTTTGGTCTTTCACTTGATTTTGCTTTTGACGATGGCAGTAACAACTTTAATTTTCAAAGCCTAGCTTTAGATGATGAAAACAGCTCGTGGGTTTATGATATAGATTCAATCTTTAATCTTAGCGAATTCATTTCACTTACTCTCGATTATTCTGATCTTAGCGGTAATTCACTTATTCAAAATTATGGCTATAGATACCTAGACATAAATAGAAGAAGCCTAGACTTAAAACAATCTATAGGCCTTGCTTTTCTGAAGGATAATAGAAATATTTCAATAGTTTCTGATAACTTTATTAATATTGGTGCCTTAAGACCAGTATCCCACTCGAAAGATTTCTTATTGTATGAAAGGTTTTTTAATATAAATGGTTGGTTGCTTGACCTAAGCTCAGAATATGCAAAATTTTCAAATAATACATCTCAAGATGTAACAATGCCTTATCAAATTTTTAATGATGTTGAGCGGATTTCTAGAGACATAGAATTGTCAAAAAATTTTTACTATGACAGCTTTGAATATGCTGCCAAATATTTACTTTCTAGAAGAGAATATAATTTAAAAGATTCCGATGAGACGATAAATTCAAATAGCCTTGCTACTTCGCAAGTTTTTTCTACTTTAGAGGACAGAAGTCTAAAAATAGGATTATTGTGGTCTTCATTTGGGGAAGAGAGTACATTGCCTATTCTGGACTCGTATCCAATTTTACCATCACCTGAATCAAATATTTCACTTGACCCTTGGGTAGGCAAAGATAGAGGAACTAATTCTAGAAAAATATTCCTGCTTAAAAGCTGGGAAACAGCTGCAGTGAATTTTTCTCTATCCACTAATATCTATGAAAAATATAATTTTGAGAATGAGAGTATGATCTTCAAAAAGTTTTATGAAAAAAAACCAATTTTTTTCTCAGTAAATACTAAAAATAAAAATTTTAATTTCTTTGCTAAAGGAAATTATAGCTATGAGAAAAGCGACTTTATGGCACAAATGATTGGCATGAAATACTCAGATGAAAAGACTTTATTGTCGTTACAAAAGAACAATATAATTCCTTCAAGTTATCCACTACAACCACTTAATAATTATGTTTTGAAATTCAAAAGAGACTTTCAAAGTTTTCAGGTATTTTCAAGGGCTCAATATTCAAAACAAGAAAAAACACTTAATGAAAATATTTTAGGCATTCAGTGGCAATACGATTGTCTAAGGTTAAGACTTAGCATGGAAAGAGCAAGATTCTTCCCATTTGTTGATCCCAATTATGCTGAAATGTCTTATTATGATTTAATATATTTGACTAATCCTAAAGTAAAAAATAACCTTAGTTTTGAATTTGAGTTGGTTGGACTTACAAATATACTTACTCCAATAGATAATATTATAAATAATGGACTTTTTAACTAGAATTTTTGCCCTTCTGCTCTTTACGAGTTCTGTGTTTGCACAAGAATTAGATAGAGTTGCAGTTATTGTAAATGATGGGGTTGTTTTGGAATCTGATATTCAACAAAAAATGTCAGAATTTAAAAAGAATGCAACTCTCAATGGACAAAAGATTCCCTCTGATGAAGTGCTTCGAGAAGATGTCTTAGACGAACTAATAATAAGTGAACTTCAATTACAAATTGCAGACAAAGTTGGTATTAAAATAAGTGACGAAGAGCTAAATGTAACAGTTAAAAGACTTGCTCAACAGAATAATCTTGATATTGAAGCTTTTATCAAAGTGGTTGAAGAAAGAGGAGATTCTTACTCAGAACTCAGAGAAGAGATAAGAAAAAGCTTAAAAATTAATAGAGTGCAGCAAGGTAGGATTCAAAACAAAATACAAATCAGTAGAGAAGAGTTAGATAATTTCTTAAATACTGAAGAAGCTCAAAACCAGCTTGGCCCTGAGCTTAAAGTAAAGCAAATATTGATACGTAATAATTCTTCTCAAGAGGCTCAAGCTATCTATGAAAAAGTTCTTCTAGGCTTGGCTGATGGAATTAATATCGATAATTTCATATCAGAACTCTCTGAAGATAATGGAACTGGAGATCTTGGGTGGAGAAAACTGCCTGCTTTTCCTGAATTATTTTCTGTATCCCTTAAAAATATGAAAATTGGTGAGCTATCTGAGCCTATTAAAAGTGGAGCAGGCGAACATTTACTATTCTTAGAAGATAAAAGAGGCCCAACAGTTACTTTTGAAAAGCAATGGGATGTGAGACATATACTTTTAATACCAAATAGAATAAGACCAGAAGATGCAAGTGAAGCTCTGATAACTGAATTGAAAAAAAGAATTCAGGCTGGGGAAAGTTTTGCTGATCTTGCATCAGAATATTCAGATGATCCAGGATCAAAACAAGAAGGCGGCAATCTTGGTTGGGCAGGTGAAGGTGTCTATGATGATGAATTTGAAAGACAAATGATTAAATCAAACTTAAATGAGCTGACAGATCCCTTTTTGAGTCAATTTGGATGGCATATCTTAGAGGTTATGGGGACTAGAGTTGAAGACAAGACAAAAGAAAAAATAGAAGACAGAGCTTTTTCTTATTTATTCAATAGAAAGTTTGAAGAAGAACTAGAGACAGATCTACAAGAGTTAAGAGCTGACGCATTTATAGAGATTAAGGAGCTTGACTAGTAAGCCTGCATATATATCGTTAGGCGACCCTTCTGGTATTGGTCCTGAAGTATTTATAAAATCTCTTCAATCACCTGAAATCTACGAAAACCTCTCATCATTTATAGTTGTTTCATCCGAAGATGTTATTAAGAAGACGTTAAAAAATCTAAATCAAAGCTATAAAATCAATCTAATCTTAAATAAAACTGACATATCAAATGAAGCAATAAATATATTAAATGTAGATGGTTGTCATGATTACGATTTAGGGTCTCCGAAAGAAGCAAATGCAAAGTATATTTTAGACTGTCTTAAAAAAGCTTCAGATTTATCTGAAAAGAATAAATCCTGTCTTGTTACAGGGCCTATTAATAAAAAAGTATTAAGTTCTTATGAAAAAAAATTTTCGGGCCATACAGAATTTTTAAAAACTAGATTCAAATCAGATGAAGTTCTTATGTTTCTCTCTAATGGAGCTCTCCACTTGGGAATTATCACTACACATATACCCTTATCCCAAGTATCTAGCTCTATTTCAAAAGAACTTATATTAAAAAAGTACAAACTTTTAGATAATGGTTTAAAGAGTATTTTCAAAATATCTAAACCCAGGATTGGGGTTTTAGGTCTTAATCCACATGCAGGAGAATCTGGAACGATTGGTACTGAAGAGAACGAAGTAATATCTCCGGCTATAAATGAACTTATTGATAATGGTTATGATGCTATTGGGCCAGTATCTGCTGATACAGCATTTGCTGCTGGTAATTACGATGCAGTGCTATCCATGTACCATGATCAGGCTCTGCCTGTTATTAAAACATTGGATTTCAATAAAACTGTAAACATAACACTAGGCCTACCTTTTTTAAGAGTATCAGTTGATCATGGAACTGCGGAAAATATTGCTGCCGACTATTCAGCTAACAATGAAAGCATGTTGGAAGCAATGCGTATCTCTTTAAATAGGCATGAAACTTAAAAAATCTTTAGGTCAAAATTTTTTAAAGGATATTTTTTATCTAGATAAAATAATTACTAGCTCACAAATTAACAAAACTAAGAATGTGGTCGAGATAGGACCAGGAGATGGGGCTTTAACAGAATTAATTCTTCAAAACTCAAAACATTTAAAAGCTTTTGAACTTGATAATAGATTTTGTGAATTTCTTAAGAAGAAATACATTAGTTCAGACTTTGAAGTGTTTAATAAGAATTTCTTAGATGTAGATTTGGGAGATATTTTTATAAATGAAAATATTATTATGGGCAATTTACCGTACAATGTTTCATCGCAAATCATCATTAAAATTATTGAGTCTAATCTTAACTATCAACACTGCATTTTTTTAATACAAAAAGAGCTTGCGAATAGGTTTATAAAAAGTTCAAAATCTTCGAAGCTATCTATTCAGAGTCAATTTTTTTGTGATGTTGAGCCTCTTTTTGATATCCCTCCTGAAGCATTTGATCCAGCGCCTAAGGTAAACTCAACAGTGATAAAAATTACTCCTCACAAGCAATACAAGCAATACATACCAAGCTATAGCAACTTTAAAAAAGTTTTAACTATTTGTTTTGCAAACCCAAGAAAAAAGATATCTACGGCCCTTAAAAATCTTAGCGTTGACTCTTCTAAATTTAACTTTGATTTAAATAGCAGAGCAGAGGAACTTGAGATTAATGATTATTTTGAAATACTAATGCAGTATGAAAGCCAAATCTAAATTTATAATTGGCGATATTCAAGGCTGTTATAAAGAATTCAGAAGTTTAATAAAGCTTATTGATCCCAATAAAGAAAATAAATTTTACTGTGTAGGAGATTTGGTCAATAGGGGGCCAGAATCTGAAAAAGTTCTAGATTATGTCTTAGAAAATAATATTAAAAGTGTACTGGGCAATCACGACTTACACCTTCTGGCTATTCTGATTGGTGCTAAACAGCACAACAATAAAAAAGATACTATGACAAAAATAATTAATAAGAATAAGGCAGTAGAAATAATAGATTATTTCTCTCAATTCCCTTTTTCTAAGGTTCTATCAAATAATAATAAAAAGTCTTTAGTGGTTCATGCTGGATTACTCCCTTCCTGGTCTCTTTCAGATACTTTGAGTGCGAATGAAGAGTTAACAGAAAGCCTAAAAAGTGATCCTGAGGAATTTTTTATGACAATGTATAGTGATCGCAGCAAAGCAATATCAAAATCAACAAATAAAAAGAATAGAAGAAGATATCTAATTAATGTTTTTACAAGGATGCGGTTTCTTTCTAATAGTAATAGGCTTGACCTTCAAACTAAGCTTAAAAAATCGGGCTCAAAAAAATTCCAGCCTTGGTTTTCATATGAGCATAAAGTCTTAAATGATGTTGAGAATGTCATATTTGGTCATTGGGCGGCGCTCAATGGGGTCACAAATCACAATAATATTAAGGGCATCGATTTAGGTTGTGTCTGGGGTGGCTCCTTAGCAGCAATAAATATTGAAGATAAATCAATAATTACTGTGGATTCAAGATGAAGATCTATAAGGTTGGTGGTGCAATAAGAGATGAGCTATTAGGCTTAAAATCAAAAGATACTGATTGGTTAGTGGTAGGCTCTTCAATAAGAGAAATGCTAGATCTTGGTTATAAACAGGTAGGAAAAAATTTTCCTGTTTTTTTGCACCCTACTACTAATGAAGAATATGCACTTGCTAGAAAAGAGATCAAATCAGGTCACGGCCATAAAGAATTCAAGTTTATTTTCACACCTGATGTAACTATAGAAGAAGATCTAAGCAGAAGAGATTTAACGATAAATGCTATGGCTAAAGACGATAATGACCAGATTATAGACCCTTATAACGGTCAAACTGATCTGCAAAATAAAGTATTTAAGCATGTGTCAGATGCTTTTTATGAAGACCCTCTAAGAGCTCTAAGAATTGCTAGATTTAAATCACAGCTACCTGAATTTGAGATACATCACTCAACAAAAGATGTATTGCACGCAATCTCAAAAACAGGTGAGTTGCATCACCTATCAAGCGAAAGAGTGTTTGGAGAAGTAGCTAAAAGTCTAAATGGTAAATTCGAAGAATTTTTAACTGTTATAAAAGATTATGGTTTATCGGAGCCTTGGTTTTCAGAAATAGAGAAAATTCCTAAATTTAAATCAGATGTTCCTGAAATAAAATGGAGTGAAATGGCTGAAGCTAATAATTTTAAATTTGCACGATATTTGAAAATACCAAAAAGTTTTTCAAAGCAACTAGAAATGTGGCAACATTTCTCAGGTTATAAATTAAACGAACATATAGACTACAAAATTAATTTCTTTAGTGGCTTTTCCAATAACAACTTAGAGAGCGCAAAGTTTACTTTAGAGTTTTTTCCCTTAATTCAAAAAGAATGCGTCGCTATTATTGAAGAATATGTTAATTTCAATTTTGGAGAAATATGTTCAACACAAAATAATGATATCGAAGCTGTTAAAATAGAAGAGCTTAAACAAATTATAAGAAAGCATGAAGAATAAAGTTTTTATAACAGGAGGAGCGCAACGCATAGGTAAAGCTCTAGTTGAGCATTTTCATTCAATTGGATGGGATGTAGTTTTTCAGTATAGATCTTCTAAAACTGAAGCAGAAAAAATAAAAGAATCACTCAATAGTATACGGCCTGAATCTTGTCAGATAATTGCATGTGATTTCGATAACAAAGAATCATGTGCAAATTTTTATGTGCAATTAGAAAAGAATATTCATGGTCTAACAGGGCTGATAAATAATGCATCAACATTTTATCCAAAAAAACTTAGCGAGACTTCACATGATGATTGGGTTAAATTAACTTCCTCTAACCTATACCAGCCTATTTTTATATCAAAAATTTGCTCTGATGAACTCATAAAAAATAATGGCAGTATTATTAATATCGCCGATATTCATGCTGAACAAGGACTTAAAGATTACTCTGTTTATACTGCAGCAAAGGCGGGTTTAATTAATTTTTCCAAATCTTTAGCTAAAGAGCTTGCTCCAAATGTTCTTGTTAATTCAGTAAGCCCTGGTGCTATTTTATGGGATGTGAACGAACCTTCCGAGGAAAAAAAGAATAATATTCTGGCAAGTATTCCAATGAAGAGAATAGGTAACGAGCGAGATATAGTTTCTATTATTGATTATCTTTTAACTAAAAATTCATATATGACTGGAAGAAATATAAATATCGATGGTGGCAAATCTCTAGGATGAATGAACAAAGAGTAGAACTATTTATAAAAGAAAGGAAATTTTCTTTTATGATCCCATTTAATGACTATGTGCCTTTTAAAAAGGCAGAAAAAAAGATAATTAGCTTAATTGAAAATATAGAACATACAGATGAACAGCTTGATGAAGCAATTGTCTATTCAGCATTACAATTAGCCATACAAAACGAAAAATTAATCACAGAAAAATCAGAAGATAATACAGAATCAAATGATCAAATGTCTGAGCTGATAAAAAAAATAGAAATATTTCTTAATCAATAATTACAAAATCTATTTTAATAGTTATATTTAAATTGTCTGAATCATCGGTTTTCAGAATTTACTTTAGAACCGATATTATAAATTTAGGGAAACAGATTTTATTTAGCTGTGCGTTACTATAATAAGGAGGCCTTACTAGGTAAAAGAGTTGCCCACCTGACCTTTGGGTTCAGGGTGACTGAAAACAATGGTTCAGATGTCTAAGATTAGTCTAAGAAAAGCATATAAAAAAATAAGAGATAACTTAACAGACAATGAAGTTAAAACCTTGTCGGCTTCAATAAATAATACCCTACTGACCCAAAATGAATATACACAGGCTTCTAATATCGGAAGTTATTATCCAATAAATAATGAGGTAATTATTAAAAATATCGAAGGTAAAAAGTATTTTTATCCAAAAATTAATAAGCAGAAACTTAATTTTTTTAAAGATTCAGATGATTTCTTAATCAATAATTTTGGAATCAAAGAACCTGTCCATTCAAAAGAAGCACAATTAGATGAACTTGATCTTTTCTTAGTACCTCTTATTGCTTTTAATGAAAAGTTATTTCGAATTGGCTATGGGGGTGGCTTTTATGACAAAACCTTTTCACCATTTACCAAAGCAAAGAATAAACCAATTCTTATTGGTCTAGGTTATGATTGCCTGAAGAGTGAAATAAATTTTCAAACTAAGCAAGATATAAGATTGGATATGATAATTACTGATAAAGGGGTATATGTCTAAAAAATTTAATGCTGCACTTGGAGCATACAACATGCTCAAAGAGAAAAAAGGACCACTTGTGCTGGGAATTGGGACTGGAAGCACTACAGATTATTTTACAAAAGAATTTTTACCAAAATTAAAAGAAAAGGTTTCAGATTTATATTCAAGCTCAGAGAGAACCACAAAGCTCTTAACTGACTTAGGTTTTACTGTATGTGAATATAAACCTGGTAGTTCAATTGATATTTATATAGATGGAGCAGACGAAGTTGATTCAAATCTAAATTTAATTAAGGGTGGTGGTGGAGCGCATACGAATGAAAAGAAGCTTGCTAAACAGTCTAAAGAATTTTTCTGTATTGTTGATGATAAAAAACTAGTGAACTGTTTAGGTGATTTTCCTCTTCCTGTTGAAATTAGCATTAAAAAATCCGATGCTGCTTGTTTATCTCTTCATAATTTCTCGAAAAATGTAACAAAAAGAGAAAGATTAAGCGATAACGGTAATTATTTATACGACATACATGATTTTAAAATAGAGGATCCTAATAAGACTGAAAAACAGATTCTTTCTATAGACGGGATTGTAGATGTAGGAATTTTTTCAATAAATAAACCATCAGTAGTAGTGGTTGGGCTTGAACTGGGTTATAGATTAATAGAGTCTTGAATAGCGCTCACTATTTGTTCATCTTCAGGATCAATTCTATGAGAAAAACTTTTAATTTCGCCAGCAGGCGTGATTAAGTATTTATGAAAGTTCCAAGAAGGCCTTTCCCTAGTTAATTTATATAATTTTTTGTAAAACGGATGGTTAGTTGAGTTTTTTAGATTAGCTATTGAAAAAAGTGGGAAAGTGATGTCAAAAGTTGCTTTGCAAAATTCACTTACTTTTTCTTCGTCATTGAATTCTTGTCCCATAAAGTTTCTTGATGGGAAACCTAAGACAGTAAATTTTTTATCCTTAAATCTTCTTTGTAATGTCTCTAGTTGCTCATACTGGTATGTAAAACCACATTTGCTTGCAGTGTTTACTACTAAAATAGTGTGATCGCTATATTCACATAAATTTTTAAACTCTTTTTCATTAAGAATTTTTACATCAGTATCCAATAGATCGTTACATCCCGATGCCTGTAGCCCAAAAAATAAAAAGAATAGAAATAATATTTTGTTCATATTTATTACCTTTAATTATTATATATGAGTTTAGACTGAGGAAATACCAAGCAGCAAGACTGCAAAGATGGTGAAAAGTATTACAAGTTCTATGTTATCAGCAAATTTATCCATAATTTTCTCAAAATGCTTGGGGCCGAAGCCCCTAGCTTGTCAGTCAGGGGGGAGAGGAGAGACTGACTAATATCATCTATAATAGATAGTTATTTTATAATATCAATAGTTTTTATAAATAAATGTTAATTATTTATATTAATAGCTGTCATTTATAGATATGGACAGTTTCATTGCCTTTCAGAAGATCAAATAATTCAATAACATCTGAATTTGACATTCTAATACATCCTTTTGATGCCTTTTGCCCTAATAGCCATTCCTCTGGTGTTCCATGTATATAGATGTATCTTGTATATGAATCTATGCCTGGCCCTTTATTGATGCCTTCCTCTAATCCAGTAAGCCATATAATTCTAGACTGAACGACATCATCACTCACAAATACTTTCTCTTTAGAATAGATAGGGTAAACCTCATTTGGAACCCTAGCTATGAACCTCATCCCATTTGGTTGCCCTTCTCCTATCATCCTTTTAACTTTGTGCTTGCCTAAGGGAGTTTTATAAGAGCCATTTTTAGATCCCTCCCCATACTTTGATGACGAAATTTTGTATTCTTTTATTAGATTTCCAGATTCGCTTAAATAAAGCTTTTGCTCTTCAATTGATATTTCTATTTGCTTAGCTTCTAGTTGAGACATTAATATGATTATAAATAAAAATCTAATTTTCATATCTTCTATTAATTACGCCCAATGCCAAAAATAAAAATGAAATAATTAGTAACGGAAGATCTCCATGTTTTACATAAAAGGTATCTTTGTTATTCAGTGTGATGGTATGAGTTAGTGAGCCTTTACTCTTTTTGTTGAGCTTTTCAGAAGATTCTTCGGGTCTGGGGCTAATTATCTGAGAGATACCATCTACTGTTGATCTTACAACCCACTTATTAGATTCTACCGCTCTCATCCTTGCATGCTTTAAATGCTGCTCTGCCATACCATCCCCGTACCACGAGTCGTTACTCATATGAATAATATAATTTGTGCCCTTAACTCTATTTGTAAAAGTATCATTAAATACTAATTCCCAACAAACTAGTGCTGACCAGTCTGCTTTTTTTTGATTACGTGAACCTCTATCTAGTTGAGAATTAGGAATATTAAAGAATTCATTTAAAGATGAAAGCAACTCACCAAAGGGCTGAAACTCGCCGAATGGCACTAAATTTCTTTTATCATAAAAGTGCTGAGTCTCAAGATTTATTGCTGATGTATAAATTTTTTGATCCTGCTCTCTAAAAAAACCACCAATAACATTTTTATTATCTAGAGAGTCCAAGATTTTTTTGTCATAAAAAGCCACTGCCTCCGGCCAAATAACCAAATCTGCTTCTGCTTCATTGGTCATAGTAATAATTTCATATATATTTGAATTAAGTGGCTGAATAACTGAAATACTTAACTGCTCCTTCCCGCTCTTTTGATTATATCCAGGGCCAAATACCATAAGAATGCATAACAACAGCCCAAAAGAGCGTGTGACGACTATATTATTTTTTTCCATGAATAGAGTTATTACTAAAATAATAATAAAAGAAGTACCAGCAGCACCTACAATTGGCAATGCACCCCAGAGATATTCATTAAGAGCACCTAGATTCAGCCAAGGAAAACCTGATATCACCCAAGACTTTAGCCATTCTAATAAAAAAAATATTGACGGCAAAACCAGAATTCTATATCTACTGTTTTGAAAATATTTCACAGCCATAGTGAAAATTCCAAAGTATATGGAGATATAGCAAACTAGAAGAATAGTAATGAAACCGCTTAGAAAATTTCCTGCTCCATAGTAATTTACTGCATCAAAAAGCCATGCAATAGAAAAACTCCAAAATAAAATAGCTGAAAACCAGCCTGCAAAAAAATATTTAATCAACTTTACGTACTGTAATTTTTTTTATTTTTCTTTGGTCAGCAGAGGTTACTGTCATTTCTAGATTATCAACGAGGATTTTTTCCCCTACTTTTGGAAGGTGCCCAAACTCCTTAAGAACATACCCTCCTAAACTTTCTGCTTCAGGACAGTTTAATTTTTTAGAAAAGAAGTCTTCAAATTTTTCTTTTTCGATCGTTGACGAAACTATAAATTCTTGGTCATTTATTTTAATAATTTCATTGTTTTTCTCTTCATAAAATTCATCTTCAATTTCACCAACAATCTCTTCGAGAATATCTTCAATAGTTATTAATCCAGAAATCATCCCATACTCATCCAACACAATAGCTAAGTGAACTCTGTCTTTTTTAAAATCTTCAAGCAATGAGGTTACTGATTGAGACTCTGGAATATGTTTAACTTCTCTTAGGATCTTAGCTAGTTCAAAAGAACCATCCTCAGCTGCCCCCAAAAGGTCTTTCACATGTAATATCCCAATAGCGCTATTATTTTCACTATCAAAAACTGGATATCTTGAGTGCTTAGTTTCATTTACTACAGTATAAATTTCACTAAGTTCGTCTGATTCTTTAATGTAAGAGATATTTACCTTTGGGATCATTATTTCTTTAACTATTGAATCTCTTATGTTGAGAACATTTTCAATCAGTTCTTCTATCCTTTCGTCTTCAGGCTCAATACTCTTATTTGTTTGTATATCATTATCACTACGTTTGAATAAATTTTTTATGAAAGAAAAGATAGATTGCGAAGGTTCGTCAGGCATTATTTATAAGGGTCAGATATTCCAATTTTAGATAAAAATTTAACTTCTTTATTTTCCATTAATATAGCATCATTTGCTTCATCATGCCCATATCCGACCATATGAAGCATGGAGTGTATTGTTAGGTGCACGAAATGATCAAACATATTCTTATTTTGTTCTTTTGATTCTTTTTCTAAGACATCATTACAAATCAATATCTCTCCAATACAAGTATTTGAAAATTTAGTCAGCTCTTTATCTGGGAAAGATAAAACATTGGTAGCTTTGTCCTTGCCTCTAAACTGTTTATTGATTTTTTGTATTTCTTTAGATGTACAAAAACTTGCTTCAATATTTACTTTCTCTAAGGAAAAGAAGCTTGTAAATTCCTGTAAGATATTTTCTAGTTCAGTGCTTCTTTCTTTGACATATTCAGGTTCTTGAAAAAACTCTACCTTTAATTTCTTATTCGAAATTATCATAAGCCTCTACTATTTCTTGTACTAACGAATGCCTTACCACATCTCTTGCTGTAAATTTTGTGAATTTAATGGACTCAACATCTTTTAATACCTCAATGGCATGTTTTAAGCCAGACTTTGTAGTTTTTGGTAAATCTATTTGGCTAAGATCACCGTTTACAACTGCTTTTGAACCAAAACCTAACCTAGTTAAGAACATTTTCATTTGTTCTATAGTGGTGTTCTGACCTTCATCCATAATTATAAATGCTTCACGTAATGTTCTGCCTCTCATATAAGCAAGGGGTGCTATTTCTATAATATCTCGTTCAACAAGCCTATTTACTCTTTCTGCTCCAAGCATATCGTGTAAAGCATCATATAAGGGCCTCAAATATGGGTCTATTTTTGAACTCAGGTCACCTGGTAAAAAGCCAAGCTTTTCACCAGCCTCTACAGCTGGTCTGACAAGAACTATTTTTCTAATTCTTTCATTTATTAAATCATCGACTGCTCTTGCTACTGCCAAAAAAGTTTTGCCTGTACCTGAAGGTCCAACTCCAAAAGTTAAGTCAGAGCTTGCTATGTTTTCAAGATATTCTTTTTGATTTTTACCTCTGGCTGTCACTGAAGCTCTTGGTGTTTTTATATGCACTACATTTGTATCAGTTTTATCACCATCAGAAAATTTAGCTGTGTGAAGACTCAAGTGGATAATATCTGGAGTAATTGTTGAATTAGATTCTAGTTTTTGTTTTAAATCTGTTAGCGCTGTGATGCCCATTTTAACATCACCTTGATTGCCAGAAAGGCTAAATTCAGTTCCATTTTGAGAAACTTTTATTTTTAATGCCTTTTCTATTTGCTTGAGGTTTTTATTCAACTCACCACATAAAAGCATTAACTGCTCTGGTGGAAGATTGGAAAAATTTAATTGGTGGCTATACAAAATTTTTAATTTTCAATTGACCCTCTAAGGGAATTTGGAAGTGCATCATTAATTCGAATATTAATCAATTGGCCAACCAAATCAATACTGTCTGATCTGAAGTTTACAACTCTATCGCAAATTGTGCGTGCTTGAAGCTGTCCAGGATCTTTTTTTGAAAGACCGGTTACCAAACATCTTTGCATAGTACCGACCATCTTTCTGCTATAACCATAGGCCAATTGGCTTAAACGCCTTTGCAAGATATTAAGTCTTTCTTTTTTCTCTTCTTCAGAAACATCATCATCCATGATAGCTGCAGGTGTATCTGGTCTTGCACTATAAATAAAACTATATGACTCATCAAACCTAACCTGATTAATAATATTCATAGTATCTTCAAAATCTCTCTTTGTTTCACCTGGAAAACCAACTATAAAATCGGACGAAAATCTCATATCAGGCCTTACTTTCTTCAATTTATTTATAAGAATTAAATATTTTTCTGCTGTATACCTTCGTCTCATTAGTTTTAGTATCCTGTCTGAACCACTTTGTACCGGAAGGTGAACGTGGCTTACTAACTCGGGAACTTTGGCGTAAGCTTCAACAAGATCATCCTTAAATTCATGTGGATGACTAGTTGTAAATCTAATTCTTTCAATATTGTCTATTTTTGCTGCTAATTCGATTAGTTCTGCAAGTGATGATTTTTTACCATTGTATAACCCCTTGAAATTATTAACATTTTGTCCAAGAAAATGAATTTCTTTAGTTCCTTTTTCAGCTAGAACAGTAACTTCTTTTAAAATATCTTCGATATTCCTGGACACTTCATGCCCCCTTGTTTTTGGCACAACGCAAAACGAGCAATACTTGTTACACCCTTCAACAATTGACACAAAAGAAGATGCTTCGCCTTTATCTGGCATAGGTATATGATCAAATTTTTCTAATTTAGGGAAAGAGATATCTATTTGTGCTTTCTTAGAAGAATTTTTTTCTTTATAGAGTTTAGGGAGGTTATGAAGAGATTGTGGTCCAAATACAATATCTACAGAAGGAGCCCTTTTTATAATTTTCTCACCTTCTTGAGATGCAACGCACCCGCCAATAGCAATTTTTAAATCAGGTTTCTTATCTTTAATTTTTCTCCACCTTCCTATCTGATGGAATACTCTTTCTTGAGCTTTTTCTCTTATTGAACACGTATTCAATACCAATAAATCTGCTTGTTCCTCAGAATCTACTAATTCAAAATCTTCTTCTGCTTTTAGAAGATCGATCATCTTTGCAGAATCATATTCATTCATCTGACAACCGTGTGTTTTAACAAATAATTTTTTTGTCATTTTGATATTATATTCTCCTGATTCAAATTTAAGATAGAAATTTTAAATCAACTTCATAAAGTTGTAACAAAATAATTTTAGAATACTAGCTTGAATAGAAGAACTTTTCTAAAAATAAGCGCATTTTTAACTTTTTTTTTAAGTTTCAATTTATTTTCTAAAACAAAAAGAATAGTTAGGTTTGAACATGGAGTTGCAAGTGGCGACCCTACACCTAACGAAGTAATTTTATGGACTAAAGTAACATCCAATTCTAAAAGTAGTATTTTAGTATTTTATGAAGTCTCAAATACCATAGATTTTAAAAATATAATTGCATCTGGCAAACAATACACTTTCGTAGGGAGAGATTTTACAGTAAAAGTCGATGCAAAAATTCCCAATAAATTTGGAGGCCAAAAAGTTTTTTATCGTTTTGCAGCTGAAGGGGTTTATTCACAAATTGGAACAACTTTTACTTTACCTGAAGATGTTGAGAATTTTAAACTTGCTGTTTTCAGTTGCTCAAATTATCCTGCTGGTTATTTCAATGCATATAATTCTGCTTCAAAAGATAAGTCTATAGATATGGCTATTCATTTGGGTGACTATTTATACGAGTATAAACAAGGTGAATATGCGACAGAAAATTCGATCAGCCTTAATAGGCAGCCAATTCCAAATAAAGAAATAATAACGCTGAGTGACTACCGCCAAAGACATGCACAGTATAAATCAGATATAGATTTACAGAAATTACACTCTGCCATGCCTGTATTATGTGCATGGGATGATCATGAGATTACCAACGATGCTTGGAAAAATAATGCAGAAAATCACCAACTTAATGAAGGGTCTTTCAGCCTGCGAAAAAGAAATGCTATTAAAGCTTATTATGAGTGGATGCCTGTTCGAGAGCCAAAAATCCCTTTCAATAATTGGAAAAGATATAAAATTGGGAAGCTAATTGACTTGAAGTTACTCGAAACGCGGATTTCTTCAAGATCTAAACAAGTTAACTTAAATGACTACATTAAAGATGGTAAAAATTTTCAAAAAGATGCTTTTTTAAAAGAATTAAACAATAAGAAAAGGCGCCTGTTAGGAAAGAAACAATTAGATTTTATAAAAGAAAATGATCTTGACGATCAAACCTGGAATCTATATGCACAGCAAGTATTATTAGCAACCTTAAAGCTGCCAACTATACCTGATAATATTATTGATGAACTTCCTGACTATCAGAGTTATTACAAAACAATTATAAAAGAGGACTTACCTTATAACTTTGATGCGTGGGATGGGTATCCTGAGGAAAGAAAACGGTTTTTAAATACAGTTCGATCTATTTCCAAAAAAAATATCTTTATTGCAGTAGACACCCACAACTGTTGGGCTAACAACATCAATCAAGGTGAAAATTTTATTGGAGCTGAACTTGGCACTCCTTCGGTTACATCTCCTGGAGCGTCTGAGAATTTTAATGGGTTAATTCCCTATCAAATCCTGGAAAACTCAATGCTAATGAAAAATAAAAATTTAAAATGGACAAATCTAGTTGATCGTGGCTATTTGACAATAGATTTCAAAAAGGGTGTTGCTAGAGCAGAATTCATTGCAGTTGATAATATACTTTCAAGAAACTATAAAACAAAAGTATTGAAAAGAATTGAAGTTTCTCCTGGTGAGCAGCTTATTTAAAGAATTTTTCTCTGTAGAACTTAAGTTCGTTTACAGAATCTTTTATATCATCCATTGCTCTATGAGATGACTCTTTTTTAAATTCATCGGCGTCTGGGCTCCATCTTTTTATAACTTCTTTGAATGAACTGACATCTATATGTCTGTAATGAAAGTGACTTGCTAGTTTAGGCATGTGCTTAATTAAAAATCTTCTATCATGCGAAACGCTGCTTCCACATAAAGGTGATTGGTGTTGTTTTATATGAGTTTGAAAAAAATTTAAACTTTGTTGCTCTGCTTCCTTTAAACAAATGTCACTAGATTTAATTTTTTCTACGAGACCTGAAGAGTTGTGCTGTTTAATATTCCATTCATTCATCAAATCTAAAACGTCATCATCTTGGTAAATTGCAATCTCTGGTCCCTCTGCAACGATATCAAGATTAGCATTCGTTACTAAACAGGCAATTTCAATAATATGATGCTTTTCTGGGTCTAGCCCAGTCATCTCAAGGTCTATCCAAGCTAGTAAATTTGTATTTGTCATTTATACTTTTTGTTCACAACACAATAATACTATATGAGTACTAAAGATAATCAAAAAGTATACTTTGGAGATAAAAAAGTATCGAAAGAAAATAAAAAAGATGGTGTAGAAAACATCTTTACCAAAGTATCGGATAATTACGATTTGATGAATGATGTTATGTCATTAGGGATGCATAGATTATGGAAAAGATCATTTATACATACATCGAAAATTAAAAAAGAGGATATTTGTTTAGATCTTGCTGCTGGAACAGGAGATATAGCAAAACTTATTTCAAAAAAAGTAAAAGGTAAGACTATATATTTGTGCGATCAGAACAATGAAATGATTGAAAAGGCAAAAGAGAGATCATTAAACGAAGGGTTTTATCAAAAATGCAATTTTTCCGTATCAAGTGCAGAGGGTCTGCCTTATGAAAATGAAACTTTTGACAAGGTATTCATTTCTTTTGGGTTTAGAAATTTTTCTGATAAAAAGGGTAGCTTGAACGAAATTTATAGAGTATTGAAGAAAGGGGGTAAGCTTCAAATACTTGAATTTTCATCTGCTCAAGGTAAAAATTTTTCAAAACTTTATGATTTCTATAGCTATAACTTCATACCAAAAATAGGTGACTTAATATCAGGTGATCATGATAGTTATGATTATTTAGTTAAATCTATTCGCACTCATGAAAATCAAGAAGAAATGCTAGAACTATTTAATCAAACAGGCTATTTGGAATGTGAATTCGAGAACATCTTCAGGGGTATTGTTGCTATACATAGAGGAACAAAGTGAGATTAATAAGGCTTTTTCAGATATTTTATTCAATTCGAAGTACTGGAATTTTTAATTTGTTTATAAAAGGTTATAACCCTTTTTTAAAAACTTTTAATCAACGAAATAATATTGAGAATAAATTTAAAAAAACCATGGAAAATTTGGGTCCAGTTTTTGTTAAATTAGGCCAGCTCTTATCGACTAGAACAGATATAGTGTCTCATGATTTAGCGAAAGAACTAGGAGAGCTTACTGATAATTGTGAGCCGGTAGAATATTCATATATCAAAGACCAACTAATTAAAAATTTAGGCACTAAATCACAAAAGATTTTAGACACCATCGATCCAAGTCCATTAGCAGCTGCTTCGCTGGCGCAAGTTCATAGGTTCTCATATCAAGATAAAGAACTGATTGTTAAGGTGCAAAGACCAGATCTAGAAAAATTGATTTTGCGTGATATTCAAGCTATCAGGCTTGGTGCAAGACTAATAAGATTATTTTATAAAGGCTATCCCAGGATAGATTTAAGTTCTGTTGTAGATGACTATGAGAGGATTATTTTAAATGAGCTTGATTTTAGAATTGAAGCAGCAAATGCAAAGAAAACTTACAACAACTTCCTGCAGACAGAACATTTATATGTTCCTGAAGTCCATGATGATTTTACGACAAAAAAAACACTGGTTATGGAATACATAGATGGTGTTCCTATAACATCTACATCTGATTTAAAAAAATTGGGTCTAAATCTAAAAACTCTCTCTGAAAATGGTGTAAAAATTTTCTTGAAGCAAGTCTTTGATGATAATTTTTTTCATGCTGATATGCATCCAGGCAATATCTTTGCTGCAAAAGATAATCCAAATAATCCATATTATTATGCTGTTGATTATGCAATTTGTGGTTCTCTTACAGAATCGAACCAGATATTGCTAGCTCAAATGATTGCTTGCCTATTAGAAAGGGATTTCTTTTCCTTGGCTCAACTTTTTATATTTGCTGAATGGGTTAAGGAAGATACAAAAACTGAAGAGCTTGAAGCTGTTTTAAGGGCCAATTGTGAAACGCTGCTTGATAAGCCTCTTTCTCAAATATTGTTTGGGGAATTATTGCTAAATCTTTTTGATGGAATGAAGCAGTTTGATTTATATCTAGATAATGATTTAGTCCTTTTAGTTAAGACATTAGTACATATCGAAGGAATGGGTCGACAGATATACCCAGAGCTAGATTTCTGGTCGATAGCTCAGCCATTTATAAATAGATGGATAAATGAGAAATATAGTGTAAAAGGTTTAATCAAGTATCTTGTATCAAAAAAACATATACTTACATATATGATTCTCAAGAAAATTGAAGAGTCTAGATATAAATTTGAAGAAGGCAGTGTAGAAGAGACATGAGTATTGGATTTTGGCAAATACTGGTAGTTTTATTACTAATTTTAGTAATTTTTGGATCATCAAGGATAAAATCTGTTGGCTCAGATTTGGGTAAAGCATTCAAAGGGTTCAAAAAAGAAATTAAAGAGGAAGATGATCCAGATAGGGATTCCTGAACTCTTAATAATAATTCTAATAACTTTATTTTCTGTTAAACCAGAGAATATCCAAAGCTATATAAAAACTTTTTATAAGTACGTTCTTCATTTTCAAAATTTCTTCTCTTCTGCAAAAGATAATTTAGAAAAAGAGCTAAATATAGATGGATTAAAACAAGACATCCACAATGAAAAGCGTTTAAAAGAGCTAGATAAAGATGTCTAATGGCCTTGCTAAACATTTCCTTGAGCTACGGAATAGAGTTATCTACTCATTGGCATTTTTTGCACTTTGTTTTATTTGTATCTACCCCTTCAATAATTTTCTTTTTACGGATTTAGTTAATTTCTTAGATCCATTTATTAATATTGAATTAATCGCTGTAGAAGTTGCTTCTCCATTTATTGTTCCCTTCAAACTATCTGCTTATTTAGCTGCACTTGTCGCAATGCCATTTTTTTTATTTCAGACTTTAGCCTTTATGTCGCCAGGACTTTATCCTCAAGAACGCTCAGTAATATTCTCTAGAACTATATTGGGCACTATATTATTTTATTCAGGCGTAGCTTTCTGCTTACTGGTAGTGTTGCCTAATGTGCTTAATTTTTTTCAAACTGTAGGTCCAAGTTTAATCAAGGTTAGTACAGATATAACTTATTTTATGAATTTTGTACTTTCCTTATCTTTTGGTTTTGGAATAGCATTCCAAATACCAATCATCGTAAATGCGCTTATAGGTTTAAACATTGCTTCAAAAGAAACAATTAAAAAATATAGAGGTTTTGTTTTAGTGATGTGTTTTGTTTTTGGGATGATTTTTACGCCACCCGATATTATTTCGCAGTTTATGATGGCAATTCCAATGTATATTCTCTTTGAAACAGGTTTATTATTCAGCTATGAAAAAGAAAAAGAATCCCATAGCTAAGGATCTTAGAACACCAAAATATAGACTTAAAGTTGCGCCCGATAAGAAAAAATATTCCCGAAAAAATCAGCCCATTCCTCACACTTTAGAAACAGACAAAAATTAACTTAATTCGTGCAACATTCATATTACATTTATGTGACAAATGTGTGACATTAATGTATCATTAACTTATGAAAAAGATATTACTAGCATGTTCTTTTGCATTGATGAGCTTATTTTGTAATGCAGATAATCATATAAATAAAAAAGATATCACTACTATATTATTTACAAGTTCGAATAAGATTATTTTCAACTTAAATAATGGAACTTCATTTCGGGGCGATATTTTAACCAAGAAAACTTGTCCTATTAAAAGAAATTTTCATAAAATTTTCTTTGAAGATGATGTTGTAACAAATTCTCTTATTATCTTTAAAAATAGTGGATTTGTTACTTGCAAATGGGATAATCTTACAAAAATTTAGCACCTCTCAATCAATGCGAAGGCTATTAAAAAAATTAGATAAGCTTATGAAAGCTGGGTCTCTAGAGAGAGTTATCAGAAAAAGCTTTTGATTGAATTAATTCTTCTACAATACTAGGGTCTGCTAGAGTGGTGACATCTCCCAAGTTGTCCGTATTATTATTTGCAATCTTTCTAAGGATTCTTCTCATAATTTTTCCTGACCTCGTCTTTGGTAAATCACGGGAAAAATGAATAACTTCAGGCATTGCAATCTTACCTATAGAAGTAGTGACAGCATTTAAAATTTCACTATTTAGTTCTGTTTTATCTCTTTCAGAATTTTTTAAAATAACGAAGGCATATATTGCTTGCCCTTTAATTTCATGTTCAACACCAACAACTGCAGCTTCAGCAACATCTTCATGAGTAACTATTGCACTTTCAACTTCAGCTGTACCAATTCTGTGGCCTGATACATTAAGCACATCATCAACTCTACCAGTAACCCAGAAATACCCATCTTTGTCTCTTTTGGCTCCATCTCCCGTAAAGTATTTACCGTCGTATTGCGTAAAATAAGTTTGCACCATTCTTTCATGATCACCATAAACTGTTCTAATTTGACTTGGCCAAGAGTGATTTATGCATAAATTACCCTTTCCTTCTCCAAGTATCTCATCTCCATCCTTATCTACCAACGAAGGCTTGACACCAAAGAATGGTAGAGTAGCTGATCCTGGTTTTTTAGAAGTGATTCCAGCTATTGGTGAAATAAGTACAGAGCCTGTTTCTGTTTGCCACCAAGTATCTATTACTTCACACTTTGATTTACCAACATTCCTAAAATACCATTCCCATACTTCAGGGTTTATTGGCTCGCCCACTGTTCCCAGCACTCTCAAAGATGCAAGATTATAACCATCTAAATGATGATCTCCTTTGGCAATTAAGGCTCTGATAGCAGTTGGAGCTGTATAAAAGATATTCACTTTATGCTGATCACATATTTCCCAGAATCTTGATGGATTTGGATAAGTTGGAACACCTTCAAACATTAAGGTTGTAGCTCCATTTGATAATGGTCCATATAGAATATAGGTATGGCCAGTAATCCATCCTACGTCGGCAGTACACCAGTAAATGTCATCTTCTTGGTAGCCAAAAATATATTTGAAACTTAGAGTTGCTCCTAATAAATAACCTCCTGTTGTGTGCATCACACCTTTTGGTTTTCCTGTTGAACCAGAGGTATAAAGAATAAAAGAAGGATCCTCTGAATTCATCTCTTCACAAGGACAAATGTCATACATATTTGCGATCAAATCTTGGTAAGAAATATCAATATGCTCATTCCACTTTATATCTGTGCCTGTGTATTTAAATACGATATTTTTTTTTACATTTGGACATAACTTTAAAGCCTGATCGACGCTTTCTTTAAGGGGAATTTTCTTGCCTCCTCTTATGCCCTCATCAGCTGTTATGACATACTCGCACTCTGCATCATTAATGCGCGAGCTTATTGCTTCTGGTGAAAAACCACCAAACACAACTGAATGAATGGCTCCAATCCTCATACATGCCAACATTGAATAAGCAGCTTGCGGAACCATTGGCATATATATGCAAATCCTATCGCCCTTTTTTACCCCTAGAGCTTTTAAACCATTGGCCAATTTTGATACTTCGGTTAGTAGCTCTTTATAGGTTATTTGTTGGTTATGATTTTTATCATCGCCCTGCCAAATGATGGCGGTTTTGTTGGGTGTTTCTTTAACATGCCTATCTAAGCAGTTATAGGTAATGTTAAGTTTTCCATCTTCAAACCATGTTGGTGCTGTTAATTCGCCGCAGTGACCTTTTTTGGGTTCTTTAAACCATTCAATTTCTTTCTTTGCTTGATCTAGAAAGAATTCACTGGGGTTTTGAATAGAATCCTCATACATCGACAAGTACTCATCAAAACTTTTTAAGTGCGGGTTTTGGAAATCTTTTATATCAAATTTCATTTTTTGTAATGCTCTCGATAAGACCATCAACAGTATCTGTTACAAAAATAGTATCTGGCAGTTTACCCAACATATCCTGCTCTATATTTTTATCTATCCAATTCAATAGATAGGTCCAACAATCATTTTTATTAAAAATAAAAATTTTCTTATCTATTAACCCTAACGCAACATGGTTAAGAACGTCAAAAAATTCATCTGCAGTCCCCACTCCTCCAGGCATAATCACAAAAAAATCTGATTGATCTATTAAACTCTTTTTTCGAGTATAGAAATTTTCCTGGATCTCAAGCTCATCAAGATATTCAGGCGTGACACCAATGTCATCAAACATTGGTAATGAAATCCCTTTAATTTTACCTTTATTCTTGGAGACTTCTTCTGAGAGTTTGCCCATAAGACCACACTTACCTCCACCATAAACCAGTTTTATGTTTTCCGAAGCCAAGAAGCTTGCAAATATCTCTAGATCAGAATTTATATCAAATGTTGGGTTGCGAGACGATAGAAAAATGCCTGCAGACTTCACTTAATTCTCTAGGTCTGCGCTCCAGATTCCCAAAGCAGCGAGCTTATTCATTTTAGCTCTATGAGCAAATGCTTGTTGGCCAGCATTTTTATTTTCTGGCTTTCCTAGCCAAGCATTAAGTGCAGATTGTTGTAAGGCTCTTCCATATGAAAAGCTTAGTTTCCACGCAAAGCCACCTATTTTATTCATCTTATCTAAATGTTCAGTAGACTCAATTTCAGTTTGACCTCCTGAAAGAAAAGCTACTCCTGGAAGTTCATCTGGAACAGATTCATTAAGGCATTTAATTGTCATTTCACCCACTTCTTCTACAGACGATTTTTGATCACTATCAGAGCCTGCTGTAACCATATTTGGTTTCAATATAGTACCTGTAACGTCTACATCGTAGCTTTTAAGATAATCAAATAGTGATTTTATTGATCTGCTTGTAGCATCGTAACAATCTTCAATTGTGTGCTTTCCATTTATTAAAACTTCTGGTTCTACTATTGGAACCATGCCATTTTTCTGTGCTATCTTTGCGTATTTTGCTAATGCTTCCATATTTGCATCGATGCATTCTTGGGTTGGTATTCCGTCACCAATGTTTATCACAGCTCTCCACTTAGTAAACTTTGCGCCTAATTTGGCATATTCAGCACATCTCTCATCAAGGTCATCTAAACCTTGGGTTAATGTCTCAACTTCTGAACCTTCAAAGGGCTTTAATCCTTTATCGACTTTAATCCCTGGCAAAGCTCCACTTTCTAATATGAGATCAACAAGTGATTGGCCCGCATCTGTTTTTTGTCTAATAGTCTCATCAAACAAAATTACGCCACCTATATTTTCACTCATTCCTTTTGATGAAAAGAGTAACTCTCTATAGTCACGTCTGTTTTCTTCGGTGCTTTCTACTGAGATTGTGTCAAATCTCTTTTTACAAGTAGGGTTGCTTTCATCAGCTGCAAGAATACCTTTGCCTTCTGATACGATGTAAGTTGCGATTTCGGATAAATTTGAGAAGTTCATAAGTCAGCTATTTTAACCTCAAAGCCTCAATAGATGGAAGCTTATATCCAGATAAATACTCTAAAAATGCACCTCCAGCAGTAGAAACATAATTAAATTTTTTAATATCTGAAAATTTACTTATTGCATAGATAGTTTCACCACCCCCAGCAATCACTTTTGAGCTTGAATTTTCTAAGAAATTTATTAATTGTTTTGTTCCGTTTGAAAATTGCTCTATTTCAAATATTCCTAAAGGGCCATTCCAAATAATATATTTATGATTGCTTATGTTTCTCACCTCTTCACTTAATTCAATATCTAAAATCATTTTATTTTTATTAACCTCCTGGACTGGTACAAGTTCTGCAGAGTTATCTTGCGTTGAATTTGCAACATATACATTCTTTGGAAGAATTATTTTATTTGTATCTAATAGATTTCTTGATATATCAATCATTTCATCTTCGACTAATGAAATCCCTACTTCATGACCAGCAGCTTTTAAAAAAGTGTTTGCGATACCTCCACCAACCAAGACTTTTGAAGAGTTAGAGATTAAGTTCTTAATAACATTTAGTTTTGTAGAGACTTTTGAACCACCCACAATGCTTAGAACATTTTCAGAATTATGAAGAGCAGAATCTAGGCTTTTGATCTCTTGTGAAAATAGTTGACCAGCACAAGCTTCCTTAGCCTCAAGAATTGCACCATATGTTGAAGCAGATTGTCTGTGGGCTGTTGCAAATGCGTCCATTACATAGACATCAAAACAATTAGAAATCATTGCAGACAGTTCTGAAGCATTGTCTTTCTCTCCTTTAAAAAATCTAATATTTTCCATTAAACATAATGATTCTGGTATATTTTTAAATTCACTTAACAAAGGTATTTCTACATTAAGTCTTTTTTGAAACCAATTTTTAATTGGTTCAAGCGAATAGTTTTCATTGAAACTTCCTTCTTCAGGTCGTCCTAAATGGCTAATAATGCAAAGCTTTTTTGTTCTTTCAAGTATATAAAGTATAGAAGGAAGAGCTGCCGAAAGGCGTTCATGATTTAGTATCTCTCCATTTTCAATTGGTACATTTAAATCAACTCTGAGACCAACTTTTTTATCTGTAATGTCTATATCAACCAGATGGTTCATACTAATTTTTTAACTTTGGTAGCTATTTTTTCAGGCGTAAACCCGAAGTGATTCATTAAATCGCCACCAGTTCCGGATTCACCAAATGATTCAATACCAATTACATGTTTCGTGTGCTTATACCAGGAGTTTGGGTGAGCACATTCTATAACAATATTGGTTTTATCTTTATTGAAAATTCTTTTATATTGATCTTCGTTTTCTAGTAGTGTTTCTAAACAAGGGATACTTGCAATATTGCATACAAGACCATCCTGTTTAAGAATTTTCTCTGCCTTAATTGCTAGGCTAACCTCTGATCCAGTAGCAATTAAATTTATTTTTGCTTCTTCGTTTTCTGAGACAAAATAGCCACCTAGCTCTAGATCTTTGACATTAGAAACAGAGAAATTTTCTAAATTTTGTCTTGAAAGAATTATTGATGAAGGCCCTTCTTTGTTTTTTAATGCATTCTTCCAGGCCACTGCTGTTTCAACCAATGTAGAAGGTCTCCAAGTATGCATATTGGGAGTAGACCTTAATGTGGTTAGATGCTCTATAGGCTGATGCGTTGGGCCATCTTCTCCTAATGCTATTGAATCATGAGAAAAAACAAATATAACTCTTATTCCCATTAACGCTGCCATCCGGACAGCATTTCTTCCATAATCCATAAATACTAGAAATGTCCCTGCATATGGAATTACTCCACCATGAAGGGCCATTCCGTTCATGACAGCATTCATGCCAAACTCTCTAACTCCGTAATAAATATAATTGCCATCTGCATTTTCATTTAAAGAAATTGAAGATTTAGAGTTTGTGTTATTTGAACCACTTAGATCAGCAGAGCCCCCAATAAGCTCGGGCAGATTAGATTGCAAGAACTCAAGAACTATTTGTGAGCTTTTTCTTGTAGCAAAAGCGTTTTCATTTTGTGTTAATTCTTTAATGAAGCTATCAAACTTCAGATTAAATTCTTCGGGCAGCTTGTTAGCTGAGAGCCTTGTTAAAACATCATATTTTTGTGGATCTTCTGTTTTAAGCTGCTCACAAATACTATTCCACTTTTTTTCTTTAGCCATGCCTGCAGGCTTTGCATCCCAATGTTGATAAATTTCTTCATCTAGCTCAAAGGGTTCATATGGCCATGAAAGATTTTGTCTTAGCTCTGAAAGTATTTCTGATCCTAGTGCTGCACCATGTGAAGATTCACTATCTTGTTTGGCACCTGCCCCATACCCGATTGAAGTTTTACAAACTATCATTGTAGGCTTCTTAGAAACTTTGGCTTTTTTTATTGCCTGGTCTATATCATCTCTATTATGTCCATCAATATTATTGATCACATTCCAACCATAAGCTTCACATCTTTTTGAAATATCATCTTTATACCAAGGATCAATTTTTCCATCTATCGATATTCCATTACTGTCATAAAAACAAATTAATTTATTTAGCTCCAAAACGCCTGCAAGTGACATTGCTTCATGTGAAACACCTTCCATCAAACAACCGTCGCCTAGAAAACAATAAGTCATGTGGTCTATTGGTTTGATATTGGGTGTATTTATTTTCTCGGCAAGAATTTTCTCGGCTAGGGCCATGCCAACGGCGTTAGCAATCCCTTGTCCCAAAGGTCCAGTTGTTGTCTCGACCCCTTCAGTTACTCCAAACTCAGGATGGCCCGGAGTTTTTGATTTTAATTTTCTAAAATCTTTAAGATCTTCAATGGATAAACTGTAACCGCTTAAGTGCAAAAGACTATAGATCAGCATAGAACCATGGCCATTTGATAAAACAAATCTATCTCTATTGAACCATTTTGGATTTTCTGGAGAATGATTGAGGTGGTTTCTCCATAGAACTTCAGCTATGTCTGCCATACCTAGTGGCATTCCTGGGTGACCAGAATTTGCTCTCTCTACAGCATCTGCTGATAAGAATCTTAAGGCATTAACTAACTTATTAGTAATCAAAGTAGGGTATATGTTTAAGACAATTATATAATTCTAAAATAGGAATTGATCGGAATATGAAAACTAAGTACACAAAAATGCACTCAAATGGAAATGAGTTTCTGATTACTGAAGATATTAAGCAGACAGCAAACACAAAAAAATTAGCTGATAAGAAAAACGGCATTGGGTTTGATCAACTGCTGTGTATAAAAAATAAAAAACCTTATGAAGTGTTAGTTTTTAATTCAGACGGATCTGAAGCAGATAATTGTATTAATGGATTGAGATGTATTGCATTTCTATACTCTTTAAATAATGAAGCTGTCTATATTAAAGATAAAAAATTTGTTGTTCGAAGCACTGAGTCTGGAGCAGAAGTATCTGGCGCCTTTCCTGTTGTAAATAAAAAAAATAATTACTATGTAATAAATTTTGGTAATAATCATATAGCAAGAGAGTATCCAGACATTGAAATAATCAATTTAGAAAGTGAATATATAAAACTAAGAAGTTCAAAGGAATTTGAAGAAATTAAGAATTTTAATTTAAGCATCTATAAAAACTCTAAAAACAATATTGCAATAAGAACATATGAAAATGGCACAGGGGAAACTTTATCTTGTGGTTCTGCAACAATTTCTGTGGCCTATGCGCTGCTGAAAGATACAAACAAAAATGAATTATTATTTGCTTCGAAAGGTGGCAAAACTAAAGTCTTAATAGATAATGAAAGCATTACGTCCAAAGCAAATGCTGTAATACTAAAAGAAGGCTTCCTACATGGATGAATTTAAAAAAAGACTAAAAGAGTTTCTTAAGATTAAGAATTACTCCTATCATACGATCTCTAACTATGAGCGTGATATAAATAGATTTCTTCAGTTTCTAGAAGAAAATAAATTTATGCCCGAAGACTTAAGCAGTCCTGTTATCACCAAATGGATAATTTCACTCAGAAAGAATGGTCTTGGGAATAGATCTATTCAACGAAATATCTCTTCACTTAAGAATTTTTATAAATTCTTGTTTAAGAGTGGCTTAATAGAAACTAATTTTTTTGCAACCATACAATCGCCAAAAATTGGTGAGACCTTACCAAAAGCATTAACTCCAGAAGATGTTGAAAAGCTTCTGTCTTTTAATCCAAAATCAGTATCGGATATTAGAGATAAAGCGTTTTTAGAACTTCTTTATTCATCAGGGCTAAGAGTCTCTGAAGCAGTTAATGTAAATATTTCATCTTTTGAATCAGATTTTAGTTTTGTAAAAGTTTTAGGTAAGGGTCAAAAAGAAAGAATGCTTCCAGTAGGTAAGTTTGCTAAAGAGGCAATATTGACTTGGCTAGAAAGTAGAACGAAGTTAGACGGATCTTCAGAAGCACTTTTTCTGAATAAATTTGGAAAACGAATTTCAATAAGAGCAATGCAAGAAAGAATATATAGAATTTCTATTGCTCAAGGGTTGGCGCCTGTCAGCCCCCATATGTTAAGACATAGTTTTGCAACTCACATGCTTGAATCAAGTGGGGACTTAAGATCAATTCAGGAAATGCTAGGGCACAGTAGCTTGAGTACAACGCAAATATACACTAAATTAAACTTCCAACAATTAGCAAAAATTTACGATAGGTCACATCCGCATGGCAAGAAAGAAAATAAAATTAATAACATTTGATCTAGACGATACTGTCTGGCCAAATAAAAAAGTTATTTTGGATGCAGAAAAAGCATTGTGGAATTTTCTTGTTCTAAAAGTCCCACAACTAAAAGACAATTTTAATGAAGGCTCTATTAATAAAATTAGGGTAAATTTAGTAGAACAAGATCCCAGTTTAAAATTCGATTTAACCAGGTTTAGAAAAGAAGTGGTAAAAGAGCTTTTGCTTTCTTTAGGTTTAGATACAAATGAGGCAATTTATTATAGCAATGAGAGTTTCAATGAGTTTTTTAAAGCACGGAACAAAGTACAACTATATAAAGATGCAAAATTGATATTAGAAAGACTGCATCGAAAAACTCTGATAGGCTCACTTTCGAATGGCAATGCTGATCTAGAAATTATAGGCATTGATTCCTTTTTTGATTTTGCAATTAACTCAAAAGATGTTTCTAGCAACAAACCTTCTCCTCCACATTTTTTAAAAGCTTTAAAAATTGCATCTTGTTCTCCTGATGAAGCTATTCACATAGGGGATTGTCCAGTAAATGATGTAGGCGGAGCTAGAAATTGTAATATAAATACCATATGGTTTAATTGTGACAAACATAAATGGGATGAAATTTTTCCTTGCGATCTACAGACAAAAAACTGGAAAGATCTTTATGAAGTCATAACTAAAAATTTTATTTTGGAGAGAGAAAATGTTTAATCCATTCAGTATGGGCAAAGATATGAAAGGCATGGAAAAAATGGTGAAGCCTGCCTTGGAAAAATTTATGAAAGATTCTGGTTTTGTTAAGAAAGAAGAGCTTGAAAGAGCTTTAGAGAGAATAGATTCACTTGAAAGAAAAATAAACGAACTAGAAAGAAAATAAATTATTCAATAACAGTTAATGCGTCGAGCATATATTGAACAGACCTTTCAATTTCAGTTTCTGAACAATCCATACACATGCCTTTAGCTGGCATAGCATTATAGCCACTATAGGCATTACTGGTAAGCAGCTCTAAGCCCTTGCTAGTTCTTTCTTCCCATTGAGCAAGATTGCCAAGCATAGGTGCTCCAGCCAAACCTGCAGTGTGACAAGCTGCACATCCTTGGTCATAAACAACTTGCCCTGTTCTCCCCTCTGTTTCTGAAGTTTCAGAAACAGCCATTCCTGGCATTGAAACAACTGGAATTTTTTTTAACAGCCCTAGTCTCTTTCTAACTTCATCCTCGTAAGAATCAGACATAACTACAAATGAAGTTAAAGCAATAAAAATAAAGGGTAAAAGGTTTTTCATATTCTATTAGTTGTTACTGACTGATAAATTTCAAGCTAATTGTCATAGAGAAATAACATATTATCAATGTTCTTTTGCATATCTACTGTTCTTCTAAATTTATATTTTCCATTAATAATTATTGTGGGCACACCCTCAATAACTCCGGCATTGCCTAATTCTCTGACTTTTCTTAATGCATTTTTAGCTTTTATACCTATACCAAAAGAATTATAAACATTCATGAATTGTGTTTGGTCGTAGTCGTGTCTTTGTGCAAACTCTTCAACATCTGATTGATTGCTTAAATTTTTTCTAAGCAACTGTATATCTTTATATACATTAAGATGTGCGTCTTTCCCTAAATTTAAGGCTTTAATGGTATAAAAAAGCCTTGCATAAACTTCATTTCCAGCAGGTATTTGCACCACATTAACATCAGGTCTTTGTTCTTTAAGCATATTCACCGTTGTTTCAAAACTAAAACAAGCGTTGCACCAATATCCAAAAACTTCAGTTACTGACTCTCCTTCGATCAAATCAGAAGGAATAAGCTCATAGTCTTTTCCTTGCTCAGGCTCTGCTGATGCAAAAAAAGACAAAAAGAATATCAAAGCGTTTATTTTTAAAATTTTATTTATCATAAGTATGCGAGAATGATTATATAACATGTTGGATATAATTTATTAATGAAATGTGATTTTAAATACCTTGATCTACAGTTTGTTGAGAGTGCAGCTGAGTACGCTCAATGTCTTAATCATGAGTATCCTGAAATAGCTTTTGTTGGTGCCTCTAATGCTGGAAAGTCATCAGCTATTAATGCTATTTCAAATAAAAAAAAATTAGCAAAAGTTAGCAAAACTCCAGGGAAAACAAAACTCTTTAATTTCTTTAAATCAACAAATGGATATATTGTTGATTTTCCTGGGTATGGTTATTCAAAAGTTTCAAAATCGCAAAAAAAAGAATGGTCAAAGGAGCTTCCACAATATTTTGACTTGCGAAAGAACCTTTCAGGAGTAGTTATTTTTACAGATATTAGAAATGCTATGAGAGAGGTAGATGTTTCGATGTTTGAAATGTTGCATCAAAGAAAAATCCCGGTTCTGGTAGTACTAACCAAGTCTGATAAAGTTTCTGCAGAGGCAGCAACGCACACGTATGGTCAAGTTAATGAAGTGTTTGGTTATTGTTTAAATTTTTCTATTAAGGATAGGGAGTCTATAAGGGAGCTAATTTTCTCTATTAATGAGCTTCTCTCCAATTAGCACCGAATCCATATTCGACTTTAAGCGGAACTGCTATTTCAGTGGTGCTTTCCATTAATTTTAGAATTGGTTCTAAGTCAGACTCATTAAAATCCTGAGGCACTTCGAAAACTAATTCATCATGAACTTGTAGGGTCATTTTAATTTCTGGTGCATTTGCAATGATCCATTCATTTATTTCAACCATTGCAAATTTGATAATATCTGATGCGCTCCCTTGTAATGGTCCATTAATTGCCGCCCTTTCTGCAGCTTGTCTTACCATATAATTACTAGCAACTATATTTGGAACGTGTATTTTTCTTCCATATAAGGTTTCAACATATTTTAATTCTTTCGAGCGCTCAACAATTTCATGCATGAATTGTTTTACTCCACTATATCTTTCAAAATAATTATTAAGAAAAATTTCAGCTTCTGGCCTAGAAACTCGAAGCTGATTTGATAACCCAAAAGCACTCATGCCATAAAGTAGTCCAAAATTAATAGTTTTTGCTTTTCTGCGCATTTCTCCATCAACTTCTTTTATATCTACACCAAATATCTCTGATGCAGTTCTTTTATGAATATCCTCATCATTTATAAATGAATTAAGCATTATCTTATCTTTTGAATAATGTGCCATTAGTCTTAATTCAATTTGCGAATAATCCATAGCCAATATTTTTTTTCCTTTTGAGGCAATAAAAGCCTCCCTTATTGTTATTCCTTCTTTTGTTCTAATTGGTATGTTTTGTAAATTAGGGTCTGAAGAAGAAAGCCTGCCTGTAGAAGTTACAGCTTGATGATATGAGGTATGAACACGGGAATGTTGATCACAAATTTCAGAAATTTTATCTGTGTAAGTGCTTTTTAATTTTGCCAGCGATCTATACTCTAAAATATCACTCACAATTTCATTTTTTTCAGAAAGTTTTTGTAAAACGGATTCTGAAGTCGAGAAATATCCTGTAGATGTTTTCTTTAAGCCCTTTGTATCGATCTTAAGCTTTTCAAAAAGAACTTCACTTAACTGCTTTGGAGAATCTATATTGAAAACTACTCCTGAAGAACTATGAATTTTTTGAACCAAATTCATTAATTTAGCGCCAAATTTTTTTGAAAGCTCATTGAGATGGGGTATATCAATTAAAGCGCCTCTTTCTTCCATCTCTAACAAGACGAATAATATTTTGTAATCAAGATTTTGAAGCAAATTTACATCATTACCTTGCAATAATTTTTTAAATTTTTCATAAAGCTGAAGCGTTATATCTGTATCTTCTGCAGCATAATTAGTTGCGTCTTTTATAGGAACTTCACTGAAATTTTTATATTTATTAATACCTTTTCCTATAACATCTTCATATTTTATAGTGGTGATATTAAGATAAAAATCGGACATAGCATCAAGGTTGTGTCTTGTGGCAGTACTATTTATTGCATAAGACATAAGCATTGTATCTGCATGAAAATTTGAGATATGTATGTGATATTTTCTTAAAACTGCAATGTCATATTTTAAATTTTGCCCTATGATTTTATGCTGGTTTGGTTCTAGGTAATTTTTTAACCAGCCTATTAATTCTTCAGATTCTAATTGTGTCTGCTCTACATGATTAATGGGCACATAGAATCCTGAGTTTTTTTCAAATGAAATAGAAAAACCTACAATTTCAGCAATTTGAGGATCTAATGATGTTGTTTCTGTATCAAATGCAAAATATGAAGACTTATCAATTAAACTCTCTATTTCTGTTAGCTGAGCCATATCTTTAATTGATTTATATTGAGTAACTCTCTTTTCATTTGTTTCCCCAACAAACGAGTTAAATTCTAATTCTTTGTAAAATTTTTTGAGACCGTCACTATTAGTTAAAGGGGTGTTTATATTGCTTAATGTCGTCTCAAGGTCTATATCTTTTTTAAGTGATACTAAAAAAAGGTTTCTTTGTAATACATCTTTCTCTTCTCTTAAGTTTTGACCAACTACACCAGTAATTTCATCCATATTTTTTACGATATTATCCAAGCTTCCATAATGATTTAGCCATTTGGATGCAGTTTTATTTCCAACCTTAGAAATACCTGGTATGTTATCTGCTTTATCGCCAACCAAAGCTAAAAGCTCAGCAACTTTGTTGGGGGCTACGCCAAACTTTTCTTCAACGTATTCATTATTGAAGAATTCATTAGACATTGAGTTGTGCTGAATAACATTTTCTTCTACTAACTGAGTAAGATCTTTGTCTGGTGATGATATAAGAATTTTTTTATCTTTTTTAAACTTACAAGCAAGAGTTGCTATTACATCATCAGCCTCAACCCCTTCCACCTCTTCAACTGTAAAATTAAATAGTTTTGAAAGTTTTTTTATGTCATCTATTTGAACTCTCAACTCATTAGGCATTGGAGGTCTATTTGCCTTATAAGATGAGTAGTAATCATTTCGAAAATTATGCCCTTTTGCATCAAATACCATAACCATTTGAACGCCTGGATATTTAGATATTAATTTTCGCAACATGGATGCAAATCCTCTTGTAGCTCCTGTTGGCTTTCCTTCTGACGTAGTTAATGGCGGCAATGCATGAAATGCACGGTAAATATAAGAAGTACCATCAATTAAAATTAAATCTGGTCTAAAAATCATCTGACTATATATATAATACTTAATAGTGAAAGAAATAATTAAACATTATGGTGATTCCTTAATTACTTTTTGTGCAGCAATAGTAATGGGTGGTCAGTATTATCTTGAGAATATTGTTGGATTAGAGCCCTGTAATCTATGTTTGCTACAAAAATATTCTGTACAAGCAGTTTTCGTGATTTTTTTAATCAAGATGGTCTCTCCCAAATTTAAGATAATTTTTGATATTTTAGGAGTTTTTGCTCTTTGTTTTGGCGGGTCAGCAAGCATAAGGCAGATTTACCTTCAGAATCTTCCAGCAGATCAGCTTTCAGGTGGTTACTGTGATATTCCTTTTGAATTTCTTTTTAATATGTACCCTTTCTTTGAAGCGCTTGGCAAAGTCTTTCAAGGCAGCAGCAAATGTGCTGAAGAGTCGTGGGTCTTTCTTGGTCTCAACATACCAGAATGGGCTCTAATATTTTTTACTTCAATGATCACATTATTATTGATAAGATACTTTTTAATAAATTTTAAGGGCCAAAAAAATTAAATGTCTAGATCTCTAGTTCT
>ERZ802830.509-NODE-509-length-38562-cov-14.9881_pt1 | contig 38562 bp, 40 predicted proteins | sample MGYA00345654_ERZ802830 | MGnify/ENA primary metagenome ERZ802830 (study PRJEB30503, sample SAMEA104212375) | marine metagenome | biome: Westerlies Biome; feature: [SRF] surface water layer (ENVO:00010504) within the epipelagic zone...; material: water... | reverse complement strand
TTACTAATTTTCATTGAGTTCAGGAAAATTCTTTTTCCAAAATCTCAATAATTTTACTTTGGTCAATAAAACCTGGAATAATTTGATTTCCTATGATTGTTGCTGGGCTTCCAGTAAATTTAAATTCATCGACGTAACTCTTATGAATTGATAGAAAGTCTTTCACTTCTTGGGAGTCCATATCTTTTTTAAGTATTTGAAGATCAACGCCCTTTAGAAATAGATCTGCTAAAATATCCTCCATGTTTGATTTTCTTTCAGATGAATATAGATAGTTATGAACTGTTTTAAATTCACCTTGTAATGAGGAAGCTAAAGCAATAGTTGTTAAATCCTTTGAAAAATTACCTAAAATTGGCATTTGTATTATAACTATTTTTACTGAAGTATCCTCTTTCATCACATTAATTAATTCCTGGTGATATTTTTCACAGTATCCACAATTGTAATCGACAAATTCATAAATAACTTTTGTACCACTAGCATCACCTAAATACATAGGATGAGCTTGTAAATTTAAATTTTGTATGCTTGATATATTTTCTTTATTAATTTTTTCTTGTTCTAATTTATTTTGATTTAATTGGTATTCACGCAAAACATTTAAGATAAAATCTGGATTTTCCTCAATAAATTTCTTCATACTCTGATCAAATTCAAAGTTTGTTAAGTATTCTTTCATATCTTCTTTTTTTAGATAAGCACTAAGATCTTTTTCTTGAATAAAATTAATATTTTCCTCTAACTGTGTATTAGAACTATTTAAATCATTATCTGGAATGATTTTATTATTTTCTTGAAAAACAAAGTAGTAAGAGGCAATTATAACTATAGTTATTAATAAAATTAATAATAACGATCTAAGACCTGCAAAATTTCTTTTTTTTACATAAATACCCATAAGTCGAAAAATATAATATTTGAGTATTATTATAGAGTAAATAATAGATATAATTTTATTAAAAAATCTAGATTAATTAATTTTGCAAATGGTCTGAAAATTTCCATTTACAACGTCTTGTTTCATAAGACTAATACTGGAATATTCCAGAGATCTTATAGTATCGTTATATATGATCTCTTTTGACATATCTGCAATTGAAACATGATGAGTATTAAACTCAAATAAATAAGGATAGCCCCATATTAAATAATATTCCATCTCTAAAGAGGATAAATTATTGAAACGCTTAAGATCAATTTGAATTTCTTGCTGATTAAGAGTTTTTCTAAAAAGATCAAAATATCTCATTATATCGTTACATAGAAAATTAAACTTATCATTTGTATTCAACTCTAAAGCAAAAACATTTTTATGCTTTTTAAGACCTAAGACGTTAAATTTATCTTTATAAGAAACATTTTGATTAGATTTAAAATAGTCTTGAAAAGATTTTATTAGATTTTCCTCACTATAAAGATGACTTAAATAAAAAGGAGCTTTTACTGTATAATGTAAACCATATTTTGACAATTTTTGGCTATCAAATTTAATATTATTTTTCAAAAGTAAATCATTTACTTGATCAATAAATAATAAATTAGGAATTAAGTAAATTGAGTAACGTGGAAATTGAATGTAGTTATCCATCTGTAAGTTTACTTAGTATAAACTTTTGCATTTTTGTTTCTAACAATATTTTCATTAATAAAATTATAATTACAGTATAAATAAATCTAAAAAATAAAATGCCAGAAATATGGCTACCTAATAGTAAAATCAATATTGTATCTTCAATTATGCTATGGCATAGACTTAGGAAAGACAGGGATAATAAAATATCTTTCTTTGAGATATTATTTTTCTTGGACTCCTCAATTAAAAAACCCCCACCAAACGATATTCCCAAAGTTAAACCAATTAAGATTATATTAGCTACTTTCTCAGACATGCCTAAGTAGGACAAAGGTATTTTCATTATATTAATTATAAATGACCAAACACCTAAGGCCTTAAGGATATTAATTGTTGATATAATAAAAAATATTATTAAAAAAATTATAAAGAAATTTTGAATTTGTAGGGTGGCCCATTCAAAGTTAGAAACTAATTCATTTGGAACTTGTAATACTGACTGATTAGGCTCATTAAATAATTCATATTTAGTAAATATTAAGTTCAATATTTTGCCTGCTACGATTGCATTTATAAATCTAAAGCTTAAATTGAATATCCAGGAAATTCTTGATTTTTTTGCAATAGCTACCTCAATTGGCAGACTGTGAGCTATCAATATTATTAAACCTAAAATTGTAGTCTCAGCTACAGAATAATCAAAAATAGCTTGAAGTGATGCAAAAGCAGCTAATCCTGCATAAATATTTACCAATATCGCAGCCATCCAAACTAAGCCCAGTGAACCATCAATTCCAATAAAGCTTGTTAATGGTTCAAGAAATTTTGCTAAAAAAGGGATAGCTCCAATAAGCTCAAGAGCTCTGATAACTATAACTACCGGAAGTATTACTTTGAATAAAATCCAAAAAATTTTAGTAGTTTCTTGAAATATATTGACTAGTATTTTTTTAGATTTTTCCATTATGATAACAAATCAAATGATTTTACTTCTTTATAAAGAAATAAATGGCAAGAACAAATAGTTTTACAATAAAAGCTTCATTAACAACGTTATTGTTTTTAATTAGCCTAATTTGCTTTTACATTAGTTATTCAGATTTTATGAAAATAAAAGATGAAGAAACTATTATTTATGACGAAATGGATATCAATTATTTTGATAAAAAAAAATTTCAAAAATATTATGAAATAATAAGTATTGAGAGTTTAACTGATCCAATTTTTGATAAAGAAAAATCTAATAGTTATTTTGAAAATATTACACTAGAAAATTTATCTAATATTTTTGATAAAGATATAATTAAAGAAAATAATACGGTTGAATTAAATTCTTTAAATGATTTGAGTTCTACTGATGTTAAAGGGGATGAGGAAAATATTTATGAATTCAATGAAATTAAAGTTTCTAAAGGAGATAATTTTGCAAAGATATTAAAAAAAGGAGGCTTAAAAGGTAGAGATATAGACTTAGTAATTCTTAATGGAGAGGATTATTATGATTTTTCAAAATTATATATTGGAGATACTGTTAGAATTTTTAGTGATTACGGAAGTGAAGGATTAAAATTATTTAATCTCATTTACAAATATTCTGACACAAAAGAGCTAATAATATCTTATCAAGACGATAGTTTTATATACGAAATAAAAGAAATCCCTCTGATTTCTGAAAAAATTTTTGTGTCTGGAGAAATTAAAACAAGTTTGTATAAAGCCATGAAAGATCAAGGATTATCAGAAATAGTAATAAATGAAATTATAAGAATTTATAGTTTTGATGTTGATTTTCAGAGAGATATTTATGAGGGGGACAAGTTTGAAATGATATTTACAAAAAAAACTGATAAGGATGGGGAGACGGTTCAAATTGAAGATCCAAAATATCTTATGTTGTCATCAAGGGGCACCCCCCTATTTTACTATCTTTATGATACTGATGAATTCAGTGAATATTTTGATGAAAAAGGAAAAGGAATGACAAAAAGCTTAATGAAAACTCCTATAAATGGCGCGAGACTTAGTTCTAGTTATGGTATGAGAAAACATCCTATCTCTGGTTACAATAAAATGCACAAAGGGGTTGATTTTGCTGCCCCATCAGGAACTCCGATATTTGCAGCTGGAAATGGTGTCATAGAGTATGCAGGTAGAAACGGAGGATATGGAAAATATATAAGAATACGTCATGATAGTACTTACAAAACAGCTTATGCTCACTTGAAGAGTTACAAAAAAGGAATATCCAGTGGCGTGAGAGTTAAACAAGGTGATGTGATTGGCTATGTTGGTTCAACTGGAAAATCTACTGGGCCTCATTTACATTATGAGATTATTGTCAACGGTGTTCAAATTAACCCTGCAACACTCAAACTTCCCTCTGGAAGAAAGCTAAACGAACAACAACTCAATGAGTTTAAAAGTCTAGTTTTAATAATAGATGAAGAAGTAGGTATTTATAAAAATATGATCAACTAAGCTAATTGGCTAGCTAAATCATCAAAATCAGAGTTTGAGGATTGCTCTGTCTTATCTTCTTTTTTTGTATCAATATCATTTTTTTCAGATTTATCTTTATTAATAATTTTTCTAGCGACAAAACCTCTATTTGAGTTATCTGTTTGTCTAAAATAATGCTCAGCATGTTGAAGGTAAAACTGTTCTAATACGTCATCACCCTGGCCTTTAGCATCTTTTGCTTTGTTAAGAAAATCATTATATTGGTCTTTTGGATTCTTACCGTTTCTTTTATAGCCATTGGAATTTCCATTGGTCTGTAAGTATGGAGAATCTGCTACTCCACCTCTAGAAGAGTTGATTTTTCTTTGCCCACCGTAGGGCTTTCGTTTTACAAAATTTTTCATAAATTTTTATTCGATTATCCTAAAAGCAGCCCATCAATTAGTGCTAGGGAGTGTTATCTTTATTAATCTATCTAAACTAAGATAATCAACCTTTTTATAGACTATTTTTATACCTTTTTCTAATAAATATTTATACATATTTTCACTGATAATTGGATCAATTTCAAAATATAAAGACCCTTTAAATTTAACATTAATTAAATAATCAATAATTTTTATATAATAATCTAAACCTAATTCTCCACCATCAAGTGATATTCTAGGGTCATACAACGTTTCATTATTTAAACTCAAATAATTACTTGTTGGTATATAAGGAGGGTTACAAACAATAACATCAACATTTTTTAGTCTATTTATTGGATAATTTTCAAATAAATTTGAATGAAATAATTTTGAATTTTTTTGTTTTTCAAATTTTATTATGTTTTTTTTGCAAGCATTGAGGGCTTTTTTAGAAATATCAATAAAGTCACAAAAAGAATTTTCTAATTCATCAATAATAGAGATACCTAAGCAGCCAGTTCCACAACACAAATCAAGAAAATTAAATTTTTTCTTATTCTTAATTTGCGTGCAATCATTTAATATATGTTCGACTAAAATTTCAGAGTCTGCTCTGGGATCTAAGGTATAATCATCGGTATAAAAAATATTTTTCCAGAAGCCTTTTTCATTAATAATTTTTGCTAATGGTTTTCCTTTAATTCTTTCATTTAAGATCTTATTAATTAATTCTTTATCAATTTCACCATTGTTGACGTCTAAATAATTTTCTTTTTTTGCAGAATAAGAAATCATTATTTGAGACTCTTGCTCAGCTTGATTACCTGAAATTGTATTTAATTTTTCAAGTAGTCTTTTTTTTATTTCTAATTTACTTAAGTGGACATTATTTAACATTTAATTGACTCAGCTTATCAGCTTGTTCACTTGCCGACAAAGCTGATATCATTTCGTCCAATGCCTCACCAGTTAAGAACTGATCTAATTTATAAAGTGTTAAGTTAATTCTATGATCAGAAACTCTGCCCTGTGGAAAGTTATAAGTTCTAATTCTTTCAGATCTATCTCCAGAGCCAACCTGATTTTTTCTATTTGATGACTCCTCTTCCTGTTTTTTAATTCTTTCTACCTCATATAATCTTGAACGTAGAATTTTTAATGCTTTAGCTTTATTTTTATGTTGAGATCTCTCATCTTGTTGAGTTACCACTATGTTTGTAGGAAGGTGTGTGATTCTTACTGCACTATCTGTAGTATTGACTGATTGTCCTCCTGCTCCTCCTGATCTATAAACGTCTATTCTAAGGTCGGTATCTTTTATATCTAAATCTACATCCTCAGCCTCTGGTAAAACAGCTACTGTAGCAGCTGATGTATGAATTCTTCCACCAGACTCAGTTTCTGGGATACGTTGAACTCTATGAACGCCAGACTCATTTTTTAAAAATTTAAATACACCATCTCCCTTAATCTCAATTATTGCCTCTTTAATCCCCTTCAAGCCAGTCTCACTTTTTTCCATTGGCTGGAACTTCCAATTTTTCAATGAAGAGTACCTCTCATACATTCTGTACAAATCGCCTGCAAATAAAGCAGCCTCATCTCCACCAGTACCAGCCCTAATTTCTAAAATTACATTTTTGTCATCAGCCTCATCTCTAGGTAATAGAGCTATTAGTAATTCTTTATTTTTAGTTTCTAAATCCTTTTCAAAAATAGGTAATTCTTGTTTTGCTAAGTCTCTTAGATCTTCGTCACTCTCATTTTCAAGAATTTCTTTGTAATCTTTAATCTCCTTATTTAAATTTTTTATGACATTAGATAAAGTAATAATTGGTTCTAATTTTGATAAGTCTTTATTTATTTGAATGATTTCCTTGTTATCTAAGTTTTGTGAGTTTAAAAGTTTTTCGTTTAAATGATCGAATTTACTTTTTAAGTCATTAATTTGTTTATCTAATTTCATTTTTTAGCTCGAATTTAGAAATTTCAAAAGTTTGTTGACTTTTATTTTTTAAATCTTTTAAGATTATTTTATTAGAATTTATTTCTTCCTCACCAATTAGAAGAATAAAGCTAAAATTATTTTTATCAGCGTAGCTAAAAAGTTTTTTGATATTTTTATTTACTCTTACTTCGTGATTATATTTAAAATTATATATTTGTTTTAAAATTCTATTATTAATTAAATAAGCCTCATCTTGAACAGCAAATAATATTTTATTCTTTGACTTTGATTTTTCATCTTCAATTGTTATTAAATCCATTAATCTTTCAACACCAGCTGCCCAGCCTATTCCTGGAATATCCCTAGATGAAATCATACTAATTAACTTGTCATACCTACCACCAGCTAATATTGCATTTTGTCTTTTATCCTCTGTTGTTTGGAATTCAAAGGCTGTGTGCGAATAATAATCTAATCCTCTTACTAATTTTGGTTCCTCAAAAAATTCTATTTCATTACTATTTAGAAGTTTTTTTACCTGCTCAAAATAATTTTTACTTTCAGTAGATAAGTGTTCACTGATTTTTGGAGCATTTTTTAAAATTTCAGTATCTTCTGGGTCTTTGCTATCCAAAATTCTCAGTGGATTTTTATCTAGCCTTGAAATTGATGTTTCAGATAACTGATTTTTAAAATCGCTTAAATATTTTTTTAATAATTTAGAGTAACTGAGCTGATCCTCTTTTGATCCAAGTGAATTTATCAATAGCTTGTATTTATTTTTAATCACCCCAAGTTCATCCAATAATAGCCTTGCAACTAGAATTAGTTCAAAATCAATATAAGGACTTTTTTCTCCAATAGTCTCAATATTTATCTGATGGAATTGTCTATATCTGCCCTTCTGGGGCCTTTCTCTTCTAAACATAGGACCGTGGGTAACTAATTTCATTAAACCAGATTGATAATTTGAAGCAGCAAACCTTGCTAGACCACTAGTAGCCTCAGGTCTCAAACATATATTAATTTCACCTTTATCTAGAAATGAATACATTTCTTTAGAGACAATGTCAGTTTGTTCACCAACAGCCCTTGAAAATAACTCCTGTTGTTCAATGATAGGGGTTTGTATAGATTGAAAATTAAATTTTTTGCAAACTGAGTAAAAACTTTCAATAATAAATTCAAACTTTTCCATCTCAGCTCCGTAAATATCATGTGTGCCTTTAACTAAATTAATATTATTTTTCATTTTAAATGATGTATCTGTTCAACTTTATCTTCGATAGTTTCAACCAAGTACTCAACTAAATCTTCATTTTGAATTCGATGACTTTTTTCACCATCCACGTAGACCATATGAGTATTATTACCACCCCCTGTAATACCTATGTTTGTCATGGTGGCCTCTCCAGGTCCGTTAACAACACATCCGATAATAGAAACTGTAATAGGTTTTTTAATATGAGAAAGTTTTTTTTCAACGCTCTTAACTGTCTCAATCACATCAAACTGCTGTCTAGCACAGGACGGACATGATATTATGGTAACACCATAGTCTCTTAAATTTAATGATTTTAACATTTCAAATCCCACCTTAACTTCTTGTGTTGGATGATCAGAAAGTGAGACTCTCACAGTATCACCGATACCATCATAAAGGAGTAACCCAAGACCAATAGATGACTTAATAGAACCACTAAAATAACTTCCAGCCTCAGTAATACCTAAATGAAGGGGATATTCACAAAAATTAGATAACATTCTATAAGACTCTACAGCAGTGAAAACATTTGAGGCTTTAACACTTATTTTGAAATTATCAAAATTAAGATCCTCTAATAGTTTAATATTTAATTTAGCACTTTCAAATAAAGCTTCAGCGGTTGGGCTTTTATATTTTTCTAAAATTGTTTTTTCTAAGCTTCCAGCATTAACACCTATTCTAATAGGTATTTTATTCTGTTTAGCGGCCTCAACGACCTCTCTTACCTTATCTTTAGAGCCAATGTTACCAGGATTTATTCGTAAACAATGTGCTCCATTTTCTGCTGCCTCAAGTGCTCTTTTATAATGAAAGTGTATATCAGCTACTAAAGGAATATTTATTTCTGGAATTATTTTTTTTAATGCTTGTGATGATTTTTCATCGGGAACTGAAACTCTAACTATGTCACATCCTTCTTGTTCGATTTGTGATATCTGCTCGAGCGTTGCATCAATGTCATGTGTAAGAGTATTTGTCATTGTTTGAACTGTAATTGGCGAGTCTCCCCCAACGTAAATATTTCCAATTTGAATTTTTTTTGTTTTTTTTCTCTTTATTGAGTGGGAATATTTCATAATAGAGCTTCTAAATCTTTAATATTAAAGTTTAATAAATAAGAATTTAATCCCTCACTAACTTTAATTTCTATACCTCTGTATATTATCTTTTCGACATTATTTATATTAGATAAATCAATCAAAAAATCATTGTCTAAATCAAGATTAAGTTCACTTGATTGAAATATCTCGCCAAATTGTATGGTTTTTCTATTTTTATTTTGAATCTTATAATAAATAGTCTTATTAGATTTTGAAAAAATTGATATTTTTTGAGAGTAATTCACCCTGCTTGATAAAGTAAGATTATTTATAAATTCATCATGACTTAATTCATTTAAGTCATACTGAGAGGATAAATTTAAAACATCCATATAAACTTGGTCTTTATCAATATTTCTAACTGAAATTTGATTATTAAATTTATTATAAATATTAAATGATAGTAAAACTAATACTGTAAAAACAAGCAGTAACAAGAAGTAAACTATTGAAAGTCTTGTGTAATCAATAGGAATATCAGTAATAGATTTTTTGTATTTAACCTCATAACCTAAGTATCTGTATATAGATTTTTTATATGTTGATTGGTAAGCTTTAAATTTATCAGGTAACTGTAAATTTTCCTCTAGTAAACGGATTATTTCAGGGTCTAATTTTAAAGCTTTGGATAAATCATTTATAGATAAACTTTTTTTTTCTCTTGCCTCTTTGATTGAAATTAAATTCTTCAAAAATTCTTATTTGTGTAGTTTAAAGGCTTGATGTAACTTTTGTACAGCCAAGTCAGTATGTTCTTCATCTATTAAAATACTTATTTTGATTTCAGAAGTAGTAATAACTTGAATATTTATTTTATTTTTTCCTAAAGTATCAAATAAGGTCTGGGCTACTCCAGCATGAGATCTCATCCCTACTCCAACTACTGAAATTTTTGAAATATTATTAGAAGAAATAATCTTTTTGTATCCTATTTTGGATTTCTCTTTTTTTAATATTTTTAATGCTTTTTCTAGATCCGCTCTTGGAAGTGTAAAAGATAAGTTTGCAAACTTTCCATCTTGGGAAATATTTTGAAGTATCATATCCACATTTATGTTTCCTTTGGCTAGAGGTCCAAAGATCTTAGATGAAACACCAGGTTTGTCTAAAACTCTCGAGAGAGTAATCTTCGCTTCGTCTTTAGTATAAGCTATTCCACTTACAGTATTTTTCTCTAAAACACTTTTCTCATCAGTTATGATTGTGCCAATTTTTTTTGGTTTTAAAGATGACCTAACACTTAATTTAGTATTTTTTCTCATAGCTAATTCGACAGAACGAGTTTGAAGAACCTTAGCCCCTTGAGAGGCTAATTCAAGCATTTCTTCATATGAAATTTTATTTATTTTTTTTGCGTTAGGCACTATGTTTGGATCAGTAGTGAAAACACCCTCCACATCGGTATAAATAATACACTCAGCGTCCATAGCTGCAGCTACTGCGACAGCACTAGTATCAGAGCCACCTCTGCCTAAAGTAGTTATTTCTCTCCTCTCATTTATACCTTGAAACCCAGGAACTACTAGAACATCTAAATTCTCTAATTCATTTAATAAAAAATTTTTGTTAATAGACAAAATTCTTGACTTCATATGCTCTGAAGAGGTCATTATAGGTATTTGCCAACTATGAAGAGATTTAGATTTAGTCTTTTGATTATTAAGATAAATGGACATTAAAGCGCAAGAAAGATTTTCTCCTGTGGAAATGGCGTTATCAAAGTCAACTGGATTTGGGGATTTTGAAAAAGATTTAGTTAAATTGATAAGACGATCAGTCTCACCAGACATTGCAGATAGCACAACTATAACTTTTGACTTTTTTGACCAATCACAAATAATACTCGCTGATCTTTTTATAGCCTCAACGCTTCCGACTGATGTGCCACCAAATTTTAAAACTTTAATTTTCATGAATTACGGTAATATACATTTAACATTTATGATGTAAAGAACATGGCTAAATATAATAAAGAATATTACGAACCTTTGGAGCAAATGATGGCTGTAAGGCATCAGTATATGTCCAAAATATTAAGGGATCATACTGATCAGGATATTTATAATTTTTTCCAAAATAAACAAGTTTTAGATCTTGGATGTGGTACAGGTGAGTTCTTAAATAATTATTTCGAAATGGGAGCTCAATGCACTGGTATTGATATAGAAAAAAATTTCAAATTAAAAAATAAAAAAAACTTTAATCTCTATAACTTGGATGCCAATACTTTTTTAAAAAATTGTAAAAAAAAATTTGATATTATTTTTTTATTTGAATTTTTAGAACATTTAGAAGAGGGAGATAAGCATAAACTCTTTGAAAGTCTTATTAAAATACTAAATAAAAATGCTTTAATTTTTGTATCAACACTTAATAAGAATTTATTATCTAAATATTTAGCAATAGATATTGCTGAAAATATCTTGAAGTTACTTCCCAAAAAAACTCATGAATACGATCTTTTTTTATCACCAACTCAGTTACAGACCCTTAGTCAAAAATATAAGTTAAGTTTGTTAAACGTAGAGGGTCTGCAATATAATCCAATTATTAAGTCCTTTAAATTAAGTAAGGTTGATTTAGTAAATTATATTGGTGCTTTAAAGTATTAATTTTTCTTTTTTTCTTTTTGATTAAAAGGAAGTTTAATTAGTTGTATACCTTCCTCAACTAGTTCTTGACTCTCTTTATCAGTTGCTTCACCATAAATAGGCTTATCTTTAGTTTCTCCATAATGAATTTTTCTTGCTTCCTCTGGAAATTTTTTTCCAACATATGTAAAATTTTTTTCAATCTCAGATTTAATTTTATTTAATTGCTTATTATAATTTGAAAATAACTTATTTTTTTTACGATTTATTTTTGACGAGCTTGTTGACTTATTAGCTACATTTGGTGCCATGACTGATTTTGATATTTTTGATGAATTACAGAAAGGACATTCAATTTGATTTTTTTTTCTTTGTTTTTCGAATGACGCTGAGTCATCAAAACTAGCTTCAAAAATATGTCCATTTTCACAAACTAAATCAAATTTAATCATACTTTTTTATTTAGTCATTCAATTAAGATTTTCAATATTATTAGTCAAAATTTCTATCATGATTTAAGACTGGTATCGCATTCTGACACTCTTGAACTTTATTTAAGTGAAGTTCGGATGTTATGATCATCTCACTGTCATCAGCCTCAGCTAAAATTTCTCCCCAAGGATCTACGATTAAGCTATGTCCATAAGTTGATCTATTCTCATTATTTACCCCCCATTGATTAGGGGCTAATATAAAAACGCCATTCTCAATTGCTCTTGCCTTAATTAGAGAATGCCAATGAGCTTTTCCTGTTGTATATGTAAAAGCAGATGGGATTACAATAATTCCTGCTCCCTTTTTAGCTAAGGCTCGATACAATTTCGGGTATCTTAAATCGTAACAAATAGAATGACCAATTGATTGACCTAATACTGTTGTCATTTTCAATTCACTACCAGATGTATAAAAATCACTCTCCTTATAACTTTCACCATTTTTTAAAATTATATCAAACATATGAATTTTATCATAAATAGACACTATATTGCCTTCAGGGTTAATCAAAATAGATCGATTATATAGTTTATCATTTTCAGTTATAGGGAGTGATCCCAATAATAAATGAAGCTTATTAATCTTTGAAAACTCTTTGAAATATTCAATAGAGAAATGATGCATATCAAGCGAAATTTTGGATTTATTTGATAAAAAAAGAAAACACTCTGGGAGTAAAATAAAATCTGGATTTAAGGCCAAACTATCATTGAGAAATTTTTTTGATTTTTCAAAATTTTCATCAAAATTTGAACCAACAGTGATCTGAATTAGAGCAACCTTCATTCAAGTATTTAATTTATAAATAGTAAAGCTTGAAACATCCTTAATCGCTTTATGAATTTTTATTTTTTCTTGGGGTAAAATTGAAATGCTATGATTAGAAAATAAAATATAATCTAACTGTTTATCCTCTTTTATTAGAGTTAACTTTAAGGTCTTATCTTTATTGAGAACTACTATAGGCTCTTCAGCAGAATACATTAATTCATTTTCGTTATTAGAAGAAACTATATCAGCAAATTCCTTATGAAATATTTCAGGATTTTCGTAAAAGGATAATCTTTTTTGATCTAAATTAAATCTCGATATCATGTTACGTTACTTTAACATATTATGAACGAATTTAATTTAAAAAAGAAGAACATGAGAAGAGAGGCTCATTTCGATAAATCTAATTTACTAACAAAAAATGGGTCAGATTTAATAGCAAATAAATTTAAATTTATATCTAAGAAGTTAGATAATTATTTAATTCTTGATGAGGACATTATTTTAGATTTCATTAATCATAATAATTCAGAAATTACAGATATTAATAATATTAGTTTAGTTGAGGGTAAATTTGATGCTGTTATATCTAATTTTTCATTACAAATACCATTATTTATAAATAGCACAAATGTTTTTACTAAGATCTTATCTAAATTAAATGATAACAGTTTATTTTGCTTCAATGTCATCACTAACAATTCAATGAGAACTCTTCAAAATATCTTCTTAGAAATTGATGAAAAAATTCATGGAGGAGCTTATAGAAGGTTTGGCCCATTTTTAGAGACTTCGGAATTGATAGATGACATGAATAAAAATAAATTTCAAGATGTAGTTGTTGGGATAGATAATCTAGAAATTAACTATAGTTCTTTAAATAAACTGAGAAGTGATTTCAAAAAATTTGGGATTTCTAATTATTTTAATGAAAAATATAAATTTAAAAAAGATTTTTTAAGTTTAACAAATAAAATATTTTCAAAACTAGTCGAAAAACATAAATATATTCCTCTTGAAATAGAGATTGCTACATTTACATCATGGAAATAAAATTAAATTAGTATATTGGTAAGCTAATGTTTCAAAAAATTAATAACTTTTTTTCATCAAAAAAAAATACAAATTTAATAAAAGAAGTTTCAAATAAATATTTACATCAAGTAAATCAACTTGAAGAGCAAATTTCAAATTTAACAAAAGAAGAAATGATTACTCAAATTGAAGAATTAAAACAGGATTATATTTCTAATAAAGTGACTGAACTTTCTGATAAGGATATAAGTTTTATCTGTGCTTTAGTTAGAGAGGTCTCTCAACGAACGATTAAACTCAGACACTACGACTCCCAGATTATTGGAGGTATTGCCCTTTATCATGGATTTGTTGCTGAAATGAAAACAGGAGAAGGTAAAACGCTCGTTGCTACTATTCCTATGGTATTAAATTTTGTTTTAGATAAAAAAGTTCACTTAATTACTGTCAATGATTACTTAGCCCAAAGAGACTGTCTTTGGATGGGGCCAATTTTTGAATATTTAAATATTAGTTGTTCATATATTCAGAACAGCCAGACGATTGAAGAAAAAGTTAAAAGCTATCAATCTCATATAGTTTATGGAAACAATAATGAATTTTGTTTTGATTATCTTCGGGATAACCTGAGGAGTATCAACCAACCAAAAATGCAAAAAGGTCATCATATAGCTTTAATAGATGAAGCTGATTCTGTATTAATCGATGAGTCTAGATCGCCTCTAGGTATATCAGGACCTGTTAAAACTCCCATACAGCTATTTAAATTATGCTATGAAATTACCCAAGATCTCTCAAAAGATGATGTGGAGATAAATGAAGAAAGAAAAAATGTTTTACTCATAGATAGCGGTATTAAGAAAATAGAATTTAATTTAAAAAAAATAAATTTTTTGAAAGGGAATAGTTTATTTGATAATGAAAATTTAGAGGCCTATCAAATTATAAATCAGTCATTAAAAGCTAGATTTATATATGAAAGAGATAAAGATTATGTTGTCAAAAATGGACAAATTATCGTTATTGATGAGTTTTCTGGAAGATTATCAGAGGGACGAAGATTCGGTGAAGGTCTTCATCAATCTTTAGAAGCCAAAGAAAACCTTAAGATACAGGAGGAAAGTATTACTCTTGCTAGCATTACCTTTCAAAATTATTTTAAAAAATATCAAAAAATATCTGGAATGACTGGAACTGCTCTGACTGAATCAGAGGAGTTTTTAGAGATATACGGTTTAAGCGTAATTGAAATACCTACTCATAAACCAATGATCAGGATTGATCAAAATGATCAAATTTATAAAACCCCTGATGAAAAATATAAAGCAGTACTAGATTTAGTAAAAGATAAGTATGAAAAAGGTCAACCAATCTTAGTAGGAACAACCTCAATTGAAAAATCTAATTATATTTCAGATATTTTAAAGACTAACAAAGTTCCTCATAATGTTCTAAATGCAAAAAATCATGAAAATGAGGCTGAAATTATTGCATTAGCAGGTAAACCATTTCAAGTAACAGTAGCGACTAATATGGCAGGAAGAGGTACTGATATAAAATTAGGTGGAAACCCAGATATTGATCAAAATTATAATGAGAGTGATTATCAAAAAGTTATTGATTTAGGTGGATTGTGTATTTTAGGAACTGAAAGACATGAAAGTAGGAGAATAGATAATCAATTAAGAGGAAGATCAGGCAGACAAGGAGACCCTGGGGAAAGTATATTTTTTGTTTCTTTGGAAGATGACCTAATGAGAATTTTTGGATCAGAAAAACTCCAATCTATGCTGTCAACTTTAGGGCTTAAGCAAGGAGAAGTTATAGAACATAAATGGCTGACATCATCAATTGAACGTGCTCAAAAAAGAGTTGAAGGTCATAACTTTGATATTAGAAAGCAATTATTAGAATTTGATAACATAATAGATAAACAAAGAAATATAATTTACTCAAAAAGAGAGACTATCATTAAAGATGACATTATTAGTTTTATACAAGAAACTGAAGACGAGTTTATTACCAATTTACTAGAAAGTGAAAAAGAAGAGATAAAGAATTTCTCAGATATATTGTCTTTTATTGATGAGCAAAAAAATGATGATAAAGAGCACTATTTATCGTCATTTAAAAAAATTAAAGATGAAAACTATGCAAAGCATACCAATGCTTATATTTATATATTAAGACAAGTAAGCCTCTCTATTTTAGATAAAAATTGGCATAACCATATACAAGAACTTACTAATATTCGTATGTCTGTTAGCCTTAGTGGCTACGGTGGTAAAGACCCTGTAAATGAATTTCGCAAGGCATCCTTAGGAGCATTTAATCAATTAATATATGAGATACAAAAGCAAATGGTATTGGTATTAAATAATATACGAGTTGAAAAAAAGAACGAAAACGAAAAAGTTGAAACAAAAGAACCTATCAATAAAAAGATTGGTAGAAATGACCCTTGTCCATGTGGATCAGGAAAAAAATATAAACAATGTCACGGTAGTAATAACTCAAACAATATAATTTAAGTATCGATTATTTCTTTTTCTTATCAATTCATCTTTTGTTAGTAAATTAAGATCTTCAATACTCTTAACTAACGCTTTTTTTAGATCAGAGGAAACTTTTTCATGGTGCCTGTGTGCACCACCTACCGGTTCCTCAATAATTTGATCAATAATTTTTAATTCAAGACAATCTTTTGCAGTTATTTTTAGAGAATTAGATGCCGTCTCAGCAAAATCAGATGATTTCCAAAGTATAGACGAACATCCCTCAGGAGAAATTACAGAATATATTGAATTACTAAGCATGATAACTATATCGCTCGTAGCCAGTGCAATTGCTCCTCCAGATCCACCCTCACCTATTACCACAGAAATACAGGGAGTTTCACAGTTTAAGGCAACTTTCATTGATTGAGCTATAGCCTCAGCTTGTCCTCTCTCTTCGGCGTCCTTACCAGGGTAAGCACCAGATGTATCAATAAAACAGATTAAAGGTAAATTCAACTTTGATGCTAGTTTCATAATTCTTTGAGATTTTCTATAACCCTCAGGTTTAGCCATACCAAAATTATGTTTTATTCTAGTATTCATATCATTTCCCTTTTCAGTGCCTAAAATAATGACAGGTAATTTGTCTAAAAATGCAAAACCAGATATAATTGCATTATCCTCTGAATAAAGTCTATCTCCATATAGCGGAGTAAATTGTGTAAAAATACTATTTATAAAATTTTTTGTTTTAGGTCTATTAGGGTGCCTTGCAAGTTTAACTATTTGCCAAGGAGATAAGTTTGAATAAATCCTATTAAGCTCAATTTGTTTTTTTTTCTCAATACTATTAATTTTTCCATCAACATCTATTTCACTCTCTTTTGATAGTTTGATTAAAGATTGGATCTCAATATCAAATTTTTCTAGCTTTTCTTCGAAGTCCAAATAAAACATCAAAAGACTATAATTTATTTTTTAGAGGATGATAAGAGTCTAAAACTCTCTTTTTCATTGACTTTGCTACTTTGGTATAAATTTCAGTCGTAGAAATACTTGAGTGACCTAATAATTTTTGAATATGTCTAATATCAGCATTATTTTCTAACATAGTAGTAGCAAATGAGTGTCTAAATATATGTGAAGATAATTTATTTTTAATTAATGAATTGTCATAACAATTTTGAAGGAATTTATTTACTGATCTTGTTGAAATTTTTTTTTTGTTGATAGTAAAAACAAATTGATTATTTTTTTCTAAATTTTTCAATTGAACCAAGTAATCATTTGTGATGAATACTTTTCTTTCTTTTGACCCTTTTCCATAGACATAAATAGAATTATCTTGATGGTTAATATCAGACCACTTCAAGTTTAATGCCTCAGATATTCTCAAGCCTGATAAATAAATTAACTTTAATATTAAAATATACAGCCCCGCATTAGTCTGTTTAGATTTTTTTAAGTCCTCAAATATTTGCTCCATTTGTGATTTTGAAATAGCTTTTGGTATTTTTTTAACACTAGATAAACTCTCAAATTCTTGAAAATCAATTTGGTCAATTATTTTTTCAGTGTGAAGAAACTTTAGATAATTTTTTAAAGTTGAAATTTTTCTATTTACACTAGACGTTTTTAGATTTCTTTTTCTTAATTGGGCAATATACGTTTTAATCTTGATATTGATATTGCTAGAATTTGAGTCTTGATCAAAAAAAAATTGATCAAGATCAACTAAATAATTATTTAGAGAATTTTTTGAAAGATTTTTTTCAGATATTAGAAATTGAGTATATAAGTCTTTGTATTTTTCATATTTCATAAATTAATTAAATGTGCCCTAAAAGCTAATTTTATTAATTCATTATTTAGGAATTGATTGTCTATGATGTAGTTATTTAAAAAATACAAATCAAATTCATTAATCGAATAAAATTTTTCACTTAAATTGATATAATAAATGTACGAGTCAATTAAATTCAAATTTTCAGCTAAGCTAGCCAAATACACAGGATTCACTGAAATGGTATCAGTTTGTGTAATTTTTAAATCTTCGCTTTCAATAAAATTGATATTTCTGTTTAAAAATAAAAATTTCATTAGAGGGCTATTTATATATTCATTGTTATCTGCGTAGTATTTATTATCAAAATTTTGAATTAAATAATTCTTTAAAGCAGTTGCTATATCATTGTTTTCTATTAATCCATTCGGCACATCTTTTAATAAGATCAATAAATTTTCTAAGAAACTTGAATTCTCATAAAGTGATAAAAGCATTAAACCATTTATATAATTTAAGTTTCTTGATGTAATTCTCATCTCACTAAATTGGTCGTTAATTAATCGAGATACATCATATAAATCTAATTGCAATGAGGGGATATAACTCTCTAAAATTTCAAGTTTTTTATTATAATTAATTTGTTTTTGCATTTCTTCGTACATCACTAATTCATTTGGCTTATCTTTTAGTTTTTTAAGCATAGATATATATTGAGATTTATTTATTACTCTATTTTTAAAAAGATAATTTACTTGATATAAATCTATTTTATTTGATTTTAGATATATTTCTAATTCAAGAATATTACTTATTTCATCTACATTGACAGTTATTAAATCAGAGATTAGAGCAATATATTTATCAATTAATCCTAATTCACTTAAATTATAATTACTGTCATTTTCACTTTTTGAAAGAAAGTCCAATAAAAATTTTGTATTAAGTTTAGTGAAATCTGTTTGGTCATAAATTTCTATAATAAAGTTTATTTGTTCAAATTGTTTATCTTTAATTAAACATAAAATATTATAAACTAAAACATCATCAAATTTCTTCTGACTATTATCTAACACGAATAAATACCTACATAATTCCTCAAATTGATTTGAGTCAGATAAATAAGCTAAATAAGATTTATTATTATTTGTATTTTTAAAATTTTCAAAAATAACTTTTTCAAACAAATTTGAATTAATTTGATATCTATAATCTTTTTCATTAAACAAATTTATTTTTTCGAAAAAAAAATCCACTTCATTCGAATATTCCGGATAGATAGTATTATTTGTTAATGGATCAAAAAGAGAATAGAAAAAATTGTTATTATTTTCAGTAGAATTAATTAGTTTTAAAAGAATTTCTTCTGATTTAATAGACGAAATAATATTATTTTGAGAGAATGATTTTTCTTGAAATATTATTTCTTCTTTAATTTCATCTGCTTCAATAGTGGGAGTTATTAGTAACAAAAATAAGACAAGATATTTCATATGAATTGATTAATAGGAATATTATATTCTTTGTCTTTGGATGGTGAAGGTATGCTTATAGAGTTTAATAAAACGAAACCAGCTAAAACTAGTATGATAATCGTTGATAGTAATGCTATTTTTCTCATAAATATATATTTGTTGGTTTTTAATATTATATATTTAAAACATAACAAATAACAATGGTGAATAAAAAATTAGGCAAAATATGTATGATAGGTATGCCTGGCTCGGGTAAATCTACAATTGGAAGAGCTTTATCTGATCATTTAAAATTCAACTTTTATGATACTGACGAGCAAATTGAATTAGAAAGTCAATCTAGAATTAAAGATATATTTATAAATGAAGGTGAGGATTATTTTAGAAAGCTAGAAAGGTCGATATTCAAAAAATTATTATTAAATAGAAATATAGTTATTTCAGCTGGTGGAGGTATAATTTTAAAAAATAAAGATCTTTTAAAGCAGACATTTAATATATACTTGAATTGTGATTTAGAGACTTTAATAAAAAGAACCTCTCGAAATAAGAATAGACCCTTATTAAAAAATAATGTCGAAAAAAATATTAAATTACTTTTCAATAATAGAAAAGAAACTTACAATAAATTATCTGATTTAACTATTAATGCGACAAGCAATACTCAAAAAACTATAAGAAATATATTAGATCACTTAAAGTAATGAAAATTAAAAAATTAATTGATAGAAAAGCTCACGAAGTTGAATTTGTAAACATGGCTCAATTAGAAAAAAAACTAATCAATGATATTTCAAATCTTGATATTTTAATATTTGATCGAAGTATTATTAAAAATCGATTAGTCAAAAAACTTCTAAGCAAGTTTTCAAGTAGATCATTAATTATTAAGGGTGAAGAAAAGATTAAAAGTATAGAGAATTACTCATCTTTAATTGAAAAAATCATTAAAAAGGGTATTCAACGCAAAAGTATTATTTATTCATTTGGTGGTGGAACGATTGGAGACCTCTCTGGTTTTTTAGCTTCTACAATTATGAGAGGCATCGAGCATGTAATGATACCAACCTCTCTTTTGGCCATGGTAGATAGTGCTATAGGCGGTAAAACAGGAATTAACAGCAAATTTGGTAAAAATTTAATTGGGACCTTTAATCTCCCTAAAAAAGTATTTATTTCATCTGATTTTTTGAAATCTTTACCTAAGAGAGAGATCTCATGTGGCTTTGCAGAGATTATAAAATATAGCCTAATTGACTCAAAGCAATTACGTAAACTTCTTATTTCTCAATCTAAAATTGATATAAATAAACTAATTAAGCTCTCCATTAATTCAAAATTTAAATATATTGGTGATTATAGGGAAAAATTGAATTCTAAAAATTCGAGAGCAATTCTAAACTTTGGCCACACTATTGGTCACGCCATTGAAAATTCTAATTTTTATAAAGGCAATCTTAAGCACGGGGAGGCAATCTCTTTAGGTATGATAGTAGAATTGAAAATCTCAAGTTTATTTAATTACTATCCTGAAAAAGTTACAGATCTAATTGAATTATTAAAAAAATATAAATTACCAGTTAACTACAGTAAGTATATAAATAAAAAAACTATTCCTGCTTTAATAAAAAGAATTGCATTTGATAAAAAAATTATAAATAAAGATGTTAATTTTGTTCTAATTGGAAAAAGTGGAGGTTTTATTAAAAAGATTTCAATAAGGGATCTAAAATCTATTCTTTATCAAATTAATTAATGACTTTAATTGTTATTATAAAAATTTTAGCAATAATAATTCTACTTTTATTATCTGCTCTATCCTCTGGTTCAGAAACTGCTTTAACAGCAGTATCAAAACAGCGAGCTTTTAGACAAAGAGATAAAGGGGCAAAAAATGCAAATTTCATTTTAAAAATTAAAGATTTTAAAGATGAATTCATTACTGGAATTTTACTTGCTAATAACTTATTTAATATTTTAGCTACAGCATTAATGACAGAATTACTTGTTTCAGAATTTGGTGGTTTAGGTGTAACAGTTGCAACAATTTTTATGACATTAATGATTGTTATATTTTCTGAAGTAACTCCTAAGATATTTGCAATTAATAAGCCAATGACTTTTGCTTTGAGAGTCTCTAAGTTTTTTTATTTTTATACAAAATTAATTAAACCAATAGTAAATCTGATTAATAAGATTTCTAACAAAATAATTAGAATTATTGGTTTAAATTTAAATGCAGATCAATCAAAAATCATTGAAGAGGAATTTGAAGGAGCTGTACAATTACAAAAACAATATTCAAAAGATGGGGAATATGAAGCAGATTATATGAGTAATATTCTTGAGTTAAAAAAGTTAAAAGTTGATGAGCTTATGACTCATAGAAATGAAATTTTATATATTAATTTAGATGATCCTTATAAACAGAATCTCAAAATAATAAGTACATCCGCATATACAAGAATACCAGTTATTAAGGGTAATTTTAATAACCTCATTGGTATATTCGATATAAGAGATTTGTTGAAAGACTCTAGTATGGAGGAATCAAATGAAAGTATTGAAAGAAATACCTCTCAACCTGTTTACATTCCACAAAACAAACTGGCCATGAAACAGCTTATTGATTTCAAATCTTCAAGAGAACATATGGTTTTAATTGTAGATGAATATGGAGAAATACAGGGTTTAATTACATTAGAGGATATTATAGAAGAAATTATTGGAGAAATTTTTGATGAAACTGATACTGATGAAACTTATCTAGAGAAGATTGATGATAGTAATTATTTGTTTAATGGAAATGCTAGTGTAAGGGAAATTAATAGAAGTTTAGATATTAGTTTACCTGATCAATTTGTAACTTTATCAGGTTTAATACACGATTTGGCTAAAGAAATTCCTAAAGTTGGCAAAGTCTTTTATGTTGGAGATATAAAATTACAAATTATATCTAGGTCTATTAATAAAATTAATAAAGTAAAGTTATCTATTTGATATTTTTATTTCAAGAGAGTGGAGACCAAATTTAAAGACTGAGTCAAGTTTTTTATGAATTGTCCTGTGAATATCTATTTTATTAAGGTTATTTTTATTTAATATTCTAAGTTCCACATGAGTTAACATAGTAGATGAATTTTCAACTCCAGTATGTCCCTTATGTTTTGCACTATTATCAATTATTTCTAAAATTTCGAATTGACTAATATCCTGTAAAAGGATTTTAATATTATCTAAATTCATAATTTAATCTTAAATGAATAAAAAAAATAAAATAGAAAATTTATGTAATCATCCAAATTGTAAGGAGGAAGGTGTTTACAAAGCTCCTTTAGATTATGATAATTTAAGTAATTATCAGTGGTTTTGTATGGAACATATAAAAGAATTTAATAAAAAGTGGAATTACCATAAAAAAATGGATGCTAATGAAATTGAAAATGATATTCGTTTTGACACTATCTGGAGAAGACCAACAAATTCTTTCGGATCAGGAAAAAAATTCTATAATTTTACAATTAATGGTGAGGATATGGGTTCATTTGATAACCCTGCTGCATATCAACCGCAGTCAAATAAATTGTTAAAATCACTTACTATTTTAAAATTAGATATAAATACTGACATAAAATTGATAAAAAAAAGCTATAAAGAATTAGTTAAAGAGCATCATCCAGATGTAAAGGGCAATAGTAAAAAAGTTATTGATAAATTTAGAGAAATAGTAGAAGCATATAACTACTTAATTGAAAGATACAAAAAATGAATAAAATTGAGGCTCTCAAAAAAGACTTAATACAAATTACAGAAGTTTCATCAAAAGAAATTTTTGGCATACAAACTGATATAAAAGTTCCAAAATTTAATGAAACATCAGAATATTGCCCAAAAATTGATGTAAATTATGTATTTGATGATAGTACAACAACTGCAATCTTGTTGGGTCTAAAGTTTAATAAAAGGGTTTTCTTACAAGGTCTGCATGGAACTGGGAAGTCATCTCACATTGAACAGGTATGTGCGAGATTAAACTGGCCATGTATTAGAATTAACTTAGACAGTCATGTATCTAGAATCGATCTAATTGGAAAAGATGCGATAGTTTTAAAAGATAATAAACAAGTCACTGAGTTTCAGGAGGGTATTCTTCCTTGGGCTTTTCAAAATAACGTATCATTAGTTTTTGATGAATATGATGCTGGAAGACCAGATGTTATGTTTGTTATTCAAAGAATACTTGAAGCGGAGGGAAAATTAACACTCCTTGATCAAAGCAAAGTTCTCTCACCACATCCTTATTTTAGATTATTTGCTACTGCTAATACTGTTGGCCTTGGAGATACCTCCGGTATCTATCATGGAACAAATCAAATCAATCAAGGTCAGATGGATAGATGGAATATAGTTGCAAAGTTAAACTACTTAGAAGAAGAGAAAGAAATAGAAATAATATCAAAAAAAGTTTCAGCTAGTAGTGAAGAAAAAAAAATTATTGGATCGATGGTCCAAATGGCTAATTTGACAAGAAAAGGCTTTGAACAAAAAGATATATCTATAGTCATGAGCCCAAGAACAGTAATAATGTGGGCAGAAAATTATAAAATTATCAAAGATATAAAAAGCTCATTGAACTTTACTTTTTTAAATAAGTGTGATGAAAGTGAAATCGATATTTATAAAGAGTATTTTCAGAGAACTTTTGCAATTGATATTTAATTGGCCGATCTCAAACAATTAAAACTTCCTAAACAAATCTCAAATACACTCAATTCTGTTAATAAGACTATATCTGAAAACAAAGACTTAAAAATAAATGTTAATTCAAATATTGTTTTAGAAAAAGATGATACTTTAAACCTTCCATCTATTTCAAATATTTTCAACTATGAAGATATGCGAAGTGCAGCAGACTCTTTTGCGCTAAAAAAAAAATACCATAATGAAAAACAATTAAACCAAATAACCTCTCAAAATGTTGATATTAAAGAAGAAATTATCTTTTTAGAACGTTTGCGATATGAAACTTATGGCTCGAGACCTTTTAAAGGCATAGTTAAAAATATTGAGAATAAGTGGCTAAAAAGATTAGAGATTTTAAATCTAAAAAAACAAAAGGACTCTAAAGATTTATTTTACTTTACTTTAACACTTTTTTTTATTGATTTTGTTAATGGTAAAAAGTGGAAACTGAACAATAAACATCTGAAGAATATAACGTCTAAGGACAATGTATCTGAATTTTTTAATACACTTCAAGAATTATCTCAAAATATAAAAGAACAAAAAGAATACTTATCTTTATCTGTAGATCTTCTCAGAATTATCTTTCCGTCCCTTGAAGAAGAAAATAAGCCAGATGATAAAAACCTTGATGAAGGAAAAGACGAAGAGGATTTCAATCAGCAAGAAAATCAAGAAGAAAATCAAGCTCAGAAACCTGAAGAAAGCCAATTAGACGATAGTATGCATACTCCTGAAAGTGACACGGATAATGATCAATCAAGCGTTCAAGGAGAAGAGGTCGATATTGAAATTTCAGACCAACAAATTGATGATATAATTAAGTCAATTGATAGTTACAGAAACTTAAGTCAAAATTATAAAACTGCAACAAATCAATACGATGAGATAATTGAAGCTTTTAAACTATGTGACCATGAAGAACTAGTTGCTCTTAGAAGACAGCTCGATGAAAAATGTGACTTGTATCAAAAACAGATATCAAGATTAGCTAATAAACTATATCGTAAACTTCAATCTAAGCAAAATAGATCATGGAATTTTGATTTAGATGATGGTGTATTAGATACATCTAAACTCACACGAGTTATAACTAATTCAAACAATTCACTATCTTTTAAAAAAGAGAAGGAAATTAAATTCGAAGATACAACCGTAACTTTATTAATTGATAACTCTGGATCTATGAGAGGAAAACCAATTATGATTGCTGCTTTAACTACAGATATGATCGCAGCCACTTTGGAAAAATGTAAGATCAAAGTTGAAATACTTGGTTTTACAACAAAGGCTTGGAAAGGTGGGAAGACTCGAGAGCATTGGCTCAAAAACGGGAAGCAAAAAAATCCTGGAAGACTAAATGATCTTAGACATATCATTTATAAATCAGCAGACCAAAACTCAAAAAAATCAAAGATAAATTTAGGCCTAATGTTAAAAGAAGGCCTTTTAAAAGAAAATATTGATGGTGAAGCACTTCTTTGGGCTAGTTCGAGGATTTCAAAGAGACCTGAAAGTAGAAAAATTTTAATTGTAATATCTGATGGGGCTCCAGTAGATGACTCTACATTATCTGTGAATAACAGTAATTATTTAGAAAAACATCTAAAAAGCACTATTGTTGCAATAGAGCAGAAATCAAATATTGAATTATTAGCAATTGGTATTGGGCATAATGTTGGTCAGTATTACAGTAAGGCTATTACCATTCATGATGTAGAAGAGTTAGGCGGTATTATGTTTGAGAAAATAGAATCATTATTCAACTAAATTAGACAAAATACTACTCTTATACTCTTCAAACTTATTCTCATTTATTGATATTCTTATTTCCTCAAAAAACTTATTCATAAACCAAATGTTATAGATTGATAAAATAATCATCCCTAACATTTCATTAGACTTAAATAAATGGTGTATATACGATTTTGAGAATTTATTAATTTCCTGTATTTCACAATCCTCATCTAAACTGGAATGATCATCTTTGTATTTTGAATTATTTAAATTAATTCCATTACTACTTAGTTTTGACATCATGATACCATGTCTTGCAATTCTAGTTGGTGACACACAATCAAACGTATCGTATCCTGAACTTACACCGTGTAAGATATCATCTAATCCTCCAATTCCTAAAATATGTATTGGTTTGGATTTATCCAAATAGTTTTCACACAAAGAAAAAATATCGTACATTTGGTTTTTTGTACTACCCAAGGAACCCCCTATTGCAAGTCCATCAAAATCTTTTGAGCAAGTCTCTTCACATGCAATCTTTCTTAAATCTTCATAGACACCACCTTGTATTATTCCATACAGAGACTGTTTCCCAGAGGAGCCAAAAGTTGGTTCATAATTTCTAAATTTTGAGTCAAATGAATTTTTACATCTTACAGCCCAACGATGACTCATATACATAGACTTTTCTGTATATTTTTTTGAAACGTTAAAAGGTGTGCATTCATCTAAAACAAATATTAAATCAGCACCAAAGTCACGTTGTAATTCAATAGACCTTTCAGGTGAAAGGAATACTTTATCACCGTTAATATAATTTCTAAAAGAAGCTCCCTCTTCTGTTATTTTTATAAGAGACTTCCTTTTTGTATTATTATTTTTTCCTTTTATTTCCTCTGAAACTGAGCCATATCCTAGTGAAAAAATTTGATACCCACCACTGTCAGTCATCATGGGTCCATTCCAATGAGTAAAATTCTGCAGACCGCCTTCTTTTGAAATTATCTCTGGCCCCGGTTGAAGCATTAAATGGTATGTATTAGAGAGGATAATTTGTGTGCTTGCTAATTTTAATTGCGAAGGTAATACAGATTTAACAGTGGCTTTAGTACCACAGAAAATAAAAGCTGGGGTATTTATTTTACCATGTGCAGTGGTAATTAATCCAAGTCGAGCATTAGATAATTGAGACTTTTTTTTTACTTGAAAAAAATTAGTCAAGTTTAGAAGGTAGGAAATTCTTCGCTAAATATATAAAAATTGTATCAAACAGACTTAATAAAATTCTCAGAAAATAAATACCTAAGCCATAAGAAATGATTAGGTCAAACAAAGGCACAGGATTTGAAGTTAAAATATTAAATGCAAGAACACTAAATATAATATTATCAATAAATTGAGAAACTATTGTGGATGCATTATTTCTGAACCAAAGATTGGTATTTTTATTTTTTAAATAGGAAAATATAAAAATATCAATTTTCTGACTGATAAAAAATGCACAAATACTTCCGACTATTATAGGAAATTGTGGAAGAAAAATTGTCTTTATTGATTCATGCATATCATAGCTCCAAGACCATGCAGGATATGCATCCGGATTAATAGGTGTCATAGATATTGTTAGAAACATCAGCACTGTTGAAAATAAATAAGCTGCAATACCAAGATAAATACACTTAGTTGCAGATTTTTTATCGAAATATTCATTTAGAATGTCAGTACAAAGGAAAATTGAAATAAACAGTACCGTTCCTAATGCCATAGGCTCAGGGAAGAAAGGAAAATCTACAACTTTTAGAACTTGAATATTTGCTAGTATTATTGCTATTGCTACGTAAACATAGATACCTGTTTTTCCAAAAAACTTAAGTGAAAATAAAATTGAAAAATAACAAAACATAATTTGGAACAGCCAAATCATAACAACTGATGTGTTATTTAAATTATTGGATAAGTTTAAAAATAATTCTTGGAACATTTAGCTAGCGTTTTGGCTAACATTTTTTTCGATTTGTTTTTTAATTTTTAGAGCTTTGTCAGTTAAAGATCGAGAACTTGTTTTATTTAGATATTGATCTAAACCACCATGTTTATCAATTGTTCTAAGGGTTGATGAGGCTATTCTCATTCTAAATTTTCTTTTTAGAGACTCGCTGAATAGAGTAACACTATTCAAGTTAACCATAAATCGCCTTTTTGATTTGATATTAGAATGGCTTACGTTATGGCCAGTTTGGTGTTTTTTTCCAGTAATATCGCAAGATCTAGACATGATGTGAGTTTATAATATAAAAGTTCCTTTTTTACAATAATAGTTTCTTACAGTTTTAGCTCACTCATTGAGTATTTTGGTGTAAACTCATTTAAAAGCTGATTAATATCATCTTTTTTTGTCAACTGAGGTTTATGAACCCCATTTTCAATCCAAAGTGTGTCAAATTTCATTTTTCTGCCTCCGGCTATGTCGTGCCACAATGAGTCTCCGATTACCAATACTTTTTTTTTATTTTTAATACTCATTCGTTTAATAATATCCTCATATATTGGTTCGTATGGTTTACCATACCTAAATACAGTTCCACCTAAATCAAAGTAAAGCTGAGCTACTGTCCCTCCACACATAGAAAGAGTATTATTGTTATGCACCAAATAATCTGGATTTGCACATAAAAGAGGAAGTTTATATTTAAAGATTTTGTCCAAATATTCAGCAAAATCTAAAATAGATAAACCATCTTTTAAATCTGCAATCATAGCAAAATTAGCTTTCTCAATATTTTTAGTGCAATCAAGATCAAAATATTTGATTTTCTCTTTAGATAGCTCTAAAGGAAAACATTTTCTTCCATATTTTTTATAGATATCTTTATTAATATTATTTAAGGCAATTTGTCCACTCGTAACACAATAATCAAATAATTTTTCACTATAGCCTAATCTTTTTAGATTGGCCTCAGATTGAAGCGAGGGATTAGCAGAATTAGAAATAAGAATAATTTTTTTATTTTTAAGTTTTAAAAACTCTAAACATTTTTCTGCTTCTAAAAACTTTTTATAGCCATTATGTAGAACGCCCCACTGGTCAAATAAGAAATAGTCGTAATTATTAACTACGTTTTTGAAAGATGATATTTTTTTCAAGAGTATTGACCAATTACCTCAGAAATACTTCTAAAACCTTGTTGTTGTATTAAATTAATTAAATCTAAAGTCATTTTTTTTACATGATAAGGCCCTTCGTAGGTAAAACTGCTATAAATTTGAATTAGAGAGGCACCTAATTTCATTTTTGTTAAAATATCATTAGCATCAAAAATACCTCCTACACCAATAATTTTTATTTTTCCAGAGGTAAGAGTATAGAAATCTCTAATTAATTCATTTGATTTAAGGAATAATGGTCTACCACTAACCCCTCCCTCTAGTTTCTCATTAACCATGGATTTATTAATTGTGGTATTTGTTAATATCAGCCCATCGACATCATTTGCTAGAGAAATTAGTGAAATATCTTTCTTATCCTGATCTGAAATGTCTGGTGAAATTTTGAATAAAATTGGTATTTTTGAATTATTTTGATCTCTAAATTTGTGAATAGTTGTAACGATCTTCTCAAAATTTTGAGATTTAAGATTATCCCTTAGACCAGGTGTATTAGGAGAAGACAGGTTTACTACAATGTAATCTCCTAGTCTATATAGTCTGTCGAAAAGTTTTTTAAGATCATCTAATATTTCGATAGTATCTTTATTATTACCAATATTAATTCCAATAATTTTATCTTGAAAATTTTCTTTTAAATTAGAGTTGTTAATATTTCTTTCAAAAACATCCATGCCTTTATTGTTAAAACCCAGAGAGTTTATGAGTGCTTTTTGTGCTGGGAATCTATGAATTCTTGGTTTTGTGTTTCCCTTTTGAGGCAAAGGTGTCACCGTACCCAACTCTGTAAAACTAAATCCTAAATTTAATATAGGATTGATTACTTCTGCATTTTTATCAAAACCTGCAGATAGGCCGATTGGGGTTTTAAAAGTTCTCCCCCATATAGTTTGCTCAAGTATTTCAGTATTTTTATAGGTTATCTTTGGGTAAATACCCAACTTTAGAGCTTTAATAGATAGATTGTGAGACAATTCAGGATCGAGTTTTTTTAAGATACGGTGAGCTATACTATACATTAAGCTTAGAGTTAAATAACTCTAGAGTTTTATCTTTTGTATATATTTTTGTAAAAGAACCTAATCTAGGACCATTTTCTTGACCAAAAACAACTAGATAAATTAGTTTAAAAAATTCTCTTATATTTTCTTTATAAATAGAATTTTTACCTACACTAAAAATTACAGTTTGAAATTCATCTGCATCTGCAGATGGTTCTACCTCTTTTAATTTTTTCACAACTTCTTTAAGTATAATTAATTCTTCTGAATTTGGAATTTTAAACTTTAAATTTGGCTGAATAAAATCTTTAAAATAATTTATACCACAATCAATCATTCTATTTATAAGATCCTCTTCAACTTCACTAAAATTTTTTTGATAATTTTTAATTAAACCAAATATCACACTAGGATCTTCAGATTTACAAACAGATATGACATTTAAAATTAAACTGTAATTTATTTTTGAACTATAAAGGGGATTGACTGATTTATGAATATGCCATGCAGGATTATCTGCATTTTGGTCGTCACTGTTAAACTTGTTAACATGGGATAAATATTCGTCAGTATTTTTAGGAATAACATCAAAGAAAAGTTTCTTAGCTGTAGTGGGCCTTTGATACATAAACATAGATAGGCTCTCTTCGATGGAGTATTTTAGCCAGTCGTCGATACTTATTCCATTGCCTTTTGATTTACTAATTTTTTCAGCATTTTCATCAAGAAATAACTCGTAAATTAAATTTTCTGGAGGTTTTGAGCCGATAATCCTGCATATCTTTGAAGATAAGCTATAGCTATCGGTTAAATCTTTTCCGCACATTTCATAGTCTACACCAAAAGCAGCCCATCTCATGGCCCAATCAACTTTCCACTGAAGTTTGCAATTTCCATCAAGAACTGATTTAGATTTTAATTCCCCATCCTCGTAGTAAGAAACAGTAAAATCATCATAGTTTACTTCTTCAATAGGAACTTGCAAAATTTTTCCAGTTTTTTCATTGATAGGAAAAAATGGGCTATAAGATTTTCTTCTTTCTTCACCAAGAGTTGGGAGAACAACATTTTTTATTTCATCATAATTTTTTATAATTTTTTTTATTGTGTCATTAAATAAACCTGATTTGTATGCTTCGGTTGAGCTTTGAAATGTAAAGGGCAAATTAAATCTATTTAGAAATTCTTTAAGCTTGGAATTATTGTGCTCACCAAAACTCTTAAACTCATCAAAAGGATCTGGCACAGAGGTTAAAGGATAATCTAGATACTTAGATAATTTCTCTTTATTTGGAATATTATCAGGAACTTTTCTAAAACCGTCCATGTCATCAGAAAAAGCAATAAGATCAGTTTGTTTACCAGTTAGTTTTTCATAGCAAAACCGAACCATATTAGTCCTCAAAACTTCACCAAAGGTGCCTATGTGTGGTAAACCTGACGGACCATAGCCAGTTTCAAAAATAATTTTCTCTTTGGTATTATTTTCACCAAATCTTTTAACAATTTTTTTAGCTTCATTAAAAGGCCAAGATTTATATGAGTTATAATCAGTCAAAATTTAGGTGCTAAAGTTAAAGTAATACCATTGAGCTCTTCTGTAAATGGGATTTGACATGAAAGTCTCGAATTTTTTTTAATATCCATTGCCTGGTCAAGCATAGATTCTTCGTCATCATCAGCCTTTGATATCTTCTCTAACCATTTATCTTCAACATAACAATGACAAGTGGCACAAGCACAACAACCACCACATATTGCTTCGATATCTAAACCAGCATCTCTGATAATTTCCATAATTGAAAATCCAATTGTTGCCTCAATTTTATGAGGGGAACCATCATGATCTATAACGTTGATATGGTATGACATTTGAAATTTACAGTATTTTAGACTATTAGGTCTATCAGTTCGATAGGCTGAATGCGACTAAAATTAATATACTAAATATATTCTAAAAAATTATAAGTTTAGATTAGATGTATAAAACTGAGAGTTTTCAAATCAAGATATGGTTGGTAAGCCTTATGACAATAATCTTATTAATGATTATTGTGGGAGGGCTTACAAGACTTACAGAATCAGGATTGTCCATGGTCGATTGGAAATTATTTGTGGGAACAATACCTCCGCTGTCTGATGGAGATTGGTTAAAAGTTTTTGACGACTACAAACAATATCCAGAATATCAAATTAAAAACGTAAATATGACACTGTCAGAATTTAAATATATCTTTTGGTGGGAATATGGACATAGAGTTCTTGGAAGAATTATAGGTATTATTTTTATAGTTCCTTTTGTTGTCTTCGCTTTAAAGAAATACTTTTCTAAAGAAGAGTTGCTATCATATTTGTTTCTTCTTTTTCTTGGAGGTTCTCAAGGTTTAATAGGTTGGTGGATGGTAAAAAGTGGTTTAGATATGAACCCCTATGTAAGTCATATTAGACTGGCAGTTCATTTGATCATCGCCCAAATAATTCTCTCCTATATTGCTTTTTTGTTTATTAAAAGACTTAGCATTGGTAATTACGAAAGTAAGTTTAGTTCCCATAAATCAATTTTTATTTTTTTTAATTTAATAATTTTTTTCACAGTAATTTATGGGGCATTTATGGCAGGTCTAGATGCAGGTAAATCATTTAACACCTGGCCTAAAATGGGAGATAGTTACATACCTGAAAATTTGCTTTTCTTGGATGATCGATTATTTGGTTTTTTTGACAATAGTGTCTTTATACATTTTTTTCATAGAGCTTTAGCTTACATATCCTTCATTACAATACTTTATTTGGGTTTAAGGCACCTTAAAGGAATTAGTAATAAATATCAAAAATTACATCTTCTATTAATAATTTCTTTAGTTTTCATTCAGCTATTTATAGGAGTTTTTGTTGTTTTAAGTAATGTTCAAGTTTCTTTAGGCTCTATTCATCAAATAATTGGGACTTTACTATTTGTTTTTACGACATGTTATAGTTTAAAAATCATTAAGAATTAAATCTAATTAGAGCCTGATTTGGTATAAAAAGCTATGAGTAAAATTCTAATAATAGGAGCTAACGGTTCTGTAGGTAAATCATGTGTTGCAAATCTAAAAGATGATAATGAATTAGTCCTTCTATCAAGAAGTGCTTTTGATGGTGACGTTGAAGGTAGACTTGAAAAAAATGTATTGGATATAAATGATTTTTCTGAGACAGAAAATTTTATTAAAAATATTGATTACCAAATCTCTGGCATTGTTTTTGCAATTGGTTCTATAAATCTTAAACCTTTTTCTAGTACAAGTTTAGATGATTTTAAAAAAATTATGGATGAAAACTTTTATAATATCGTACATTTTTTAAACCACAGTATCAGTAAAATGTCTGAGTCATCCTCTGTCGTGTTTTTTTCTTCAATTGCTGCTGTAAGGGGATTTAAAAATCATACTGCAATAGCTTCAGCTAAAAGTGCCTTGATAGGTTTGTCAAATTCTTTAGCTGCTGATTATGCACCCAAGATAAGATTTAATACAATATCTCCTAGTCTATCTGTGTCTAAAATGTCAAATTTTATGGTATCAAATGAAAAAGTTGCTGAGGGAATAGGCAAACTTCATCCAATGTCAAGACTTGGTACGGGAGATGACATAGGAAACTTAGCTTCTTTCCTAATATCTGAAAAATCATCATGGATAACAGGTCAAAATTTTCAAGTTGATGGTGGTAGATCTACCTTAATTACAAGATAATTAAACCTGAATGAAAGAGTGCTTTGTAGTTCTTGGAAATCAGTTATTTGAAAAAAAGAATTTAAAAGATTTTAAAAATTCATGTGAATTTTTTATTCAAGAGGATCTTGGTCTTTGTAGCTATTTTAAGCATCACAAACAAAAAATATATTATTTCCTAGCCTCTATGAGAGAATATAGGGACTATTTAAATAAAAATAATTTCAAAGTAAATTATATTACACTTGACAAAAATATTTCTAATTTTAAGGACTATTTTGAAGGCTTAAAAAGCTTCTTGGTATCTAAAAATATTTTTAAAATTAATATTTTTGAGATAGAGGACTTAGAATTTAGAAAAAAATTTGAACAATTTTGTAAAAATAACAAAATTGAGTTAACCTTTCATAAATCACCTATGTTTCTTGTAAGTAGGTCTGACTATCAGGGCATGGTTACGACCAAAAAACCTCAGTTAGCTAATTTTTACAGTAATGTTAGAAAAACTTTTGAAATATTTGTGAAAGAGAACAAGCCTATTGGAGATAAATGGAGTTTTGATGAAGATAATAGAAAAAGAGTCCCAAAAGAATATGAGAGTCCTAAATCTTATATGTTTGAGTCGAAACATTACGAAGATATTAAGAAATTAATTAATAAGTTTTTTGCAAACCATTTTGGAATTTTAGAAAAAAAAATAATATTTCCTATGAATTTTAAAGACTCATCTAAAGTTCTTGATAATTTCATTAATGAGAAACTAGAAAATTTTGGCCATTACGAAGATTTTATAAGAATTAATGATCCATATATAAACCATAGTTTAATTAGCGCTCCATTAAACATGGGTTTATTAACTCCAAAGGATGTATTAGATCGATTAAATTTAATTTCCTATAGTAAAGTTGGTATCAACAATTATGAAGGATTTATAAGACAAATCTTTGGGTGGAGAGAATTCATGAGGTACTTAAATATCCATTATTATAAAGATTTTAATAAAGGTAATTTTTTTGGAAATTCTAGAAAATTAACAAAGCATTGGTATGAAGGAACAACTAATATTCCAATTTTAAATGACATGATATCTAATTTAAAAAAAAGTGGATACGTTCATCATATTCCAAGACTAATGGTAATTAGTAATATAATGAACTTATCAGGTCTTAAACCTTCAGAGGTCTATAAATGGTTTATGGAGACATTTATCGACTCCTCAGATTGGGTGATGACACCAAATGTTTATGGAATGGGAATGTTTAGTGATGGAGGAATATTTGCAACAAAACCTTATTTATGTGGATCGAATTACTTATTGAAAATGAGTAATTATAGTCGAGGTGATTGGACTCAAACACTGGATGGTTTATACTGGAATTTTATATATAAAAATAAAAATTATTTTAAGACTAACCAGAGGCTCTCTATGATGTACTATACTGTAAATAAAATGGACAAATCTAAAATTAGTACTCATATTTCTAATGCAAAAAAATTCATCAGCGAATACACAAGATAGCAAAGTTTTTATAACCGGCGCAAGCAGTGGGATTGGCTATGCGCTTTGCGAGGAATATCTTAAACAGGGCTGGAGTGTTATAGGCTTAGCTAGGGACAATACAAAGATACCTCCCACAACATTAAATAATACTAAATTTGAGTTTATAAAAACAGATTTAGCAGATTTTGACTCGAGTAAATCAATAATAGAAGAAGTATTTAAGAAAAATAGAAACATAAACACATTTATCTTAAATGCAGGAATTTATATACCTGACAGTTTTAATGATTTTAATTTTGAAAATGCCAAACTAACTTTTAATACTAATGTTCTTAGTATTTATTTATCTTTAGAATTGATAAGAAAGAATTTTAAACTCGACTCAAAAAATACTATAGCATTAATGTCATCAACTGCAGGATATAAAGGTCTTCCAAAGTCTATTTTATATGGACCCTCAAAGGCAGCATTAATAAATTTGGCTGAGTCTATGAAATCTGAAATTTATAATGGATTAAATGTAAAATTAATATGCCCAGGATTTGTAGAAACTCCTGCCACAAAAGTAAATACATTCAAAATGCCCTATTTAATGTCCCCCAATAAGGCAGCTGAGATAATTTTTAATAAAATATATAAAAAAGGCTTCGAGATTACATTTCCTTTTCCTTTTAATTCTATAATGAAATTTGGTAAACTATTACCATATAAATTTTATTTTAAAATTACTGAGAAAAAATTTTCAAAAAAATGAAACTATCTAATCCTAAAATTTCAATCGTAATGGGCAGCCAAAGTGACTGGTCAACTCTTAAACATACAAGCACTGTATTAAAAGAATTAAAGATTAGTCACGAAAAAAAAATAGTTTCTGCACACCGAACCCCAAAAAGGTTATATGAATATGCAGAACAAGCTTACGACAAAGGTATTAAGATAATAATTGCTGGTGCTGGCGGCTCGGCTCATTTACCTGGTATGATCGCAGCTATAACTCATATCCCAGTAATTGGTGTTCCCATTGAGTCAAAAACATTAAAAGGATTGGATAGTTTACTTTCTATAGCACAAATGCCTTTTGGTGTTCCTGTAGGAACTGTTGCAATTGGTGAAAATGGAGCAAAAAATGCTGCTTTATATGCAGCTTCAATTATTAGTAATTACGACTCTAAAGTTGAAAATCAATTGATTAAATGGAGACTGGCTCAAACAAAAAAAGTCAAAAAGACACCTAAGTAATGATCATTGGTATATTAGGTGGAGGTCAACTTGGTATGATGTTATGTCAAGTAGCTAAAAAATTGAATATCCAAACGTTTATTTACACCGACTCTAATGATTCCCCAGCAATTAAATATGCAAATAATTATGCTATCAAACAATATGATGATTTTGATGAAATAGACACTTTCATTGAAGGGTGTGATTTTATTACTTATGAGTTTGAGAATATTCCATTTAAGACTTTGTCGTATATAGAAAATAAAATAACGGTATCTCCTAGTTCCCAAATTAATAAAATTATTCAGGACCGTTTAACTGAAAAAAATTACGTAAATGAAATTAATATTCCCACAGTTCCATATATTGAAATCAAAGATATAGAAGATTTAAAATCAGTTAATACGGATTTCTTTCCAGCAATATTAAAGACTCGCAAGCTTGGATATGATGGTAAAGGACAGTATATAGTGAATAGTTCAAAGGAAATAACTGAAATACCTAAAAATGATTATATCTTAGAAAAGAAAATAAATTTACAACAAGAAATCTCTATTATAGCTGTGAGGTATCAAGATGGAACAATTTTTACCTATCAACCGATAGAAAATGTTCATAAAGATCAAATTCTTTTCAAATCATATTCACCAGCAAATTCAAATCAATCAATTATTGAGGAGGCAAAAAACCACGCTGTTAATTTTGCCAAAAAAATAAGTTATGTTGGTACTTTCTGTTTAGAGTTTTTTATTACAGATAAAAATGAATTATTATTAAATGAAATAGCTCCTAGAGTGCACAACTCAGGGCATTTAACTATTGAGTCATATAATGTAAGTCAATTTGAATCCCACCTCAGATCTGTATGCGATCTTGAAAAAATAAAGCCATTACTAAGATATAAATCTGAAATGACAAATATTCTTGGAGAGGATATTTATAATTATCGTGATAAAGAATTCAAAAAAGATGAATATTTTCATGATTATTATAAAAAAGAGTCAAAAATTGGCAGGAAAATGGGTCATTTTACCAAAATACTGGCTTAATTTTTAATCCAGTGATTTTTAAAGTGATTATAGTTAATTAGACTATCGTTTTTAAACTTTGAATATTTTTGAAATTTAAAATCTTTTTGTCTCACATATGAAATTAGTTTGTTATCAAATTTAAGATTGTAATGCTTGCATCCATTGATTGTTAGAAATTTATTTAAATTATTAGTTTTTTTTGAAGAATAAAAAAGTTCCAATATATTGGATACTGAATATTTAGTTGAATAAACCCCCGCACAACAACTTTCAGTAAATTTATAATTTTTAAGATGAGGAGCAGAGTCGGAGCCAAAGAAAAACTTCGAATTACCAGATAGAGCAGCACTAAGTAGTGATTTTTGGTGTTTTTTACTTTTAATGATTGGTTTGCAAAATAATTCTGGTTTTAAATAGTCTCCAAGAAAAGTATTTGTATTTTCTAATAAATGATGGGTTGTTATAGAAGCAGCTATGTTATTATTTGATTTTACAAAATCTACGGAATCTTTAGTAGTTATGTGTTCTAAAGTTATTTTTAGACTTTTAAAATTTTTTACAAGCCAAGATAACTCATACTCAAGAAATCTCCTTTCACGTTCATAAGGATCATCATCTTTGTGGATATGTTCTCCATGTAAACATAATGGAATTTTATTTTTTTCCAGAAACTCAAAGTATTTTGACATTTTTTTAATATCTTTTACTCCTGAAGAGGAATTAGTAGTTGCATGAAGGGGATATAATTTGGCTGCAAAAAACAGATTATTTTTTATCATATTTTTTAAATCTGAAATCTTACAATCTTGATTTAAATAGATAGTAAAAAGTATTTCAGTGTTTCGATTATTTTTTAAGACAAATGCTCTGTATTTAGATAAAATTTTTTCATTAGTTATTGGCTTTGCTAAATTTGGCATAACTAAAATTTTTTGAAAATTTTTATTATTTTCTTTTAAAATATGTTTTAAAATTTGTCCTTCTCTTAAGTGAACATGAAAATCACAAGGCCTAAAAATTTTGAGCATTTAATATATA
>ERZ802830.508-NODE-508-length-38564-cov-27.0987_pt1 | contig 38564 bp, 35 predicted proteins | sample MGYA00345654_ERZ802830 | MGnify/ENA primary metagenome ERZ802830 (study PRJEB30503, sample SAMEA104212375) | marine metagenome | biome: Westerlies Biome; feature: [SRF] surface water layer (ENVO:00010504) within the epipelagic zone...; material: water... | reverse complement strand
AACAAGAAGTTGAGCTTCTTAAAAAAAATCAATTATTATTTACCTATCTTCATTTAGCCGCCAATAAAGAACTTACCCTAGGACTAATGAAATCTGGATCAACGTGTATAGCCTATGAGACTGTTACAGATGAGAATAATCGTCTACCATTACTTGCCCCAATGAGCGAAGTTGCAGGCAGAATTTCCATTCAGGCAGGAGCAAGGTCATTAGAGATGACAAATAATGGCAGAGGAGTGCTTTTATCAGGTGCAACTGGAGCTCCGCCAGCAAATGTAGTTATTATTGGGTGCGGTGTAGTTGGATTTAATGCCGCATTAATAGCGCATGGAATGAAGGCAAATGTCATTTTAATTGATCAATCTCAACAGAGGCTTGATGAACTAAAATCATTCTTTAACAATGAAGTTACAACTGTGATTTCGACACCTGATAATATTGATGCAAATGTAAAAGATTGCGATTTATTGATAGGGGGTGTTCTTGTACCAGGCGCATCAGCACCAAAACTAGTTTCTGAACACTTAGTTTCAAAGATGAAGCCAGGCTCTGCTCTTGTTGACGTAGCCATTGATCAGGGAGGCTGCATTGAAACCAGTAAGCCAACAACTCATGCTGATCCAGTGTATGTTCTTCACAATGTAGTTCATTATTGCGTTACAAATATGCCAGGATGTGTACCCAGAACATCAACAATCAGCCTTAATCAAGCAACATTGCCATTCATATCTGAATTAGCCAAAAACGGTCTTAATAAAGCTTTGAGTTCTAATAAGAATTTCTTAAATGGCCTAAATGTAATGGATGGAAAGTGCACACAGCAAGATGTAGCTAGAGATCTTAATTTAGATTTTTGTGAACCTGAAAAGTTAATTGCTTAAATATCTTCAACAGCTTTACAGAGATTTGTTAATTTTTTTATCGCCAACTCGCGTGATAGATATCCGAGACCACAATCAGGAGCAGCTATAAGCCTATCCTTATCGATATGGTTAAGACAATCTAAAGCTCTAGATCTAATCATATCAATATCTTCAATTTGACTTGATGCTATTTTTAAAAGACCAAATATAATTTTTTTTGTCTTGTATTTTTCTAACAACTTTAAATCATTGTATCGATGTGCATCTTCAATAGAAATTGTATCAATGCAACTCGCCTCTAATGCGTCAGCCAAATTAAAATAGCTAGATAGAGGAGCCTTTGGATAATCAGTCGAGTCTATTTTATCAGGATAGCCACAACATATGTGTACGATTTTATCACAATCACTAACACCATGAAAACAACGTTCAATATTATCAATACCAAATTCTAAAGCTTCTTTTGATTTTCTTGCAAATAGTGGTTCATCAATTTGAATATATCTGCAGCCAGCATCAACAAGGTTTTTAATTTCCTTATTGATTACTTCACCTAAGTCTAAGCACATCTTTTTTTCTTCGTGATAAAAGTTATCTGAAATAGTATCAGCAATAGTAAGGGGTCCAGGCAATGTAGCCTTAATTGGCTTGCTTGAAATAGATTGATTAAGCTTAAATTCTTTATCTAAAAAATAACCATTAAATTCTATTTTTTTTGTTATGGTGGGAAGCCAGCAATTATAATTACCAGTCCTTGCAGTTTTTTCAGTGAGTATTTTAAAGTCTATTCCTTTTAAATGCCTGCAATGATAGTGAATATAATTTTCTCTTCTAACTTCTCCATCAGTGACAATATCGATTCCACACGCAATCTGATCATCAATGACTTGTTTTGACGCTTCATTTACTAGACTTTCGTATTGACTGCCCATCTTATGTTTTTCTTCTTGGTATTCAGAAGTTGGTCTTTCGTTGTCAGTACCTTTTTCTCCTTTAAACCAATCTGATAAAGGTAAAAAAGATGGCTTAGGGAACGAACCAATTGTGGTTGTTAAAATCATGATAAAAGTCTATTTAAAACAGTGATTTAGCCAAGTACTAAGTATCAAATATTTTCAAAAAATATGTTTATATGAATCAGGTATTTATCAAATTCTCTTAATGTAAAAAATTATAGTTAATTTTTATTCATATTTTTCAGATGCTTAGATTGGAATTAAATTATTTAAGACCAGAGATTTACGCAAATTTCTTAAACTTTATTCTTTACACCTTCTCTCTTATGTATGAGAATTTTTTATTAATTAATTAACAATGTGAGGAGTAGCCGTGAAGAAAATAAATAAAACTCTTAAGGCTGCAAAAGTTTCAAGAAGATCAGTCCTAAAAGGTGCAGCTGCAACTGGAGCAGCAGCAGCTATTGGTCCCTGGTACATTCCAAATGCTTTTGCCGCACCTGTTGTAAATGTTTTGATGTGGGGTGAGTATCTACCTGACTCAGTTGTAGCTGATTTTAAAGCTAAAACTGGCATTACTGTTAACCACACCAAGATCGGAGACAACGGTGAAATAATATCAAAAATGAAAGCTGGTGGTGGCGCAGGTTATGACCTAGCAAGCCCAACGAATATGAGGGCCTTGCAATGGGAGAACCTTGGTGTCTTAGCTCCATTTGATATGAATAGAATTAATACTAGTGCCGTAAACCCAGGGATGCTTGCAGTAGGTGAGCGTGATTGGAATTTTGGTGGAAATGGATCTCACTGGGTTCCACAATTGTGGGGAACAGAGTCAATTTCTTGGAGAACCGATAAATGGACACCAGATGGTCTTCCAAGTTTTGGAGATTTATGGGAGCCTAATCCAGGTATTGATGGAGCCTTCATGATGGGTAGAACTTACTCAATGATGACAGGTTGTGGAATTTGGATGCATCACCAAGGCAAGATGGACTTCTGGTCTTCTTATAATGATGAAGACACTATGAGAAAGAACTGGGAGACAATTACTGATTTCTGTATTTCTAAAAAAGGAAATCTTGTCAAATTCTGGTCAGGAGCTGATCCTCAGAAACAAGGATTTACATCTGATGGTGTGGTCGTTGGACAAACTTGGGATGGCCCAATTGCAGCAATGATGAAAGCTGGCGAACCAGTTGCTTATCAAACTACAGATGAAGGTGCGTTAGCGTGGATTGACGGAATCACATTATCTGCAAAAGCTGAGAACATTGATGAAGCTTATGAATTAATCAATTATAGCTTTACCCCTGAAGTTGGTGGTCAAACTATTAATGAAATTGGATATAATTCAGCTGTTAATGGCGCTTCTGATTTCTACTCACCAGAAACAAAAGCTTTAGCTAAAGCAATTTACCCAGGGGATACTTCTACTAAGTTGAATCCTTGGCCACCAGAGCCACCTTGGTTTGCTGATGCAAGAGCTGAGTACGCGAATAAGTTTGAAACGGCGTAATTAGTTTCTAATAACATTTAAGGCGCTCAAGATCATATCTTGGGCGCTTTTTTGTATCGTGTTTATTAATTTAATAACTATAATTTTCTTATGAGCGCAGACGTAGAGTTAAATAATGTTTCAGTAACATTTGGGAGTTTTTATGCAGCCAAAAGCGTAAACGTAAAAATCAATGGCGGTGAATTTTTTTCTTTCCTGGGACCATCTGGTTGTGGAAAGACAACACTGCTTAGAGCAATTTCAGGATTTCAAGATCCCTCAGAAGGATCTGTATTAATTGATAACAAAGACATGTTTGGCATAGGTCCAAACAAAAGACCTACTTCTCTTATTTTCCAGAACCTGGCCCTATTCCCTTTAATGTCAGTTTCTGAAAATATTGCCTTCTCTCTTGAGGTAAGGGGAGTCTCAAAAAAAGATAGGCAAAAAAGAGCAGATGAACTTTTAGAACTGATAGCATTAGAAGGACAGGGCGAAAAAAAAGTACATCAATTATCAGGAGGACAGAAACAAAGAGTAGCAATCGCAAGAGCATTAGCCGTCGAACCAAAAGTTTTATTATTAGACGAACCTCTGTCAGCGTTAGATTTAAAGCTAAGGCAAAGAATGAGAACTGAATTAAGAGAAATTCAAAAAAGAGTTAACATAACATTTATCTATATTACTCATGACCAAGGTGAGGCATTAACAATGTCTGACAGGATTGCTGTAATGAACGAAGGAGAAATTGAGCAGATAGGACCCTGTGATGAAGTTTATAATAATCCATTAACCCCCTTTGTCGCAACTTTCGTTGGAGAGAACAATCCTTTATTTGGAAAGGTAAAAGAGATCAATCAAAACAAGGTTAAAATAGAAACCCCTGATGGCGATTTCTTATCGACAATGAATGAAAATAAGAAATTAAACATTGGGGATGAAGCAATTGCCTTTGTAAGACCTGAGTCATTATTCATACCAAGAGATGGAGATAATTTTGATAATCAAATTAAGGTAAATATTGAAAGTTTTGAGTTTGAAGGAAATATAAAAAATTTCTATGCAACTTTAAAGTCGGGAACAAGGATTAAGTTTTCTATTCCAAATGCAATTGATACTTCATCTATATCATCAGGCACAAAATTACAACTTGGCTTTGAGTCTATAAAGTCTTCAATTTTACCTAAAGCACAATTAGCCATAGATTAAATATGGGAAATTATTTATTCACGCAGCCATTTTTTAAAAAGAACGGTAAGGCCGTCGCTATTTATTTCTTGGTAGCAATAGTTTTTTGGTTCGTCTTTCTTGTCATAATTCCTCAACTATACATGCTGGACTTATCTTTTAGATCAAATGTCCCACCGTTAGCGCGAGGAGGGCCTCAAGATTTTTATACAATGGAGCATTATCAGCATTTTGTTTTTGGATCAAAAACATCACTTGATGCATTTAATTTTGTTGATCTCGGAGTTTTTGGAAGAACTATCCTTGTGTCAATAATGGTCACTATTGCTAATTTGTTATTTTGTTATCCAATTGCTTTTTATATAGCTAAAATTGCTAATCCAAGTACTGCTAGACTATTAATTGTCTCTTTAATAATACCATTCTGGATCAATGAACTCTTAAGGTCTTTTGCTTTAAGAATACTCTTTGCGAATGAAGGAGTTATAAATAATTTTTTGACTGGAATAGGAGTAATTGATCAAAGTATTTTATTTATCACCTATGACATAGGACTCTACACAGGTCTGGTATACGCATACATTTTATTAATGATGTTCCCTCTATACAACGCTATTGAGAGCTTAGATATTAATCAGATAGAGGCTGCAAAAGATTTAGGCTCCTCCTCTTTAAGGACGCATTGGAGGATAGTAATTCCTCATGCAAAGCCAGGAATTGTATCAGGATGCACAATGGTATTTATGTTGACAGTGGGAGCTCTTGCGACACCAGTAGTCCTAAGTAGCCCCAATACTCTTTGGTTTCCGCAGCTCATTTACCAGTGGTTCAACATGAATGATAACTGGTCTCGCGGCTCAGCGTACTCAATTATTTTATTAATTATTTCTGTAATTTTTGTTTTAGCAATGATGCGAATTTTTAAAGTTAAGATTGGTGAAATTATTAAATGAAGCCAACATACTTAATAAATTTCATGATGGGCATGTATATCTTTATATTTTTTGCCTATTTATTTGGTCCACTGATAGTCATGAGCATTACAGCATTTAACTCAGCTGAGTTTCCATCTATATCTCCTTGGGAATGTTTTAGTTTTAGATGGTTTAATGAAGGAAAAATTGCCTACGACGGGCAACATTTAGCAGGGCTTCTTTCAGATTGGCGTTTACACGATGGGATTATCAGTAGTTTAATTATAGGGGCTGGCGTTGTATCACTTTCTGTCCCAATTGGCATGGCAGCTGCTATTGTCCTAACGCAAGTTCGATCTCAATTAAGAGATATTTATTATTCAATCTCTATTATGCCTGTTTTATTTCCAGGTGTGATCATTGGGATATCTACAGTAGTTCTATGGGATCGGATCGCAGGACTTGGAGGAGATGGATTTATTTCGGATGTGGGAAGAAATGGAATCTTTCTCACAATTTTAGCACAAACATGTTTTATCTCTACTTATTGCTTTTTAATTTTTGTCGCAAGACTTCAACGATTTGACCAAACACAAGAAGAAGCTGCGTTAGATTTAGGTGCAACTCAAACGCAAGTTTTTTTTAAAATCTTAGTACCTTATTTAATGCCAGCGATTGCATCAGCAGCGGTTATTGCCTTTTTGTTTTCTTTTGAAAACTACAATACGACTGTATTTAGTATTTTATCTGATCAAACATTAACTACAGTAATTGCTTCCAAAGTAAGGCTTGGGATAAGCCCAGCACTGAGTGCATTGGCCTTAACCATCATTGCATTAACTATAATCGCAGCAGTCACATACGAAATATTGAGACGCAGAAGTGAGAAAAAATACGCACAATCTCAAGAAATATTTGTAAAAGAGAAAGCGGCTTCTGGTAGAATTAATAAGGAATACAAAGCAGGCTTTAAAGTTCCTAAGGGCATAGTTGCAATCTTGCTTGTGTTAGTTTTTGCTACTTATGGAGCGACGCAAATTGTAAAGAATGATCTTTACGGACAGTCTTGTATTGATGCCGCAGATAAGGAAAAAAAATCAAAATTCCTTGAACAATTGCAAACCTTAGAGTCTAATGAACTAACTGAAGAAGAACTCTCAGGAGGATCTTTAGGAGGAACGGAAGATTACGGAGATATTTTTGGAGATCCATCACTATTCCAAGATTTTGGAGGATTTGATTAAACTTTATGACTGATAAAAAAGAACCTATTCAACCAGTAAGTGGTACCGTTGTTCCAAGATACGCTGGACCTTCTACGTTTGCACGTTTACCAGAATTAAGAGATGTTGATCAGTGTGATGTTGCAATAATCGGTGTACCATTTGATGCTGGAACAAGCTACAGGCCAGGAGCTAGGTTTGGCCCGCAGGCCGTTCGACAAGCTTCTCGCCAATTAAGAACAAATTATCATCCAGATTATGATGTTGAACCATTTAAGGTTCAGCAAGTTGCTGACGCAGGAGACATTGCCTGCAACCCATTTGATATTGATGAGGCTATAAAACAAATTGAAAAAGGAGCTGATGATTTGCTCTCAAAGGCAGGAAGCATTGTCACAATAGGCGGTGATCACACAATTGCATTGCCCCTTTTAAGATCTGTTAACAAAAAAGTTGGGGGTCCAGTTGCTTTGGTTCATTTTGATGCTCATTTAGATACGTGGGATACTTATTTTGGCGCTCCTTACACTCATGGAACTCCATTTAGGCGAGCAAGAGAGGAAAGTTTATTTTTAGATGATGCTTCAATGCACATTGGTATTAGAGGGCCTTTATACAGCACTAATGATCTAAAAAATGATAGAGATCTAGGATTTAAAACAATACATTGCGATGAATTTCAAACTAACTCAATTGATCAAATTGTTCAGAGAATTAAAGATAGAATTGGAGACAACCCTTTATACATATCTATTGATATCGACGTGTTAGATCCTGCTCATGCTCCAGGCACAGGAACTCCAGAAGTAGCTGGCATGACCACAAGGGAAATTTTAAATGTGTTACGTGGTCTCGCTGGATCTCAACTTGTTTCAGCCGATGTAGTTGAAGTTGCGCCAGCCTATGATCATGCTGAACTGACATCTACTGCAGCAGCTACAATCGTTTACGAATTGATAAATATTATTGCTCGAAATCCAAAGTAATTATTTTATTTCAAACCAAATAGGGACATGATCAGAAGGTCGCTCCAGACCTCTGAATTGCTTTTCAATTTGACAATCAGTTATTCGATCTGTTGCGCTTGGGGTTGATAAGAAATGATCAATTCTAAGACCATTATCTTTTTCCCATGAGCCGCGTGAGTAGTCCCAGTACGTAAATTCAAATTCTTTTGAATTAAATACTCGAAATACATCAGTTAGCCCAAGGTTGATTATTTCTCTAAAAATTTTAATTGAGTCAGGATGATGAAGGGCATCATTTTTCCATTTTTCAATATTCACCGCATCACCACGGTTAGGAATTATATTGTAATCTCCTCCAAAAATTACAGTCTCTTGATTATCAATTTTCTTTTTTGCATAGTCTTTAAGTCTTTGCATCCAATCGAGTTTGTAAGGAAATTTTTCAGTATCTACTGGATTGCCATTAGGTAAATAAATCGTAGCAATATTGAAAGGATCGCTATCTTTGATTTTTACCTCAATAAATCTTGCTTGCTCATCTTTCGCATTTCCAGGAAGCTCATTGGCTATAAGCTCCATGGGAATTTTCGATAATATTGCGACACCATTATAAGATTTTTGGCCTTTTGTTATTATTTCAAAACCCATTTCTTTAATATCATCAAATGGAAAATTTTCGTCTGTTGACTTAGTTTCTTGAAGCATGATGACATCAGGATCAATAGTTTCTTTCAACTGTACAAGGTGAGGTAAGCGAACTCTGATTGAATTGACATTCCAACTAACTATTTTAGTCATAATAAATCTATTGTTGTTTTTATAGGATTCTTAAAGTAATCAATTATTATAGGATATAATTTAAATATATAGTTCGCAACTAATGAGTATTTCAAAAGATTTATCTTTACTATCTTCATCTCCTGAAACATCAAAAGGAAGATTGATTAAGGAAAGCTATAGTCAAACTCGGTCTGAATTTCAAAGAGATAGAGATAGAATATTGCACTCAGCTGCGTTTAGAAGGCTTAAACATAAAACTCAGGTCTTTGTTTCTCATGAAGGCGATCACTATAGAACAAGACTTACCCATTCTCTTGAAGTATCTCAAATTGCACGATCAATATGTAGGGTTTTTAATCTTAATGAGGATTTGGCCGATACATTGTCTATTAGTCACGATATAGGACATCCACCATTCGGACACGCAGGAGAAGATGCTCTTTCTTCGTCAATGAAAAATTACGGAGGGTTTGATCATAATGATCAGGCGATAAGGATAGTGCACCTACTTGAAAAAAAATATTTTAATTTTGATGGTCTAAATCTTACATGGGAGACGTTAGAAGGCCTGGTAAAACATAATGGCCCAATAAAAGAAAATATTCCTATGACGATAAATGAATTAAATAATAAATTTAATTTACAATTAAACGAGTTTCCATCTTTAGAGGCTCAAATATCAGCAATTGCAGATGATATTGCTTATAATAATCATGATTTAGATGATGGCCTCAGAGCAGGATTCTTTTCTTACGATGAGTTAGCTAATCTTCCGCTTATAGGCGATATAATTAAAAGCTTTCCACCAGAATTTGAGTCATATGAGATGCAAAGGATAAATAATGAGATAACGCGAAAATCCACAGCAATTATGATTAAAGATGTAATGAATACTATTGATGGACATGTGAGCAAGCTATCCATTAAAACTGCTAATGATGTAAGGTTGCAAAATCAATTAGTTGCTGATTTCTCGCCTGATATGAAGGAAAAAGTAAGTTCAATAAAATCTTTCCTTTCATCTAAAATGTATAACCATGATAAAGTAAAGACGATGACCCAAAATGCTCATAAGATAATTACATCTTTATTTGAATTATTCATGAACGCTGATGACAAGATATACAGCAAATATCTACCAAATTATGAAAATGAAAATCATAAATCAAGAATGATTTGTGATTTTGTTGCAGGTATGACAGATAATTTTGCACAAACAATATATAATAAACACATTAATTGATGTCCGATATATTTCATTTTTATAAGTCTATTATCTCAAAGGAATTTGCATCAAATTTTAAATTACCAGAGCAAGCTGTAAACGAAAGTTCCTTTGTTGTTGAGAGTCCAAAGAACGAAGACAATGGAGACTTAAGCACTAATATTTGCATGGTTTTAAGTAAAGACCTCTCCCAACCACCGATTAAAATTGCTGAAATTCTTAAAACCTCTCTTGAAAAATACTCTGAATTCGAACAACTAGAGATTGCAAAACCTGGTTTCCTTAATTTTCGCGTCAATAAGTCTGTTTGGTATAAATTTTTAAGTGAGAAATTACATACCAGTGAACTTTATGACAAAAATATAGGCAATGGCCAAACAATCAATGTGGAATATGTCTCGGCTAATCCAACTGGACCATTACACATAGGCCACTGTAGAGGCGCTGTATTTGGAGATGTATTATCAAATTTACTTACATCTACAGGTTACGATGTAACAAAAGAATATTACGTAAATGATGCGGGAGTTCAAATTAATTACTTAGCTGACTCAGTTATCATTAGAATTAAAGAAATACTAAATCAGCGAAACGAAAATAATTATCCGGATAATTTTTATCCTGGCGAGTATCTCATTGATGTTGCGAAAAATATAATTGATAAAAATGGAGATAAAATTTTAGAGCAAGATAATTCATTTGAATTGATCAAAGATGAAAGTGTAGCTTTGTTATTGGATTTGATAAAAGCAGATTTAAAACTTTTATCTATTGAGCAAGATCACTTCATATCTGAAAAGAAACTAATTGCTGAGGGAAAGATTGATGAGGCTATTACAAAATTAAAAGATTTAGACCTTATTTATGAAGGCATCTTAGATAAACCAAAAGGAAAGCAAATTGAAGATTGGGAGCCACGAGAACAAATGCTCTTTAAATCTTCAAATTACGGCGATGAGACCGATAGACCTTTACAGAAATCAAACGGTGAGTGGACTTATTTTGCAAACGATATCGCTTACCATTTTGATAAATACCAACGAGGTTCTCAGAAATTAATAGATATTTGGGGCGCAGATCATGGTGGGTATATAAAACGCATGAATGCATCAATAGTTGCTCTAACTAATGATAAAGCAGAGTTTTCAGTTAAATTATGTCAAATGGTGAAATTAATAAGTGATGGGAAGCAACTGAAGATGTCAAAAAGATCAGGTGATTTTATAACAATTAGAGAATTAGTTGATGAAGTAGGCAGTGATAGTATTAGATTTATGATGTTGTATAGAAAAAATGAGGCTCCGCTAGAATTCAACTTTCAGAAAGTTACGGAGCAATCAAAAGATAATCCAGTATTCTACGTTCAATATGCTCATGCAAGAATTTGCTCAGTTATCAGAAATCTTGAAGAATACAAATTAGATCTTGATCTAAATACTTTTGACAACTGTAACTATGAACAGTTGAGGGAAGATGGAGAACTATTTTTATTAAAAAAAATAATGAATTATAGCAGCATTATAGAGACCTCAGCTACATTAGAGGAACCTCATAGAATATCTTACTATTTGTATGATTTAGCTTCAGCACTTCATTCATTGTGGAATCAAGGAAAGATTGATAAAGAAAAAAGGTTTATTGATGAAAACAACATTGAAAGAACTTATGCAAGGATTGCACTTTTAATGCTTACAAAACGTACTTTAAAATCTGGTCTTGATATATTAGGTGTTTCTGCACCTGAAGAAATGCAGTAGCATGAAACTTGCAATCATTTCGACTGTTTGCGTTTCAATTTTTATTTTAATTGGTTTTTGGTTATTTTATGACACTGAATACACTGATGAAATTATTTCGATTAGTGGAAATTTAGATAATTATAGAATTATACCCGAGGATACTGGGGGTCTAGAAATTCCAGATTTAAATATTTATGAACTCGGCGATTAAGCGACATAATGAATAGCTATCTACCCATTATATGTGGAATATCAGGAACTGAATTATCTAACGAAGAAATAAAGTTTTTCGAACAGTATAAACCTTGGGGCGTAATTCTTTTTGAAAGAAATTGCAGTGATATTAATTCCATTAAAAGACTAACAGCGCATCTCAAAGAAATAAATCATATTAATCTGCCTATATTAATTGACCAAGAGGGTGGGAGGGTCTCCAGATTAAATCTTGATAATATAAAAAAATTTAAAACAAGTGACTTTTTTGGAAAATTGATCGAGCAAAATTATGATCTTGGATTAAGGCTTCTAGAATTAAATTCAATTATGATGGCCAGTACTTTGAAAGAGCTTGGCATTAACAGCAACACTATTCCCGTACTAGATTTACCTGCAAATGAAGAGAGCGGAATAATTGGCGACAGAGCATACTCAACTAATGAGAACATTGTAAGCGCAGCAGGAAAAGCAGTAATTAAAACTTTAACATCAAATGGAGTTGCGCCAATAATGAAGCATATTCCTGGGCACGGTAAAGCAAAAGTAGATAGTCATCTTGAAATGCCAATGGTTGACGCTGATGAAATACTTTTAGAAAAATACGATTTTAAACCATTTACTGAAAATGCAGAGGCACAATTGGCAATGACCGCTCACATTAAATTCAATAAAATAGATTCAGATAATATTGCTACTTTTTCAAAAACAATAATTAACAAGGTTATTAGGCAGCACATGAAATTTAAAGGACTGTTAATGACTGATGATTTGTCCATGAAGGCAGTAGATTGCGAGCCGGTTAATGCAGCGGTTAAATCTCTCGATGCAGGTTGTGATCTGGTTCTTCACTGTAATGGAAACATCAATGAAATGAATATGATAGCTGAAAGAATTAAAGAAGAATTTAAGCCAATAACTATCCCCAGTGCTATAGAAGCCATATACGATCAACCTGTTTCAATGCACATGGATAAAGCTGAAAGTGAATTTGAATACTTGCTAAGCCAAGCATAGGTTATTTTCGTCGAATTAAACATTCTTCTGCTGTATAATAAGGAATCAATCTGTTAAAAAAATGGAAGATATTTCAAATACTTATAGTGAAACAAGTCCTGTAGTCGACTCTGATCCTGATGACTTAATCGTTAACTTAGACGGCTTCGAAGGCCCTTTAGATGTACTGCTCACATTAGCAAAATCTCAAAAAGTAGATTTAATGAAAATATCTATTCTACAGCTGACAGAGCAATATTTGGAGTTTATTGCCAAAGTGAGAGATAGAAACCTAGAACTTGCCGCTGATTATTTAGTTATGGCGGCCTGGATGGCATTTTTAAAATCAAACCTACTAATACCAAGAGAAGAAACTGGCGAAGAGCTAAGCGCAGAGGAAATGGCCGAACGATTAAAATTCCAATTAAAAAAACTTGAAGCCATAAGACAAGTGTCACAAAAACTAATGAGCTTGCCTAAATTAGGAATTGATTTTTTTAATAGGGGTATGCCAGAAGGAATACGTTTAATCAGAACGCCTGAATACTACTTGGATTTATATGACCTTCTTAAATCTTATGCTGATCAGAGGTACAGAACCGCTTATTCTTCAATGACAATAGAAAGGCCTCAAGTTTTTGCGATGGAAGATGCACTCGTAAGATTGCAAAGAATGGTTGGTGAGGTTCCTGAGTGGACAAGATTAGAAAAATTTCTACCGAAGGAATTTTCGCAAGGCAAAAATGCACGATCTGGGGTAGCGGGAACTTTAGCTGCGGCAATGGAGTTGGTTAGGGAAGGCGTTCTTGAAGTCCAACAACTCGTACCATTTGGTCCAGTGTTTATAAAGAATAAGAAACAAGATGATTTTCTAAATTAAAATTAATATGAGTAAAGAAAACCAAGCTGACAATATAATGAATTTTCCATCCGAGCATATGGACAATCTAAGAGTTCTTGAAGCACTGTTATTTGCTGCGAGTGAACCATTAGATGCAGAGAGTATGAAAGCTCGTCTTCCAAAAGGGTCGAACTTAAATAAACTTTTAAGTTTATTAAAAGCGCAATACGAAAATAGGGGTGTAAATTTAGTTAAAACAGGAAATAAGTGGAGCTTTAAAACTGCCCAAGATTTATCATCAATGATGAAAAAAGAAAAAATTGTTCAAAGAAAGTTATCTAAAGCTGCTACTGAAACTCTTTCAATCATAGCCTATCATCAGCCTGTAACTCGAGCTGAAGTTGAAGATATAAGAGGTGTTCATTTTAGCCCTGGAACACTTGATGTATTAATGGAGTTAAACTGGGTTAGACCGATTGGTAGGAAGAAGGTTCCAGGAAGACCAATTATTTATGGAACCACAGAGAGATTTTTAGAGTACTTCCAACTTGAACAAGTATCTGATTTGCCTGGGTTAGAAGAGCTTAAAGCCGCTGGATTACTTGAGAGCAGGCTTCCTCCAAATCTCGACATCAAAGAGCCTCAGGAAGTAGATCAAAGTCAGATAGAACCCTTCGGAGAAGATGAAAATATTGACGATTTAATTCAAAGTGGACACGAAGCCGAGTAACATTTAGCCTTCATCTAGTGATCAGGTTTTTCTCATTCATATATATTTTTTTATCTATTTTTGTAATTAGAGCAGATACATTTGCTGATCCTTATCTGCCTGGGGGCGAAACTTCAAATCAAGTTGAAAATAAAAACAGTTTCTCACTTTCATCAAGAAATCTTGAAGAGCATATGCGAATTAATTTTCTTGTTGGTAACGCACTTTTTGAGAGAATGTGGGAAGATTCAAGTATATCAAAAAATATTGCTAAAGATGGTCTTGGCCCTTTCTTTAGTGCGCGTTCATGTGAGTCATGTCATATCAACGATGGAAGAGGACATATTCCACTTACAAACAAAGAAGACAAAATTTCAGTAGTTATCCAAATTTCTCAAAATATTGAGCAACCAAATGATTACATAAAAAATATTGAAGATGATACTTATGGAGGACAGATAAGTGAATTTGCCGTCAAAGATGTATTAAAAGAAGCAGACATAATAATCGATTATAAATATTCACTTGAAATGTATGAGGATGGCAGAGTAGTCGAGCTTCGTCGTCCGATAATCAAAATAGATAATTTGAATTATGGTGAATTTAATGAGGGCACAACATTTTCTGCAAGAATTGCACAGCCAATGATAGGTCTTGGACTCATTGAACATATTAGTGACCAAAGTTTATTGATGAATGAGGATATTAACGACACAAATAATGATGGAGTCTCTGGAAAGGCAAATAAAGTTTGGGATATAGAAAATGAAAAGTTAGCAATTGGAAGATTTGGATGGAAGGCTGCACAACCTTCTGTTTACCAACAAACAGCTGATGCTTTTTATCATGATATGGGGTTATCAAATAAACTTTATAGCAATCCATTTAACTGTACCAGTAAGCAAGTAGAGTGTGCTAAAGCTATTAGCGGCAACAGTGAAGAATACGATGATCTCGAGGTATCCAATGATCAATTGGATCTTGTAACTTTTTATTCCTCTCAATTAGGGGTGCCAGCGCGAAGGAGCATCAATGCAGAGAATGTGAAAAAAGGAAAAGAGATCTTCTTTGCGTTAAATTGTAACTCATGCCATGTAGAAAGTTTTACGACTGGCGACTCTGGATCCCATGCAAATTTGAACAATCAAATCATATACCCGTATTCAGATTTTCTTTTACACGATATGGGAGAAAGTTTATCTGATGGCGTTTCAGAATTTTTTGCGCAGGGAAGCGAGTGGAGAACTCCTCCATTATGGGGCATTGGTTTAACAAGTATAGTTTCTGATGAATACGGATACCTTCATGATGGCAGAGCTCGAACAATCGAAGAGGCCATTCTATGGCATGGGGGAGAGGCAAACGAAATTATACAAAATTATAAAAAACTTAAAAAAAATGAAGTAAATCAATTACTTAGTTTTATCAATTCTTTATAGCCTATTAATTAATTACCTGCGTCATATTTGCTATTGATAATCATTCTCAATACCTGTATGTAGTTGCTAATTATAATCATTCTAAAAAGAAATGGGGAACTATGAATTTAATTTCTAAATTATTAACTATCTTAGTGGTTAGTTTTGTTACAATTGCGAGCTCTTTCGCTAGTGAAGTTAATCTATACACATCAAGGCATTATGACTCTGATGACGCACTATACGCAAAGTTTACTGACGCAACTGGAATTAAAGTAAACGTTATTTCAGGTAAAGGTAAAGCTTTAATGGAAAGATTAGCATCTGAGGGGTCAAGTTCTCCAGCTGATATTTTTATTACAGTAGATGCTGGCAATCTATGGAAAGTTCAAAAAGATGGCATGTTTCAAAGTATTAACTCAAGCACAATAGACTCTATCGTACCAGAGAATTTAAGAGGTCCAAACAATGAGTGGGTTGGAATAGCTAAGCGTTCTAGAGTTATGTATTACAATCCAGTAAATGTATCCTCCGAAGAGATGGAAGGACTTACTTATGAAGATTTATCTAATCCTAAATGGAAAGGAAGAATTGCAATCAGAAGTTCTGGAAATATGTATAATCAATCACTTGTCTCATCTTTAATTGCTAATAATGGCATCTCAGCCACTGAAGACTGGGCACACCGTTTTGTTGGAAACTTTGCAAGAAAACCTGAAGGCAATGATAGAGCACAAATCATGGCTGTAGCTAACGGTGAAGCTGATATTGCAATTGCTAACAGTTATTATATTGGGTTAATGCTCTCAGGCAAAAAAGGTGAAGAGCAACAAGCTGCAGCAAGAAAAGTTGAATTACATTTTCCTGGTCAAGATGGCCGCGGAGCACACATTAATGTAAGTGGAGCCGGTCTTATGAAGAATGCTCCAAATGCTGATAATGCTGTAAAATTTATTGAGTTTCTTTTAAGTGAAGAAGCTCAGAGTCACATTGTAAATAACACTTACGAATTTCCTATGCTAGAAGGCGTTGCTTCAAGTGACTTAATAGCTCAATTTGGCTCAGGTTTTAAAGAAGACCAGACGTCAGTTGCAAGCTATGGCGAATTCAATCCAGATGCTGTTAAGTTGATGGATAGAGTTGGATGGCAATAATAATTGTCATCTATTAAGAGGTAATTTGTTCACCGTCTCTTCTTCTCATTAGTATCAAGGGCAGATTACCTCTATTAATTAAAAATAACGTTGAAATATAAATACTGAAATATATATAGATGTTAATTAGTATCATTCTAAAATAGACCTCATGAAACTCACTTTTTGGGAAATAACACCAATTACTTTATTTGTAATCTTTATCGCACCAGTTGCTTTGGTGCTCTATAGCTTAACGGGAGAGTACTCTGATAATTGGACCCATCTGTATGAATTCGTTTTAACTGGATACATTATTAATACAGTATATTTGGTAACAGGCGTTTCAATTTTAGTATCTATTATTGGTGTAGGTACTGCATGGTTAATCACAAATTATAATTTTTCTGGAAAAAATATTTTTGAATGGGCTCTTATATTACCGCTTGCCGTTCCACCTTATATTCTTGCTTATACATTCACAGGTTTATTCGATACTTTTGGAACAGCAAATAATCTGATACGTGATGTATTTGATTTAGGACGTGAATTTACTTTTTTCCCAAAGGTTAGAAATATACCGGGTGCGATTATTGTATTTTCATTCACCTTATACCCTTATGTTTATTTGGTAAGTAGAATGGCTTTTATTAATCAATCAAGAACGATGCTCGAGGCGGGACGTACCCTTGGATTAAATAAATTTGAGACTTTCTATAAGCTTGGAGTCCCAATGATAAGGCCGGCAATAATTGGTGGCTTAATGCTTGTTATAATGGAAACAATTTCTGACTTTGGAGCTGTAGATCATTTTGCGATATCGACCTTTACTACAGGAATATTTCGAACTTGGTATGGAATGTATGATATTGAAACTGCGAAGCAACTAGCATCATTACTTTTAATATTTGCGGTCACGTTAATCTTAATTGAAAGATATTCTAGAAGAAATGCTAGCTATTCAAATGCAATGTCTTTATATAAACCACTTTTCCTTACAAAACTAAAAGGGATCCCCAATACTCTAGCTTTCTTAATTTGCTTTACTCCAATTTTTATAGGTTTCTTACTTCCTGTAATGGAACTTTTATATTGGGCTCTAAACTATAAGTTAGATTTCTTTAATGAAAAATTTATTACAACTGCTTGGAATACTTTTTACCTTGCTTTAATAGCTGCTTTTCTATGTTCTATACTTGCAGTGATCATTAATTTTTCCATTAGATACAAAAGTAACAATTACTTAAAAGTAATGAGTTCTTTTCTGACTGTTGGATATGCAGTTCCTGGTCTAATCCTAGCCATAGGCGTAATGCAAATGTTAACTTATTTTGATCAAAGTTTTATATCAGAGTTTTCTAATTTTATTTTAACTGGAAGTGTAATGGGCTTGGTATTAGCTTACGTAATTAAATCTTATGCACTATCAAGCTCAACAATCGAGGCAGGATATCAAAGAATTAACTCACGAGTAGATGATGTAGCTCGAACTTTAAAGACATCAGGATGGGCCTTGTTGGCCCAAGTGCATCTTCCTCTACTTAAGACTAGTTTTTTAACAAGTATGCTTTTAGTTGTTTCAGAAGTTATTAAAGAGCTCCCAGCAACATTAATTTTAAGACCTTTTAATTTTGATACTCTTGCAGTTTATACCTACATCTATGCTGCAGAAGAGAGAATGTATGATGCTGCAGCTCCTTCAATAGCAATAGTTATGGTGGGCTTGATACCTATTATTATATTGACTAGAATGATCAGAACATCTAGACCGGCTAGTAGGGATTAAATGACAGCATTAGAAATTAAAGATTTAAACCACTATTACGTCAAAGGAAAGAATGTCCTTAATGACGTAAACTTAGAGCTTGAAGAGGGAGAGATATTGTCAATTCTTGGTCCCTCTGGCTGCGGCAAAACTACATTATTGAGAATAATTGCTGGCTTGGAGAAAGAAACTGGTGGCAGTATTCTCATGAAAGATCAAATTATTTCAGATCATTTTCATACTGTTTTGACTGAAAATAGAGATGTTGGATTGGTTGTTCAGGAAAGAGCTTTATTTCCTCATTTGACAATAATAAATAATGTAATGTTCGGAGTAAGCGGCAGTAAAACTGAAAGACATTCCACCGCCATGAGACTTCTTAAGCTATTTAGAGTTGACCGATATGCTTATAATTATCCAAACGAGATCTCCAGTGGTGAGCAGCAGCGAGTTGCTATTGCAAGAGCAATGGCACCAAATCCAAAGATACTTTTGATGGATGAGCCATTTGGAACTTTAGATCAATCACTTACAAATCAGCTGCGCGTTGAAACAAGAAAAATTTTAAAAGATAATAATATAACTGCAATTATCGTCTCACATGACTTTGATGATGCGCTGTCGATGTCGGATAAAGTGATTGTTATTGAAGATGGAACAGTTATACAAAGTGGCTCAGCAAAAGATATTACTCATATATCTAGAGAAAAATCAGTAAAATTCAGTAGTATTAAAGCAAATACTTAATTATATTCTTTAAATATAAGTTTTTTATATATAATAAACTTATAAGTTAATATTTTTAAAGAGGACCGAATGGGAATTAGTTTTTGGCAAATTTTAATTGTTGTTGCACTTCTAGTAATACTTTTTGGACGTGGCAAAATTTCTGAGCTTATGGGAGATGTTGCTAAAGGAGTAAAGAGTTTTAAAAAGGGCATCAATGATGACGATGAGCAAAAATCAATCAATAAATCAGAAGACAGCTCTACTAAAGAGTAGAAGCAATAGTATTATCTGATGTTACCTGGAATTGGTGGAGTAGAGTATCTTGTCATTGCAGCATTAATTATAATTTTTGTTGGCCCTAAAGATCTGCCAGCTGTGCTCAGGGGTCTTGGAAAATGGTGGGGCAAGATTAGGAATTTTTCAAGAGAGTTTAAATCAAGCATTAATCAAATTGCTGCCGAGACTGGGGTAGATGATATTAAATCATCTGTTGAAAATGCAAGTCCTAAAAATTTTACTGACGACATGCGTGATTCAATTAACGAGACCATCATGAAGTCAGAAGATAAAAAGAGTGAAGATGAGTGATCAGAAAGAAACACTCAATGATAGTAAACAGCCTTTAATTCAGCATTTAATTGAACTAAGAAGTCGTTTAATCAAATCTATCATTTTAATTTCAATATTGTTTGTGATTGCATACATATATGCAGATTCCATATACAATTTTTTAGTCCAGCCTTATGCAGATGCTGTTGCAGGGGAAGCTGGAAGAAGACTTATTTTTACAGCACTGCATGAAACATTTTTTACATATTTAAAGGTCGCTTTATTTGCATCATTATTTGTTGCACTGCCTTTTATACTTATTCAAATATGGATATTTGTAGCGCCAGGATTGTACAAAAACGAAAAAACAGTTGTTATCCCTTATTTAGCAGCTACACCAATTCTATTTATATTAGGGGCTTCTCTGGTGTATTTCTTTATAATGCCGCTTGCAATAAAGTTTTTTTTATCATTTGAGTCAATTGGAGGACAAGGAACTTTACCAATACAACTAGAAGCCAAAGTAAATGAATATCTTAGTTTAATTATGAGACTAATTTTTGCTTTCGGCTTAAGTTTTCAATTACCTGTATTGCTTACATTATTAGCAAGAGTTGGGTTTGTAAGCTCTGAAGGACTGAGAAAAAATAGAAAATACGTAATCGTTGGTGTTTTTGCTGTTGCAGCAATACTTACGCCTCCTGATCCCATATCGCAAATAGGCCTTGGTGTTCCCATATTAATATTGTATGAAATTTCAATATATGCAGTACGATTTATAGAGCGAAAAAGAGAGAATAAATAATTTTATAAGATGTTAGATATTAAGAAGATTAGAGAAAATGGAAAACAGCTCGATGAGGCCTTGGCGAGCAGAAAGCACGAGGCATCATCTTCTTTAATTATAGATCTTGATAGAAAAAATCGAGACTTAATAGGTGAATTACAAGGACTTCAAGAGGAAAGAAATGCTAAATCTAAATTAATTGGAGAGCATGCTTCTAACGGCAAAAAAGATGAAGCTGAATTACTTAAAAATGAAGTTAGTTCAATAAAAGACAAAATGCAGGAACTTGAAAACAATCAACGCATCGCAAAAGAAGAGTTAAATTCATTACTTGAGTCACTGCCAAACATACCAGATGACTCAGTTCCAATTGGAGATGAAAGCGTCAACAAAGAAATTAAGGTTGAAGGCAAAAAGAAAGAATTTTCATTTACTCCAAAAGAACATTTTGATTTAGGTGAAGATCTCGGCAAAATGAGTTTTGATCAAGCAGCAAAAATATCTGGTGCACGTTTTGTGATCCAAAAAGGTGAATTAGCAAGACTTGAAAGAGCCATAGCTAATTTTATGCTAGATCTGCATACAAATGAATTTGGGTATGAAGAAACTAATGTTCCTATACTTGTAAGAGATCAAGCTGCATTTGGTACAGGGCAATTGCCAAAATTCAAGGATGATTTATTTAAAACGACAGATGATTACTGGCTTATACCAACAGCTGAAGTTCCTTTAACAAATATGACAAGAGAGAGTGTAGTGGATGCAGTTGAACTTCCCAGACGATACGTTTCTCATACGCCTTGTTTCAGATCTGAAGCAGGTGCCGCTGGAAAAGATACTCGAGGAATTATGCGTCAACATCAGTTTTACAAAGTTGAATTGGTAAGCTTAACGTCAGAAGAAAATTCAGACGATGAGCATGAAAGAATGCTTAGTTGTGCTGAAGAAGTGCTAAAAAGACTAGGTTTGCACTATCGAGTTGTAATTTTATCCACTCAAGATATGGGTTTTTCAGCTCAGAAAACATATGATATTGAAGTATGGCTTCCAGGACAAAATGCATACAGAGAAATTTCAAGTTGCTCTAATTGTGGCGACTTTCAAGCGAGAAGAATGAATTCGAGATACAAAGAAAATGATACAATTAAATATCTGCACACGCTTAATGGGTCAGGACTGGCAGTAGGGAGAACTTTAATTGCGATTATGGAAAACTATCAAAACGAAGATGGATCTATTGATATTCCAGAAGCATTAATTCCCTACATGAGTGGAATATCAAAAATTTCAAACTAAATATATTCATATGCCTTCAGTAAAACTTGAAAATGCAAGAATACTTATAACCAATGATGACGGCTATTCTGCAGATGGCATCAAAATATTAACTGATATTGCAAAAGAGTTTTCAGATGATGTATGGGTTGTTGCTCCTGAACATGAAAAGAGCGGCGCATCTCACGCTCTATCGTTTCAAAACGCATTAAATTTAAAAGAGCAAGCCGAAAAGCTTTATTCTATAGATGGCACCCCTAGCGATTGTATAGCTATTGGCATCAGCCATGTTCTAAAAGACAAGAGGCCAGATCTAATTCTTTCAGGCATTAATAGCGGATGCAACGTTGGAGAAGACGTAACTTATTCAGGAACTATTGCCGCGGCAATGGAGGGTTTAATAAGAAGGATACCATCAATTGCTATTAGTCAAAATTACGAAGCTGGTAAGAAAAATGTAATCTCATGGGACTCATCAAAACATTTTTTGAAAGACATACTTACTGATATAACCAATGTCGGATGGGACAGCAATGTATTCATGAACATTAACTTTCCCTATTGCCAATCTGATAAAGTAAAAAGCATACAAATTACAACACAGGGTAATAGAGATACAGATGATCTCATTATAAATGAGGTTGAAAATAATTTGTTTAGATTTGGACTTAGAAGAAGGCTTGAAGAAAATGCTAAATTAACGCTTCCACCCCTGAATATGGCGGTCGACGGGTTTATGTCTGATGTAGAAGCAATTGCTAATCAGCATATTTCAATTACCCCGTTTCATTTAGATCTGACCCATCACGGTAGTCTAAATCACTTAAAAACATCAATTAAGTCAGATATTAACTAATTATTTAGTTCAAATATATATGCTAAGTATGTATATTGCCGTAATTATTTAAAGGAGATTCATAATGGAACAGATGCTAGTTCAATTAATGCCGCTATTCTTAATTTTTGCGATCTTTTATTTCCTATTGATTAGACCGCAGCAAAGAAGAGCCAAGGAACATAAGGAGATGGTAGCGGGCGTGCAGAGAGGCGACAAGATTGTAAGTTCCGGTGGAATAAGAGGCAAAGTTGTCAAGGTAGTCGGTGATTTTGATGTTGAGGTTGAGATATCTCAAGGAGTTAATGTTACTTTAGTTAAATCAACAATTGCTGAAGTAGTTAAAGAGAGTGCTCCAAAATAAATAATTAATGATTTATTTTTCAAATATTAAGATTTCATCAATCTTATTAGTCATCTTTATAGCCTTGATGTTTGCTATTCCTAATTTTTTTAGCAAAGATCAATTAAATAGCTTCCCAAGTTTTATTCCTAAGCAACAGGTTAATCTTGGATTAGATTTACAAGGTGGGTCGCATTTATTATTAGAAGTTGATACAGTTGAGATTATAAAAGAAAGACTAGAAAATCTAAACTCTGATGTAAGAAGAGTACTTAAGAAAAATAATATTCAATATAGTAATTTTAAGAATACTGATGACAACTTAAAATTTGTTGTTGAAGAGTTTCCCGCTGAAATTCAAAAAGAAATTTCAGAATTATCAATAAGCAATTCTCAAAATATATTGCAAATGGGAGATCAGACAAACTTAGTAATATTAAGAGAAGAGAACGAAGTTTCTATTTCCTTTACTGATGAATTTGTAAAATTAGCTGTATCTAATGCTGTTGCACAATCTCTAGAAATTGTACGCAGAAGAATAGATGAACTTGGAACTAGAGAGCCATCTATTCAAAGGCAAGGATCTTCGCGAATTATCATTCAATTGCCAGGCATTGATGACCCTGATCGTATCAAAGCTTTATTAGGACAAACAGCTAAGCTTACTTTTCAACTTGTAGATACTTCTACTAATTACGACCCATTAAATCCAAAAAAAGCACCGGTAGGATCTGAAATCTTGCCATCAGATGCAGACGATAGTTTTAAGTATATTGTAAAAAAAAGAGTAATGGTTGGAGGAGAAAACTTAGTTGATGCTCAACCTGGCTTCGATCCGCAAACAAATGAACCAATCGTTTCATTTCGCTTTGACAGACTTGGAGCCAGCAAATTTGGACGCGTTACTCAGCAAAATGTTGGCAAGCCCTTTGCAATAATTTTAGATGATACTGTCATAAGCGCTCCCGTTATAAGAGAAGCAATTTTAGGCGGATCAGGGCAAATTTCAGGAGGGTTTGATTCAGATGAGGCAAATGACTTAGCTATACTGCTTAGAGCAGGAGCACTGCCAGCGCCACTAATTATTTTAGAGGAACGATCAGTAGGACCAGACCTTGGAGCAGACTCAATAGAGGCAGGTCAGTATGCAGCTATAATAGGTTTTGTAGCAGTCATTTTATTCATGATGTTTGTTTATAGATACTTTGGTTTCTTAGCTGATATAGCCTTGATCATAAACTTATTCATGGTGCTTGGTATACTTTCATTATTTCAAGCGACTTTAACTTTACCTGGTATTGCCGGCATTATTTTAACGATAGGCATGGCGGTTGATGCTAACGTGTTGATCTTTGAGCGTGTTAAAGAAGAGATTAGAAGCGGGTCTAAAATGATCAATGCTGTTGAAAATGGATACAAAAGAGCTCTTTCAACGATACTAGATGCAAATATTACAACTTTAATCGCAGCTGTAATATTATTTTTCATGGCATCAGGGCCAGTAAGAGGATTTTCAATTACATTGGCTATAGGAATTTTCACTTCAGTATTTACAGCTTTTACTTTTACGAGGTTATTGATCTCAATTTATGCAAAAAGTCTTAAACCTTCACTAGTCGGGATGAAAATAAATGATTGATATAGCAAATACAAAAATAGATTTCTTAAAATCAAGAATAATCACTTTTATATTTTCATCTATATTAGTAGTTTTATCCTTTGGAGCTTTTTTTGTAAGTGGGTTAAACTTTGGTATTGATTTTAAAGGTGGAACATTAATTGAAATTGAAACTGAGAATGAAATAGAAATTGCAGGACTAAGAGATAATCTGAATTCTTTAAGTTTAGGGGATGTTCAGGTTCAGGAATTTGGATCAAAAAATAATTTATTAATCAGAGTTGAACAGCAATCAGGCGGTGACCAAATTCAACAAAATGTTGTCGAGATTGTAAAGACTAGTCTAAATTCATACCTTTCATCTGAAGTTAATTTCAGAAGAACAGAGGTAGTTGGTCCAAAAGTTAGTGGTGAATTGATACAATCTGGCGCTATAGCAATATTAGCTGCAGTATTTGCAATGCTAATTTATATTTGGTTTAGATTTGAGTGGCAATTTTCTCTTGGAGCTGTTGTTGCTTTAATTCACGATGTAATTTTAACCATAGGTGTATTCAGTATCACTCAGTTAGAATTCAATCTTCCAATCATCGCAGCAATTCTTACAATAGTTGGTTACTCAATGAATGACACCGTTGTTGTTTATGACCGTGTCAGAGAAAACTTACGTAAGCACAGATCTAAAAATATTATAGATCTACTAAATCTATCAATTAATGAGACATTATCGCGTACAATTGTAACATCTGTCACAACATTACTTGCCTTGTTATCATTATTTATTTTTGGCGGTGAAGTGATCAAAGGTTTTACATTTGCAATGATATGGGGCGTAGTGGTAGGAACGTATTCATCAATTTTTGTAGCTGCACCACTTTTAAACTATTTAGATGTTAAGAGAGAATGGAATACAACTTCTGCAGTTGATTCAACCCGTTAGATTTAATATAAATTTTGAGCTGCAACCATCGATAACAGCATAGGAATTGATAACAATGTGTTTGTTCTTGAGAATAGCATTGCAGTTCTAGCTGATTTTGCTTTTGTATCAGCATCAACTTCGACAATACCAAGCGCTTTTTTTTGATTAGGCCAGATGACCATCCAAACATTGTATGCCATTATTATTGCAAGCCACATGCCTATGCCGATTGTAAGTTGCTTACCGTCAAATCCATATGCCAAGGTGAATGTAAGCGCGTTAACAGATCCCTCATGACCATAATATAATCCAAGAGTTGTTAATCCTGTAATGAGAGTTGCCATGGCCGCCCATCTGAACCAAAACAAGGCCGCAGGAGCTATAACTTTTCCAATAGCAGGCTTTTGTTCGTCAGGAATATTCGGCATGTTTGGAATTTGAACAAAATTGAAATAGTAAAGCAAGCCAATCCACATAACTCCAGAGATAACATGAAGAAATCTAGATAAAGAAGCCCAATAGAGCTGATCAAATCCACCATAATGGCCAGTAATCATGATTAATAAGGCTACTGCAAGCAATGAACCTGTAAGTATTGTTTTTGGAAGTGATTGTAATATCGAAGCCATTAATTAATATTTAACACGAATTTTATCACAGGCAAATATATTTTATTTTAGAATTTGTTTTAAGTACTGGCCTGTATAACTTTTCTTTATTTTTGCTATCATTTCTGGCGATCCAGATCCTACAATTTCACCTCCACCATCACCACCCTCAGGGCCTAAATCAATGATCCAGTCAGCCGTTTTAATCACATCCAAGTTGTGTTCGATTACAACTACTGTATTTCCTTGCTCTACTAATATTTGCAATACTTCCAAAAGTTTTTTGATGTCATGAACGTGTAGACCAGTAGTGGGTTCATCTAATACATATAAAGTTTTACCTGTAGCTCTTTTTGAAAGTTCTTTTGATAATTTGATTCTTTGAGCCTCACCTCCTGATAGAGTAGTGGCTTGTTGGCCAATTTTAATATAACCAAGACCCACATTCTGAAGTGTGATTAATTTATTTTTGATCATTGGTATTGCGTCAAAGAACTTACAGCCTTCATCTACTGTCATACTTAAAATATCAGCTATACTTTTATCTTTGTATTTTATTTCAAGGGTTTCTCGATTGTATCTCTTACCTTCACATTCATCACAGGTGACATATACATCAGGAAGGAAATGCATTTCAATTTTGATAACACCATCTCCCTCGCACGCTTCACAGCGTCCACCTTTTACATTGAAAGAAAATCGACCAGGTTTGTAACCTCTTGCTTTAGACTCGGGCAATCCTGTGAACCAATCTCTAATGAATGTAAAAGCACCGGTATAAGTAGCTGGGTTAGATCTTGGTGTTCTTCCAATAGGTGATTGGTCAATGTCTATTACTTTATCTAATTCGCTAAGACCTTTTATTTCTTTGTGCTTGGCAACTGTGTGCCGTGATCCATTCAGACTCTGAGCAATTGATTTATACAATGTATTTATTGTAAGAGTTGATTTTCCACTTCCCGATACTCCAGTAATGCATGTAAGTGTGCCCAGAGGTATCTCACAGCTTACATTTTTTAGATTGTTTCCACTTGCATCCACGATTTGTATATATTTTTCTTCCAGAGCAGTTCTACGTTTCTTTGGTATTTCAATTTTAAGTTTTCCTGATAGATACTGACCGGTGATACTATTTTTATTTTTCTTGATTTGCTTTACATCACCTTCAGCTACAACTTTTCCTCCATTAACTCCAGCTGCTGGACCAAGGTCAACAATATGATCAGCTGTTGTGATTGCCTCTTCGTCGTGTTCTACAACAATTACCGTATTTCCAAGATCTCGAAGTCTTTTAAGAGTTTTGATTAATCTTTCATTGTCTCTCTGGTGAAGTCCAATAGAGGGCTCGTCTAATACATACAGCACGCCGGTTAATCCAGACCCTATTTGAGAAGCCAGTCTAATTCTTTGTGACTCCCCACCTGACAAGCTGCCAGATCCTCGTGAAAGAGTTAGGTATTCAAGGCCAACATTATTTAAGAATAATATTCTTTCATTCAATTCTTTTAGTATTCGGTAGGCTATTTCCTTTTCTTTTTTTGTTAATTTTTTCTCAAGCTTTCCAAACCACAAGAGCAATTCTTTTATTGATTTATCGCAGACTTCGCCAATATGAAGTTTATCAATTTTTACAGCAAGCGCTTCTTCTTTTAATCTAAATCCTGAACAAGGTTCACATTTCACTTCGCCCTGATACCTTTCAATTCTCCCTCGCATCCAATCACTTTCAGTTTCAAGAAACCTTCTTTCAAGATTATTTATGACACCCTCAAAAGATCTCTCGTATTCATATCCATCGTCATAAGTAAACTTAAGTTCTGTATCACCTGATCCGTAGAGAACAATATTTTGAATTTTTTTACCAAGATTTTTCCATGGCGTATTAAGTGAGAATTTGTATTTTCTAGATACAGTTTCAAGAATATTTCGAAAATAACCATATTTTGAAACTGGCCAGGGAGCTAAAGCGTCCTCATTGATTGATAAGTTTTTATTGGGGACAACAAGATTTGGATCGATTGACAGATCTGTTCCAATTCCATCGCATTCAGCGCAAGCACCAAAGGGATTATTAAATGAAAAAAGTCTTGGCTCAATTTCATCTATAGTGAAACCAGAAACAGGGCATGCAAATTTTGATGAGAAAAGATCCTGGTTAGGTTTCTCAGATTTTTCGTTAACGTCCTCAATAATAACCAGGCCATCAGAGAGATTTAAAGCAGTCTCAACACTATCCGCCAACCTGTTTCCAATGTCATCGCTTAGAACAATTCTATCTACAACAACTTCAATATTATGTTTCTTTTTTTTGTCGAGGTTTGGAAGCGAGTCAAACTCATATATTTCTCCATCTATTTTAACTCTTTGAAATCCTTTTTTTTGCAGTTCTTGCAATTCTTTACGATATTCACCTTTTCTACCTCTAATAATTGGTGATAAAATTAAAAATCTTGAACCAATTTTTCTATTCTTAATTTGATCTACAATTTGAGTAACTGTTTGACTTTTAATTGGAAGTCCAGTTGCAGGTGAATAGGGCACCCCAATACGTGCAAATAATAATCTTAAGTAATCATAAACCTCTGTAACAGTTCCCACTGTAGATCTCGGGTTTTTAGAAGTTGTTTTTTGCTCAATTGAAATGGCAGGACTCAGTCCTTCAATCAAATCAACATTAGGCTTTTGCATCATTTGAAGGAATTGTCTTGCATAAGCTGAGAGACTTTCGACATATCTTCGTTGACCTTCGGCATAAATCGTATCGAATGCTAACGATGATTTACCTGAACCAGAAAGGCCTGTGATAATAGTAAGTTTTTCTCTAGGTATTTTTACGTTAATATTTTTGAGATTGTGCTCTCTTGCTCCCTGAACTGAAATATTTTTGTTCATATTCTTCAATTAATCCTAATGGTCACTATTTAAAGATATCCTGTGAATAAAGTTATAGAATAGCCTTTTTTTATATACACTTACTTATTAACTAGTTAAATTAGTTTTTATGGCTTCCAGTCTCAACAAAGTAATGCTTATTGGCAACATAGGAGCAGATCCTGTAATCAGGCAAACACAGGATGGAAAAAGATTGGCGCAATTAAGTCTAGCTACGTCAGAGTCTTGGAAAGATAAGTCAACTGGTGAGAAAAAAGAAAAAACTAGCTGGCACAGAATAGTTATATTTAACGATGGTTTAGCAGGCGTTGTTGAGAGTTATGTTAAGAAAGGCTCAAAGCTGTATATAGAGGGACAATTACAAACTAGAAAATTCACAGATCAAAATGGTAATGAAAAATACACGACAGAAGTTATCTTGGGTAACTATAATGGTACATTAACCATGCTAGATTCTCGTGGCTCAGGCAGTTCTGAATCAATTTCTGATATGTCTTCCGACATGAATCAAGAGGCTATAGATTCATCCCCAGCAGACATTGATATCGACGATGAGATCCCTTTTTAAGAAGAATTTTTAATTCGAAAAACATACTTTTTTCTGCTATAATTTCATATATTTTTATAACAATTTAATGGCTATTTTTCCTAGTTTTCTAGGGAATATATCCTTCCTATAGGTTTTAAATTTGAGTGATTCTAAAGATCAAAATGAAGATCTGAAAACGCCTAAAGAGCAATCAATTATACCCATACTAATTGATACAGAAATGCAGAATTCATATCTGGATTATGCAATGAGTGTGATTGTCAGCAGGGCATTACCTGATGTTAGAGACGGACTAAAGCCTGTTCATCGCAGAATATTATATGCCATGCATGAGTCAGGCTATGAATGGAATAAGCAACACAGGAAAAGTGCAAGAGTAGTAGGAGATGTAATCGGTAAGTATCATCCTCATGGAGATCAGGCAGTCTACGATGCACTTGTAAGACTAGCTCAGGATTTTTCTATGAGCGCTACACTTATTGATGGTCAGGGTAACTTTGGCTCAATGGATGGAGATAAAGCAGCTGCAATGCGTTACACAGAAGTGCGCATGGCAAAGATCTCAAGTTTTCTTTTAGAAGACATTGAAAAAAATACAGTAGAGTTCAGGCCTAATTATGATGAGACAGAGAGTGAGCCAACAGTTCTACCTGCAAAGTATCCGAATTTATTAGTAAATGGAGCTGGGGGTATAGCTGTAGGCATGGCTACAAATATCCTACCTCATAATTTAGGAGAGGTTGTTGACGCATGTAAGGCATTTTTAGAAGACGATCAAATTTCCTTTGAAAAAATAAATCAAATCATTAAGGGGCCAGACTTTCCAACTGGTGGAACGATAATAGGAACCAGTGGTATTAAAGCTTCTCAATCTACAGGAAGGGGTTCCATCGTAGTTCAAGCCAAGTCGATGATTGAAGAGTTTAAAAATGACCGTGAAGCTATTATTTTCACTGAAATTCCTTATCAAGTTAACAAATCAGTCTTATTAGAAAAAATAGCTGAATTAGTACGAGATAAAAAAATAGAAGGTATTAGTGATTTGAGAGATGAGTCAGATCGCCAAGGTGTCCGAGTTGTTGTTGAGTTAAAAAAAGGCGTCATCGCTCAGGTTATACTTAATAAACTTTATAAGTTTACTTCATTGCAGAGTTCTTACGGAGTTAATTCTTTAGCCTTAACAAACGGAAAGCCAAAACTGATGAACATAAAAGAGTTCATTCATCATTTTGTGCACTTTAGGAAAGAGATTATTTCAAATAGGACAAGATATGATTTATCTAAAGCAAGAGATCGCGCTCATACTTTAATCGGGCTTGCAATAGCAGTAGCAAATGTTGACAGCATAATAGACATTATAAAATCCTCAAAAGATCCAAATGAAGCTAAGACATCTTTACTGAAAACTAAATGGAAGACAAAAGATATAATCGATCTACTCAAAATTGTAGATGACCCTAGACAGGTGAAAAATGATAAAGAAGTTTATCTCACAGAGGAGCAAGCTAAAGCAATCTTAGAATTAAGACTTCAACGCCTTACGGCACTAGGAAAAGATGAGATAAAAGTTGAATTATCAGAATTATCAAAAAAAATTGGCTATTTCTTATCTGTACTCAAAGATAACAGCGTATTGAAAAAGGTAATTAATGACGAATTAGATTCAATTAAAGAACAGTTTGATGTTCCACGTCGTACAGAAATAAATGAAGGCGAAGTATCTGAAATCGATCAAGAAGATTTAGTTCAACGAAGCGATATGGTCGTAAGTGTGACTAACTCTGGCTACATAAAAAGAGTCCCATTAAATATGTACAGAGCCCAGAAAAGAGGCGGTAAGGGTAGAGCTGGCATGAAGACTAACGATGAAGACTTTGTGACTCAAGTTTTTACAGCAAGCACCCATGACAATATGCTCTTTTTTACTTCTAGTGGAATAGCATTCAAGCTCAAAACTTGGAAAATACCAGAATCTTCTCCTCAAGCAAAAGGTAAAGCAATTGTAAATCTATTGAACCTTAAAGAAAAAGATAGGCTTTCAAGTATCCTGGTCTTGCCAGAAATGAAAATGGACGAAGAAAGTGATTTTCTAGTCTTCGCTACAGCAGACGGTAGTATTAGAAAAAATAGTCTAGAAGATTTTAAACGCATACAAGCAAATGGTAAAATTGCGATGAAGCTTGCTGGCGACAATAGCATAGTTGGAGTAAAACTATGTACCAATGATGATGATATACTTCTTACAACAAAATTTGGAAAATGCATTAGGACACCTGTTACAAAACTTAGAACTACAAAAAGCAGGACATCAACGGGTGTAAGAGGGATTAAGTTAGTCAAGGGAGATGAAATTATTTCTATTTCAGTTATTTCGCACACAGATACGACTTCAGGTGAGTCAAAAGCTTTTTTGAAAATGCGTTCTAAAGAAAAAGATAATGATGATCATATCGATAGTGATGACAGTGAGAGTGATGTTTCTGAAGCGGAAGTAAAGTTGAGCAATGAACGATACGATGAAATGAAGGCTAAAGAACAGTTTATTTTAACGCTCACAGAAAACGGTTTTGGAAAACGCTCTTCTTCATATCAATTTAGAATATCAAACAGGGGCGGATCAGGTATTATGTGTATCGCTACATCTGATAGAAACGGAAATGTCCTGGCATCGTTCCCTGTCAACGATGACGATGACATAATGCTAATTACTAAATCTGGACAAGTTATTCGCTGTCCTGTTAAAGACGTTAGGGTAGCAGGAAGAAATACGCAGGGCGTTAGCATATTTAAAACTAATGATAATGAAAAAGTTGTTTCAGCATCAAGAGTTGAGATAGATAATTAATAAATTACTAGAGCTAAAATAATATTCGATATATAGTCCAGTCATGAACAGAACCGGCATATACCCTGGAAGTTTTGACCCTATTCACAAGGGACATATAGATATCATTAATAGAGCCACAAAGCTCGTGGATAAGCTTTATATTGCAGTTGCGGATAGCCCACATAAAAAACCTTTATTCAATTTAGACGAAAGAAAAGAAATGATTGATGAGGAGTTTTCGAGCAATAGTATTATTGAAGTAATTGCATTTGATAATCTTTTGATTGATCTTGCTAATTCATTAAATGCTGAAATCCTTATTAGAGGTTTAAGAGTAGTTTCAGATTTCGAATATGAATTTCAAATGCTAGGCATGAATAGACAACTTGACTCAAAGATTGAAACAGTTTTTTTAATGGCTGATGCACAGCGACAGTCCATTTCGTCAAACTTTGTAAAAGAAATTGCGCGCTTAGGTGGGGATATTAGCAATTTTACTAATAAGTTTGTAGAGAGCAAACTTAAAGATAAATATAAGTAAGAATGAATTTCATAAAGATTATTTTTTCTTTATTTTTTTTAATAACAGCAGTTAATGCAGAAGGAGAATACATGTCTAAAGATCCTGAAAATACTATTCAGATTGAATTAAAAAGTGGAAACGTAATAATAGAGTTAATGCCAGACATTGCACCCAACCATTCAACAAGGATTAAAGAACTTGCAAGAGAAGGTTTTTATGATGGAGTTCCCTTTCATAGGGTAATTGAAGGTTTTATGGCGCAAACAGGTGATGGAGAAAATAGAAATGGAACAGGCGGTTCCGATAAACCTGATTTAAAAAATGAATTTAGCAATACTTCTCATTTAAGAGGTACTGTTTCAATGGCAAGAACTGCTGATCCAGACTCTGCTAACAGCCAATTTTTCATTTGCTTTGATGCGGCTCCTCACTTAGACGGACAATACACTGTATTCGGGCAAGTAATTGAAGGAATGGAGTTTGTTGATGGCTTGAAAAGAGGTGCGCCTGGATCTGGGACCGTAGATGATCCTGATGAAATGGTTTCAGTAAAGGTTCTTGCTGATCTTTAAGCAATGAAACTAAGTCATTATGACTTTGATCTACCTGATGAGTTGATTGCAGATAGGCCTTGCAGTCCTAGACAAGAGTCGAAGATGCTTGTTTGCAATAATCCATATATTGATACAAGTTTCTCTAATTTTTTAGATTATGTTGGGGTAAAAGACCTAGTTGTCATAAACAATACTAGAGTAATTCCAATACTTCTCAAAGGGCAAAGCAATGGAATAAATTTTCTTATAACATTACACAAAAATATAGGAGACACGAAGTGGTTTGCATTTGCAAAACCAGGAAAAAAAATAAGCGTTGGGCAAAACATTCAATTTAATAAAAACATCACATGTACTGTTACTAAAAAACTTACATATGGAGAAATTGAAGTAGAATTTGATTGTTCAAAGAAAGAATTTGACAAATTTATAGAAGATGAGGGAAACATGCCCTTACCACCCTATATACAAAAAAAAAGACAAAGTGACTCTAAGGATTTCAATGATTATCAAACTGTCTATGCAACTGAAAAGGGCTCAATTGCAGCTCCAACTGCAGGACTGCATTTCAATGAAGCTATGATTAATCATCTTAAAAAAAACAATCAACTAATTGAAGTAACTCTTCATGTAGGGGCGGGTACATTCTTGCCCATAAGGAATGATGATTTAAGTTTGCATAAAATGCATTCAGAACATGGAACAATTAGCCAAAAAAGTGCTGATCGAATAAGAGAATGTAAATTAAATGGAGGAAAGATTATATCTGTAGGTACCACAACATTAAGACTCCTAGAAAGCGCAGTTATAAATGGGGAAATTAATAAATTTATGGGAGAAACGGATATATTTATTAAACCAGGTTATAAATTTGAAGTTGTAGATATATTATTAACAAATTTTCATTTACCTAAATCAACATTGTTATTACTTATTTCTGCATTTAGTGGAATCAAAGAGATAAAAAATATGTACAACCATGCAATAAAAAATAATTATCGTTTTTTTTCATATGGAGACGTAAGTTTACTATATAAAAATGACTGATTTTCAGATTACTCATAAAGATGGAAATGCCCGTAGAGCTAAACTCAATACAAAAAATGGCGTTATTAATACCCCTGCGTTCATGCCCGTTGGAACTGCGGCAACAGTAAAAGCTATATTTACAAAAGATTTATACGAAACGAACTCGGAAATAATATTAGGAAACACGTATCACTTAATGCTAAGACCTGGATCCGCTCAAATTAAAGAATTTGGAGGTCTTCATAAATTTATGAATTGGAATAAACCTATTTTAACTGACTCTGGTGGTTATCAAGTATACTCATTGTCAAATCTTAGAAAGTTGTCAGAAGAGGGCGTTGAGTTCTCATCACACATTGATGGAACGAAAATATTTGTCTCACCTGAAAAATCTATTGAGATACAAACTGATTTAAACTCAGATATAGTTATGGCATTTGATGAGTGTACTCCTTATCCAGCTGAGTATGACGAAGCAAAAAAATCAATGGAATTGTCAATGAGGTGGGCAGGTAGGTGTAAGGAGTATTTTAAAGATCATAATACAAATAAATTGTTTGGCATTGTTCAAGGAAGTACTTACGAAGACTTAAGGCATCAGTCTGCTAGTTTATTAAGTGATATTGGATTTGATGGTTACGCAGTCGGAGGCTTAGCTGTTGGAGAAACTCAAACTCAAATGTTTGATGTGCTAGATTATACGGTTTCACAGCTTCCAATCGAAAAACCTCATTATTTAATGGGGGTAGGCAAGCCTGATGATATTATTGGAAGTGTTGCTCGTGGTATTGATATGTTTGATTGTGTGTTGCCCACACGCAATGGACGAAATGGACAAGCTTTTACAAAATCAGGACCAATTAATATAAGAAATGCTAAATATAAAAGTTTAGATGAGTCAATTGATCCAGAAAGCAATAATCCGATTTGTAGAGATTACTCTGCTGGCTATATCCATCATTTGTTTAATGCAAAAGAAATGCTAGGAGGCATGCTCTTATCTTTACATAATATATATTTTTATCAAGAAATGATGAGCAATATAAGAACTTCAATTGAAAATAATGAATTTGAAAAATTTAGAGCTGATTTTTTATCTAAATACTTAGATTAAGTTATTTACCTTTGAATTTTGCTTTCTGTTTTTGGATAAATGACATTACACCGATTTTGCTATCCTCAGTTTTTCCAGCAATGGTTTGTGCTTTGCTTTCAGCTGAAATCTGCTCTTCAAATGTATTTGCAAAGCTATCCCAATATAGTTGTTTCATTAATCCTAGTGCGACTGTAGGCCCTTCTGCAAGATTAGTTGCAGCATCCATTACAGTAGACATCAGCTTATCGTCTTCAACAACATGATTTATTAGCCCCCAATCAAGCGCTTTATCAGCCGCAACCTTTTCACCAATTAATGAAAATTCTAATGCACGTGCCATCCCAATTTTTCTTGGTATCACAAAAGTAGAGCTGGCATCTGCTACTAGGCCAATAAACTTAAATGCTTGATAAAAATACGAAGATTTTGCAGCATAAACTATGTCTCCAAAGATACCAAGTGAGCATCCTGCGCCTGCAGCTACTCCATTAACAGCAGTTATGAGGGGTATTTTTAAATTTTTTAAATCAACTAAAAAAGGATGATAATGTTCTTCTAATGCTTTTCCTGGATCGATGTCTTCAAAGCTGGACTTTCCAGCTCCTTCAATTAGATTTGCTCCTGCGCAAAAACCTCTTCCAGCACCAGTTATAACTAAACATCGAGCTTTTATTTCACCATTATTAATTAAAATTATATTTTTATGTAATTCCGCTATCATGTCTAAAGACAAAGCATTAAGCCTGTCAGGATCATTGAGGGTTAATAATGCAACATTATCAATAATTTCGGTTTTTACTATATCGCTCATTATTTATTAATATACTATTAACCATCAAACAAAAAAGTATATTTTTTGTTATTTTAAAGTAGAAAAAATTAAGTTAGATTATTTTTATGGGATTAGGGAATATTTCAATTACAGGTAATTATCCAGAAGTTAGTAAAGATATTATGCTTTCAAAACTCAATATATTGAAAGAACCATTCTTAGAGAACTTCAACCCCAATATTAATGATCGAATAGATCGAATTAAACGAATACAGAAATTAGTTGAAGAAAATATAGATGCTTTTCATAAATCATTAAGAGAAGATTTTGGATCTCGTCATGAACAATTAAGTTTAATGGCAGACACAATGCCAGTTATTAATAATGCGAAACATGCTTTAAAAAATATTAAGAAATGGGTAAAGCAAGATAATAGAAAGCCAAATTTTCCTTTGGGATTATTAGGCTCAAAAGCCTATGTTCAGTTTCAACCATACGGAGTAGTAGGTATTATTTCGCCATGGAATTTTCCACTTACATTAAGTATTGCTCCGCTTATTGAAATATTCGCAGCTGGAAATAATGCTATGATTAAGTTATCAGAATTTGTTCCTGCCACTTCAGAGCTTACTGAAAAATTAATAAACAAATATTTTACTGAAAAAGAAGTGGTGATCATCAATGGTGGTCCACAGACATCTCAGTCATTTGCTGGCTTACCATTTGACCACCTTCTTTTCACGGGTTCGACAAATGTTGCAAAAAAAGTGGCTTCAGAAGCTGCATCCAATTTGGTTCCGATGACTTTAGAATTGGGAGGCAAGTCTCCAGCTATTGTTAGTTCAAATGCAAAAATGAAAAAAAGTGTTGATAAGATTATGATGGGCAAACTTCTCAATGCTGGTCAAATATGTGTTTCTCCTGATTACGTATTTGTTCAAGAGGATCAAACTGAAGAATTTGTTCAACATGCAAAGGATCACGTTGCTGAAAATTACCCAACAATAAAAAATAATCCTGACTATACATCCATAATACATTTAAATCATTTTGAAAGGCTGAATGAATTAGTTCAGGATGCCAAATCAAAAGGAGCTACCGTTATTGAAATTAATCCAGCTCAAGAAGATTTTTCTCAACAAGAACATCACAAGATTGTTCCTACATTAATTCTAAATCCAACTGATGACATGAAAGTAATGAAGGAAGAAATATTTGGCCCTTTAATGCCTGTTAAAACGTATAAAGATTTTAATGAAACTGTTAACTTCATTAACAAAAACCCAAAGGCATTGGCTCTTTATTATTTCGGTGATGACAAAACAGAAATGAATAATGTCTTAGATAACACTTCCTCAGGCCAGGCAGTCATGAATGATGTTCTATTTCAATTCTCTATGCACGACTTGCCATTTGGAGGCGTTGGACCAAGTGGAATGGGCGCGTACCATGGATATGATGGCTTCAAAAACTTTAGTCATAAAAGGTCTGTTTTAAAGGGGCAGAATATTTTAGATGCTGGAAAAATGATTACAGCGCCATTTACAGAGTCTACCGAAAAGAATATTAAAAGATTAACTTAAAGTATATTTTCTGCTGAAATCTTTTTAGAATTTTCTACAATGAATTTAAATCTTAACTCAGGTTTTTTGCCCATTAAAGCGTCCACTGATTTATGCGTTTTTTTCTTATCTTTTGTCGCAATCTGTACTTTTAACAATGTTCTATTTTCTTGAGACATGGTTGTTTCTTTCAATTGAGCAGGCATCATTTCGCCAAGACCTTTAAATCTATTAATATTAACTTCACTATTTTTAAATTCTTTTTTAATAATTTCATCTTTATGCTTATCATTTACAGCATATAAAATTTTTGATCCCTTAGTAATCCTATATAGGGGAGGCACTGATAAATATAAGTGTCCTTCATCAATAAGTTTTGGGAATTCCTTGTAAAAAAATGCCATTAGCAATGTTGATATATGGGCTCCGTCAACATCGGCATCTGTCATTATAATTATTTTTTCATACCTAATATCTTTTGAATTAAATTTTTCACCTCTCTTGCAACCAATGGCTTGAACTAAATCAATAATTTCTTGATTAGCATTAATTTTTTCTCTTCCTGCACTTATTACATTTAATATTTTTCCTCTCAGCGGTAAAATCGCTTGAGTTTTACGATCTCTTGCTTGCTTTGCGGAACCTCCAGCTGAATCTCCTTCTA
>ERZ802830.507-NODE-507-length-38641-cov-9.90398_pt1 | contig 38641 bp, 33 predicted proteins | sample MGYA00345654_ERZ802830 | MGnify/ENA primary metagenome ERZ802830 (study PRJEB30503, sample SAMEA104212375) | marine metagenome | biome: Westerlies Biome; feature: [SRF] surface water layer (ENVO:00010504) within the epipelagic zone...; material: water... | reverse complement strand
AATTCCCAACCGTTTTGATCTTGTTTTGACCGCTGGCCAGCGTGCGCGCGGTATTCTCAAGGGTGACCAACCAACATTGGACCGTGACAATGACAAGAACCCGGTCGTTGCGCTTCGCGAAATTGCAGCAGAAACGGTTGATCTAGACGTCTTGCAGGATGGTTTGGTGAAAAAGCTGCAGCGCCTGTCTGTTCGTGAAGAGCAGGAATTGCCGGATGATGCAGCTAAGGTTGCCGAGGTTGATCTGTCGGAAATGGTCGGTGATTATGCCGGTGACGAAGCAGAAGATGCCGGTATCCAGATCGGCAGTAGCGAAGAGTTGGAAACATCTGGTTTTGAAGATGTTGACCTCACCGAAATCCAAGGCGAAGATTAAAACCGTTCAGCCATTTCGTGCTGCGGCATGATGCCCGTGCATGCTGAGCGACCACAACCGGCTTGGCGGACATGATTGGAACAGCTAGTCCATTGATTGATCGAATGCTGGGTTACGACCCGCATATCGATGGTGAGCGCCTTGAGCGCGCCTTTGAGCTTGGCAAGACAGCACATGCTGGTCAGTTGCGTGCCTCTGGTGAGCCCTATTTCACACATCCGGTTGCGGTCGCAAATCTGCTCATCGATATGCGCCTTGATGTTGATACTGTCATCACCGCCCTGTTGCACGACACGGTGGAGGATTGCGGTGTTGAATTGCCAACGCTTGCCGAGCAGTTTGGCACTGATGTTGCGCAGTTGGTTGATGGCGTGACAAAATTGTCGCGTATAGCCATCCAATCCTCACCAAGCACGGCGCAAGCCGAGAATTTTCGGAAATTGCTGCTGGCGATGAGCGAGGATGTGAGGGTGCTTCTGGTCAAGCTTGCGGACCGCACACACAACATGCGGACACTCTCCTTCATTCGCAAAGAAGAGAAGAGACGGCGCATTGCCCGCGAAACAATGGATATCTTTGCACCGCTCGCTGAGAGGATTGGTGTGACCAGCCTGCAGAACGAGTTGGAGGACACGGCGTTTGAGGTGCTGGATGCGGAGATGCGGCAGGGAATTATCAACCGTCTCGATTTCATGGTGTCTGAGTCTGAAATCCTGATCCCGATGATCAGCGTCGAGCTTCAATCCAAGCTGGAACAGATTGGCATCGAATCAAGTGTCAATGGGCGGATGAAAACACCCTATTCGATCTGGACAAAGTTGCAGCGCAAGAAATTGTCGATGGATCAGCTTGCCGATATCATGGCGTTCCGTGTTCTTGTCCCAGATGTCAGTGACTGTTATCGGGCGCTTGGCCAGCTGCATTTAAATTACCCGACCGTGATGGGCCGCTTTAAGGATTACATCTCGACCCCAAAGCGCAATGGCTATCAGTCACTTCATACGGGTGTCATTGGCCCTGAAAATCACAAGATCGAGGTGCAGATCAGGACGCCGGAAATGCATAACATTGCAGAGCATGGTGTCGCAGCTCATTGGAGTTACAAGGATCAAATTCAGAAATTAAATACACGCAAAATCAAATGGATACAGGAGCTTGTTGGCATTCTTGACGAAGAAGCGGGCGCCGATGAATTCCTCGAGCACACCAAGCTTGATCTGTATAAGGATCAGGTGTTCTGTTTCACGCCGCGCGGTGATCTGATCGCGATGCCGAAAGGGGCGACGGCTGTTGATTTCGCTTTCGCCGTTCACACAAAAATTGGTGAGACATGTGTTGGTGTGCGGATCAATGGCAAGACCAGACAGCTTGCCACCGAACTGGAAAATGGCGACCAGATCGAAATCCTCACCGAGCCCAATGCCAAGCCGAGGGCGGAATGGGAGAGTTTTGTTCTGACCGGCCGTGCCAAATCAGCCATCCGCCGCTTTATCAGGGCACAGCGTGCCAGCGAATTCAGCCGTATTGGCAAGGCGTTGATCCAGAAAACATTCCGTGAGCACAGCAAGTCTTTCCGTAGCCGTTCGCTCGAAAAAGCGCTTGGCGCGTTTGGTGTGACCAAGCTTGAGGAATTATACGCCCTTGTCGGCGAGGATAGATTGTCGCCGCGCAAGGTGCTGGAAAAGCTGCATCCGGATGCGGTTACGGATGAGAGCGTTGCAGTCCGGCCAAACGCAGCCAAAAGCAACAGCAAACCAAGTCTGACTATCCGCGGTGACAACTCAGGAACAGCCGTGACGATGGCGCGGTGCTGCCATCCGCTCCCCGGTGAGTCTATCGTCGGCATTTTCACCACCGGTAAAGGTGTGACGGTTCACACCATCGGTTGCGCAACCTTGAGCAAATTTAATGACACGCCTGAATTGTGGCTTGATGTCGATTGGGAAGGCGATGCCACCCGCATGGTCAACGGTCGGCTTAACACTGTGTTGTCCAATGAGCCAGGCAGCCTTGCCTCAGTCGCTACGGTAATCAGCCAGCAGGGCGGCAATATCTCGAACATTCAGTTGTCTGACCGAAATCCGGACTTTTTTCACATTCTTCTCGATTTGGAAGTCAAAGACGTGGAACATATGCGCACGATCATTGCAGTTCTGCAGACCAACAAGTATGTAGAGAGTGTGGAACGGGCGGCAAACGCCTGATGACGATAGCCAAAAATTAGCAGGATTGGGCATGTTCAGAAGACGGCATTCACAAACGCTTGTGTCGCGCATCCGCAGCATCGTCTGGCCGGAGCGCGGTTTCCGGCGTCTTTTTGCCTATCTGCTACAGCGTATTGCGCGGATGCCGGGTAGTTCGCTGTCGATCGCCATTGGCGTTGCCTGCGGCGTCTCCGTGTCATTCACACCCTTCATCGGTTTTCATTTTCTGCTTGGGGCGTTTCTGGCCTATTTGCTACGCGGAAACATACTGGCCTCGGCGATCGGAACGATCGTCGGCAATCCATGGACTTTTCCTTTCATCGTCAGCGCGGATTTCTCTATCGGCAGTTGGGCATGGGTCCAATTGGGCATGGTGACGCCAAGCGTTGATCTGTCGATCAGCGAAATCATTGCTGATCCGATGAGCAATCTAGTTCCGTTGCTGATGCCGATGATGCTGGGCGGACTGATCATGGGCGTTGTCGCCTGGTTTGCCAGTTTTGGCATGGCCTATTGCGCCTTGATCTGGTGGCGTGAGCATCGGGCACGGCGTCTGGCCGAGAGGCGCAGCCGCAGGTATTATCAGATGCCGGAAACCGAGGTGGTCAGCAAGAACGGCGCCGGCCGGAAACAGGATGCGCCTTCAGAGTTTGAGCGCACCGACAATGATGGCATGACATCCTCTGGACCGACGGAGCAGAAATGAATAACAGTGACGAACAGATGACCCATAACGGCGGGGACGTGACGCAGGAATTGCGTCTTGGGGTAAATATTGATCATGTTGCAACTGTCCGCAACGCCCGAGGCGGTACCCATCCCGATCCGGTCCGTGCCGCTATCATGGCCGAGGATGCCGGTGCCGACGGCATCACCGCGCATCTGCGCGAGGATAGGCGTCATATCCGCGATGCAGATATGGCCGCAATAAGTGCGGCGATTAACATTCCGCTGAATTTCGAGATGGCGGCAACCATTGAAATGGTGGCGTTTGCCGTCGAGACCATGCCAAACGCCGCTTGTATCGTGCCCGAGCGCCGCGAGGAGGTGACGACCGAGGGAGGGCTTGCGGTGGCAGGCCATGAAGCGCGATTGACCGATCTTCTGGCGCCGATCAAGGAAGCCGGCATCCGCCTGTCGCTATTTATTGAGGCAAGTGAGTTGGAAATCCGGGCGGCCGCGGCCATTGGCGCTGACATTATCGAATTGCACACTGGCCGCTATTGTCATGATGTTGAGAGACGCGGTGAGGAGTTGGCACGGCTTTGGCCTGATGTTGAGAGGCGCGGTGAGGAGTTGGCACGTCTTGCCAATGCGGCAAAGCTGGCGCACGGCCTTGGGCTGGAATGTCATGCGGGTCATGGCCTTGATTTTGATACTGTTGGCGCAATCGCAGCCATCCCGGAAATGGTTGAGCTGAATATCGGGCATTTTCTGATTGGTGAGAGCATTTTTACTGGCTTTCCTGCGGCAATTGGCAGAATGCGCACATTGATGCAGTCGGCGCGGACATGAAACAGGCAAGAGAACAGGGTTTTCCATTTTGATATTGGGCGTGGGCACCGACATCTGCGACGCACGGCGGATCGCGGCGGCGTTGGAGAAATTTGATCACCGGTTTCGGGCGCGGATTTTTACCGAAGCTGAAATTGCGCTGGCTGGAAGCCGACCCAATGAAAGCCTGTTTTATGCCAAACGTTTTGCCGCCAAGGAAGCCGTTTACAAAGCGTTGTCGGCAGCCCCGGTGCGGGGGCTTGGCTGGCATGATGCAGAAATTCTGAACAGTGCTGGTGGTGCACCGGTTATTGCTGTGTCCGGCGGTTGTAAAAGGGCGCTTGAGGCGCTGACCCCCCGGGGGTATAACGCATCGGTAAATCTGTCATTGAGTGACGAGCCACCCTATGCGGTGGCTTTTGTGGTTATTTCAGCAGGGCCGTGCGACGGGCTGCAAGAATAGGTGGAACTGGAAGATGAGCGACAAGAAAAAAGAGAGCAAATTCGAGCCATTTCGCACCATAGTCATTGCCGGACTCATTGCCCTTGGCTTTCGTTCGTTTCTGTTCGAGCCGTTCAACATTCCTTCTGGATCCATGATGCCGACTTTGCTTGTTGGTGATTATCTGTTCGTCTCCAAATACAGCTATGGCTATTCCCGCTACTCCTTTCCGCTTGGGTTGATCAAGTTTGACGGGCGCATCGCTGATAGCCAGCCAGAGCGCGGTGATATCGCTGTTTTCCGTCAACCAAATAAAACATCGATTACCTTCATTAAACGGATTGTTGGCTTGCCGGGTGACCAGATTCAGGTCAAGGGTGGCATTCTTCACATCAACGGCAATGCTGTTGAGCGCCAACAGGTGGGCGAGGGAACGGCAACCAATGGTGTCTCAGTTATGTCCTACAGTGTCTATCATGAGACATTGCCAGGCGGGCGGACGCATTTGATTCAGGAAATGACCGATCAGGGCAGTCTTGACGACACCGTGGTGTTTACTGTGTTGCCCGGGCATTATTTCATGATGGGCGATAATCGCGATAATTCACGCGACAGCCGGACATCCGCAGTTGGCATGGTGCCGGCGCAGAATTTGATTGGCAAGGCGCAGCGGCTGTTCTTCAGTCATAACAGCAGTGCGCGGATCTGGGAAATCTGGAAATGGCCTTTTGCCATACGCTATGGACGGCTGGGAGATGGCATCACTTGACCATGGGACGCAACGCGACGACATCCAAGAGCGAGGACGGTCGAGGCCGGCTCGAGGCGGCACTTGGGCATGTGTTCTCGGATAAAAATCTCATGCAGATGGCACTAACCCATGCCAGCGCACCATCTGGCCAGAATTATGAACGGTTGGAATTCCTTGGCGACAGGGTTCTTGGTCTGATTTTGGCAAAAGAATATTTTTACCGTTGCCCGGATGATGATGAAGGGCAATTGTCGCTGCGATTGCATGCGCTGGCCCGGCAATCCGCACTTGTTGAGATCGCCCGTAAAATCGACCTTGCGCCCTTGATTGGGGTGCAGCCGGGAATGGATGTCAGTCAGAATGACTCAATCCTCTCGGATGTCGTGGAAAGTCTGATCGCCGCGCTGTATCTTGATGCCGGGATGGAGGTGTCGGAAAGTTTTGTTCGCAGATATTGGTCGTTCGAGATAGGGCCAATCAGTGACCGTGAGAAAGATGCCAAATCCCGTCTGCAGGAAGTGGCAATGGAACGCGGTTTGGATTTGCCGAAATACCAGTTGGTTGAAAGGACCGGACCTGACCATGCGCCGCAGATGACCTACGAGGTGTATCTGAATGGACTGGCACCGGTAAGGGCAACGGCTGGCAACCGTAAATCAGCCGAACAGCAGGCCGCAACGGTGATGCTGGAAAATCTCACTGCATCAGCGCAGCGGGAAAAGGGAAATACGGGATCATGAATGGTGACAGCACAGACCAGCAGGACATGACCCCCGATGAGACCATGCGCGCAGGGTTTGCCGCACTGATCGGTGCGCCAAATGCCGGTAAATCGACGCTGATGAATGCGATGGTCGGGCAGAAAGTGTCAATCGTGACGCCAAAAGTGCAGACCACACGAAGCCGTATCCGGGGCATTGCGATGCACGGAGCGGCACAGATTATCTTCGTTGATACCCCAGGCATTTTCACACCTAAACGGCGGCTGGACCGGGCGATGGTCAGCGCTGCCTGGCAGGGTGCAGAGGATGGTGATGTGCAGCTGTTGGTACATGATTGCGCGCGGCGCGAGCCAGATGAAGATACCCTCAAGATCATCGAAAAGCTGTCTGAGAGCGGCCGCCCAGCATCGCTTGTGCTTAATAAGATTGATCTGGCACCACCGGAACGGCTGCTGTCACGGGCGGCGGAGAGCTGGTGCGGAATAAGATTGAGCTGGCACCACCGGAACGGCTGCTGTCACGGGCGGCGGAGATGGCGTCACTGTATGATTTCGAGAGGATTTTCATGGTCTCGGCAGAAACCGGTAACGGCATTGGTGATCTGAAGGGCTGGCTTGCGGAAAGAATGCCTAAAAGCCCCTATCTGTTTGACCCTGATGATCTGTCGGATATGCCGATGCGGTTGCTGGCGGCGGAAATCCTGCGGGAAAAACTGTTTTTGAATTTGCATCAGGAATTGCCCTACCAGTTGACGGTCGAGACCGACAGCTGGGATGAGCGAGAGGATGGTAGTGCCGAGGTGCATTTGTCGATCTTTGTCGCGCGCGAGGGGCATCGCGGCATCATTCTGGGGAAGAATGGACAGTCGATCAGACGCATCGGCACTGCTGCACGCAAGGAGTTGGAGGCTGCGCTTGATCGGCGCGTACATCTGTTCAGCCATGTAAAGTATCGCAAGGATTGGATGAATGACTCGGCGCGCTATTCGGTGTGGGACCTGGATTACGATGCCTGAATGGCAGGCCGATGCGCTGGTTCTGTCAACGCGGCCACATGGCGAAGGCAGCGCGGTGGTGACCGTGCTGACCGCCGAGGCAGGCCGCCATGCAGGGCTCGTTCGCGGTGGTTCATCGTCACGTATGCGCGGTGTATTGCAACCCGGAAACAGGGTGCGGGCCTCGTGGCGCGCGCGCCTGCCTGAACAATTGGGCCAGATGCAGCTTGAGCTTGTGCAGTCAATTCCGGCGCTACTGCTTGATGACGCTCTGCGGCTGGCCGGTCTCTCGTCGATCTGTGCCCTGCTGGATGGCAGCCTGCCAGAAAGAGAAGCGCAGCCCGAATTGTTTGTCGGAACGAATGCCCTGTTTGATCTGATTTCCATCGAGGACAGCAGCAACCGCTGGCTAGAGGGTTATATTCGCTGGGAACTGGGATTGCTTGATGCGGCTGATCGAGGACAGCAGCAACCGCTGGCTAGAGGGTTATATTCGCTGGGAATTGGGACTGCTTGATGCGGCTGGGTTTCAGCTTGATCTTCTTCGCTGTGCGGCGAGTGGCGCAACCGACCGGCTGGCTTATGTCAGCCCCCGATCGGGAAGTGCCGTGGCCGAGGGGCAGGCTGGTGAATTTGCCAGCAGGATGTTGGCGCTTCCGGCCTTTCTTGGTGGCGTTGCCTGTAACCGGCATGATTATGATGCCGGGCTTTCGCTGACGGGGCATTTTCTGGCACGCCGGCTTTTTGGCGCACATAATCAGGATATTCCAGCACAACGCCGCCGTTTGGCAGATATGGTCACTGGCATATATGGTGGTTAGACGGTATAGTCAGGCCCAACATGTATGAATGGTCCCAGTGCTGCCAATTTTTTTGGTTAAATCTTTTTAGCCAAGTTTTTTTGGTCAAGTTTTTTGGCCAAGTCTTTTTGGCCAAATCTCTGTGGCAGTGATCTGAGATTATTCTGAATGACTCTGATCCGAGTGACTACGGTCCGGGTGAGCCCAGTCCGAGTGACCCCGATCCATTTGATATTGAGACGCTATTCATGACCGATGATGTTAAGACCAATCCCGGAGAGCAGATTATCGACACCAGCTTTTCCTCTGCGCTGAGTGAACGCTATCTTGCCTATGCGCTGTCGACAATTACCTCGCGGTCGTTGCCAGATGTGCGTGACGGTTTGAAACCGGTGCATCGCCGATTGCTGTTTGCGATGCGACAGTTGAAACTTGATCCGGGGCAGGGGTTCAAGAAATCTGCACGCGTTGTTGGCGATGTCATGGGTAAGTTTCATCCGCATGGTGATGCCGCAATCTATGATGCGATGGTGCGTCTTGCGCAGGAGTTTGCAATGCGTTACCGGCTTGTCGATGGGCAGGGTAATTTCGGTAACATCGACGGTGATAACGCCGCGGCGATGCGTTACACCGAAGCCCGCATGACTGAGGTGGCGCGGCTTTTGCTCGATGGCATTGATGAGGATGCGGTGGATTTTCGGGCCACCTATGATGGTGAATCCGAAGAGCCCTGTCTGTTGCCTGCTGGGTTTCCCAACCTACTGGCGAATGGGGCGCAGGGAATTGCCGTTGGCATGGCCACCTCGATTCCGCCACATAATGTGATTGAATTGGCTGATGCCTCGCTGCATCTGATCAAGCATCCCAATGCCTCGGTCGACACGCTGTTGCAATATTTGAAGGGGCCGGATTTCCCCACGGGCGGTGTTCTGGTTGAACCGCAGGATTCGATCCGCGAGGCCTATGCGACAGGCCGTGGTGGTTTCAGGGTGCGGGCCAAATGGGTTGTCGAAAAGGAAAAGGGTGGTGCGTGGCAGATCGTTGTTACGGAGATTCCGTATCAGGTGCAGAAATCGCGGCTAATCGAACGGCTTGCCGAGATGCTGCAGGCGAAGAAGCTGCCATTCCTTGGCGATATCCGTGATGAATCTGCAGAGGATTTGCGGATTGTTCTGGAGCCTAAATCACGCCGGCTTGAGGCCGAAATCGTGATGGAGAGCCTGTTCAAACTGTCTGATCTGGAAACACGGGTGCCGCTCAATCTGAATGTGCTGGACGCCAATGGCCGGCCCGGAGTGCTTGATCTGCGCGGTGCATTGAATGCGTGGCTTGCGCATCGCCGGGTCGTGCTGCAGCGCCGGTCGCAGTTTCGGCTTGGCAAGATCGCTAATCGGCTGGAAGTGCTTGGGGGTTATCTGATCGTCTATCTGAATCTTGACGAGGTAATCGCCATCATCCGTGAGGCCGACAATCCGCGCGAGCAATTAATGAGCCGGTTCGAACTGACGGAAACACAGGCCAATGCGATCCTCGATATGCGCCTGCGTTCATTGCGACGGCTAGAGGAGATGGCGCTGCGCACAGAACGCGATAGTTTGATTGCCGAGCAGGAAGGCCTCGAGACTCTGTTAGGCGATGAGGAAATGCAATGGCATAAGATTTCCAGTGAAATCAGAGAAATGAAAGCTATCTTTGCGAAAGAAGATAAACGCCGGACCGAATGTACCGACGCGCCGGAAATTGACTTTGACCCGAATGAAATCCTTGTCGAACGCGAGGCCATCACCATTATCTGTTCGGAAAAGGGATGGATCAGGGCGATGAAGGGCCACGTCGAACTGGACACAGAATTCAAATATAAGGAAGGTGACGGACCGGGCTTCATCCTGCATGCCGAGACCATTGATAAGATATTGCTGTTTGCTGAAAACGGCCGGTTCTACACGCTGTCTGGAGACAAGCTACCGCGTGGGCGTGGCTTTGGTGAGCCGGTCAGCTTGATGGTCGATTTGCCAGCAGATGTTGATATCGTGCGGCTGGTGCGGGCAAATGGCAAAAAACTGCTGGTGGCGGCAAGCACCGGCCATGGATTGATTGTCGAGACCGAGGCAGCGCTTGCCCAGACACGAAGTGGCAAGCAGGTGCTCAATGTGCCGGGTGACGCGCGGGCCGTGGCGTGCTGTTCGGTAGAAGGTGATATGGTTGCCTCGGTTGGGGTTAACCGCAAAATGCTTGTCTTTGCTCTCGATGAAGTGCCGGAGATGACCCGTGGCCGCGGGGTGATCCTGCAACGTTTCAAGGATGGGGGTCTGGCTGATGTGACCGTCTTTGACAGCGCGAAAGGTCTGGTGTGGCAGGCAGGCGGCGGTAGAATCCGGACCGAGACTGATTTAGGCCCCTGGGCCGCAAAGCGGGGCAGTGCCGGCAAATTGCCCCCAACTGGCTTTCCGCGCCCGGCACGTTTTACGTGATTCAGGCTTTGGCTGGGAGCCCGGTGGCTATTGCTGAACAGAGTGTGAACCAGAGTGCGAATAGGGCTGCCATAGCCCGTCACGATAGATTTCGGCTGGCTGAAAACGGGCTTTATACATCATCTTCTGGCTGTTCTCGACATAATAGCCAAGATAAAGCCAGGGGAGCCCGGCTTCGCGGCAGCGGTCAATCAAGTCGAGGATGATGAAAGTGCCAAGCGAGCGTGAGGTCTCGTCAGGATCAAAGAAGGAATAGACGGCGCTCAATCCGTCATCCTGAACATCGGTCAGAACGGTGGCGACAAGCCGCCCGTCAGGTGTGTGGTAATTGACCAGCAATGTCTCGATCGGGCTGTTTTCAATCATGCTGAGGAATTCATCACGGGTCATCTGTGCCATCTGGCCATCAGCATGGCGCGTGGTGATGTAGCGGGCGAACAGCGTGAAATGATCCTCGGTCAGGCGGATTGGCGCCATCGAGCGATTCAGGTCACGATTGTTGCGCCAGATCCGGGCCATATTGCGACTTGGAGTGAAGGCCGTGCTGTCAACCCGCCATGGCAGACAGGCGTTGCAGGCAGGACAGGCCGGTTTATAGACCCAGTTTTCAACACGGCGAAACCCCGCCCGCGCCAGCTGATCATGCTGGGCTGGATTTTCGTTGATATCAACGGCAACACGCTGTTCGGTCCTGTCCGGCAGATAAGGACATTCACTGCGCATGCTCAGGCGTAGCTGCAATGGAGTGGCAAAATGAAGACGTTTATCCTGATCCATATGTTAAGGATGCCTGTTAAGTTGAACAGCGGCAAGATCGAAACTGTCGCAGGTCTGGGTATCCTGCCGTGAAGCAGGGAAGGTAACTGCCGGGGCGGTGATCCGTTGGCTAATGGCCGGTGCTGTCATCAAGCTGGTTGACGGTAAAATTCGCCGCGCGCAGATCGGCGATGATCTCATCGACATGGTCTGGTCCGCGGGTCTCGATCACGGCATCAATTTTTGCCAATTTCGCCGGCACGTCATAGAACAGGCGCTGGTGATAAATCTCGACAATATTACCGCCGCAACGCCCGATTGAAGTGGTGATCGCTGCCAGCATTCCGGGCTCGTCCGAAATGTCGATCCGCAGCCGCGCGATCCGGCCATCGGATGCCATGTTGCGGTTGAGGATCGAGGCCAGAAGGCGAGGATCAATATTGCCGCCGCAGATTACCGCCCCCACGGTTTTGCCTGCAAACAGCCTGGGATGCTGGTAAATGGCGGCAATGCCGGCAGCGCCGGCACCTTCGGCGACAACGCGCTGCTGTTCAACAAGAGCGCCAACCGCCCATTCCAGGGATTGTTCATGCACCAGCAGAATGTCATCAACAAGCTCGCTGACCACAGTTCTGGTCACGCCGCCCGGCTTCTTCACGGCAATACCCTCGGCCAAGGTTTCACCGCCGCATACGATGTCCTCGCCAGCAACGGCCATTTTCATTGCCGGATAGAGTTCGGTCTGCACACCGTAGATTTTCAGGTTGGGCCGCATGTCACGGGCGATCGTGGCAATGCCGCCCATCAGACCGCCCCCACCAATCGGCACGAGCAGAATATCGAGGTCAGGCCTGTCGGTGAGCATTTCAAGGCCAGTCGTTCCCTGACCGGTCATCACCAATTCATTGTCATAGGGGTGAACAAGTGTCAGTCCGCGCTGATCAATCAGGTCGGCAACGGTGCTTTCACATTCGTTCAGGTTGCGGCCTTCCAGAACCACCTCGGCACCAAAGCTGCGGGTGCGGGCCACCTTGGCAAACGGCGTTTGCGCCGGCATCACGATGACTGCGGGAATACCCATCTGCTGGGCGTGATAGGCAACCGCCTGCGCATGGTTGCCAGCCGACATGGCGATCACACCGCGCTGCTTTTGCCCCTCATCAAGCGCGATCATCGCGACATAGGCCCCGCGTGCCTTGAAGGAGGAGGTATGTTGCAGGCATTCGAGCTTTAGAACCAGATTGCACCCAAGTGTGCGGGACAGCATCGGGGCATCGACGAAGGGTGTGCGCAAGACACGCCCCTCAAGAAGCGTGGCGGCATTGCGGATATCATCAGCGGTAACGGTCATTGGATCCCTCGCGTGCAAGTGGCTTGCCATCGGTCGTGGTGGCTTCGGCAGGAGGCGTGGCCGGCGCTGTAACCGTGGGGGAGGGGTAACAGCATGGTGGTGTCGAGCGCTTCATCAGCCTGTCTGTTGATGGCATGGTTTGGTCTGGATATAACATTGTCACGCAGAAATTGCGTCCTGTTCGCCTATTTTTGTAAAATTTTGGCGATATCGGGGGCAAAATAGGTCAAAACCGCATCTGCGCCTGCCCGTTTAAAGGCAAGCATGGATTCCATCATCACCCGGTCACGGTCAAGCCAGCCATTCTGGGCGGCGGCGCACAGCATCGCAAATTCGCCCGATACCTGATAGGCAACACAGGGAACGCCAAATTCGGTTTTCGTGCGGTGCAGAATATCAAGATAGGGCATGCCCGGCTTGACGATGACGATGTCCGCGCCCTCTGCCAGATCAAGGGCAATTTCATGCAGCGCCTCGTCGCCATTTGCCGGGTCCATCTGATAGGTCGCCTTGCCACCAGAACCAAGCTGGCTGCCGGCATTAACGGCTTCGCGAAATGGTCCGTAGAAGCCGGATGCGTATTTTGCCGCATAGGCCATGATCTGAATATCGTGATGACCAGCCGCGTCGAGTGCGGTTCTGATCGCGCCAACACGGCCATCCATCATGTCGGACGGGGCGATGATATCGCAGCCGGCATTTGCCTGATGCACCGCTTGTTCACACAAAATGGCGATGGTTTCATCATTCAGAATCTGGCCATCAACAAACAGCCCGTCATGCCCATGATCGGTAAATGGATCGAGCGCGACATCACAGATGATGCCAAGGTCTGGATGGGCCGACTTGACGGCAGCAACAGCGCGGCAGACCAGATTGTTGCCATCACGGGCAAGCGACCCAGCGGCATCTTTTTGCGCTGGATCAATCGAGGGGAAAATGGCAATCGCTGGAATACCGAGGGACAGCGCAAGTCCGGCCTGATCGATAAGGCGGTCAATCGACCAGCGGTTGACGCCGGGCATGGAGGCAATCGCTTCGGCGCAATTCGTGCCCTCAATCACAAACAGGGGCCAGATCAAATCGTCAGTGCTGATGCTGTTTTCTGCGACAAGGCGGCGGGAAAACGCTTTCATCCTGTTGCGGCGCATTCGCGTGGCTGGATATTCGCCTCTACTCATGCCATCTCCGTTGGGCTATTCTCGCGGGGTGTAACTGCCCAATAAATAGATAGAAACGGGACCTTTATCAATGCACCTATCCGAGCCGGGGCCATATTTGCGGTTTTCAGTGGAAAAAAACGCCGGGCTGATTTGTCTTGACCGGCCGGCAGCGCTGAATGCGATCAACAAACAGATGGCGCTGGCAATCACCGCGCAGTTGCAGGCATGGCGCGATGATGACCGGGTGGGTCATGTGGTGATCACCAGCTCGGCGAAGGCGTTCTGTGCTGGTGGCGACATCCGCGAGGTGCATGCCCAGATCACACAAGGCGACAGTGATTTCGTAACCTCATTTTTTCGCGCTGAATACATGATGGATGTAACCGTTGCGGAGTTCGAGAAGCCGGTGATTGCGCTGGCCGATGGGCTGGTGATCGGGGGCGGTGCCGGATTGGCGCAGGCATGTCAACATGTGGTGATCAGTGATGCGACAAGGCTGGCGATGCCGGAGGCGGCCATCGGGTTGTTTCCGGATGCAGGAGCAAACCTGTTTTTTGGACGTTGCCCACGGTCGATCGCGCTGTATCTGGGGCTTGTCGGCCCGTTTCTGGGGGCAGCTGACTGTCTGCTTCTGGGACTGGCTGAGGCAATGGTTCCGGGTGAGCAGATGGCCGCATTGGAGACTGCGCTGACTGGCTGTGAGACTGAGCAGATCGAGAGTGTGATCGAGAGGTTTCGCGGTAATCCGGGCGCCGCGCACCTGCCGCAGATTCGGTCCGTGCTGGATCATGTTTTCACCGGCAGCGATCTTGTCGCAATGCACCAACGAGCCAATGATCTGGCGCAGATCAAGGAGAACAGGCTGGCGGCAGAAATTTCACAGGCGCTGGCAACGAAATGCCCGATGACGCATCATGTCTATGTAAGGCTGCTGGAGACGGCGACGCATATCACGACACTGCCCGAGGCACTGGCACTGGATTTTCAGCTTGCCATCAAAATGACGGCGCGACCAGATTTTGTTGAGGGGGTGCGTGCGGTGCTGATCGACAAAACCAATGACGCTGGTTGGCAGCCTGAGCGGCTGGAAGATGTCAGCAGTGCCATGGTCGATGATGTTTTCGCCACTGCCGGTTTGCCGGCCTTGCGTTAAGGCGAGCCTGACCGTAGATTGGCGCAAGGATAAAGCGATCATCCGCAGCCACTTTTTTGTCTGGTCACTCATTTGCCACTGACTTGTCAATTACCATCCACTCACCGGTTACTTAAAGGAAAGTTTAATGCGCCTGAGCCAGTATTTTCTGCCCCTGTTGAAAGAAACCCCGAAGGAGGCGCAGATCGCCTCGCACCGGTTGATGCTGCGCGCTGGCATGATCCAGCAATCAAGCGCCGGCATATATTCGTGGCTGCCGCTTGGCAAGAAGGTGCTGGACAAGATCGAGGAAATTGTCCGCGAGGAACAGAACCGGGCGGGGGCGCTGGAAATCCTGATGCCGACAATTCAACCAGCCGAGTTGTGGCAGGAATCCGGTCGGTATGATGATTATGGGGCGGAAATGCTGCGGATCCGTGACCGGCATGACCGCGACATGCTGTATGGGCCGACGAATGAGGAACAGATCACCGATATCTTCCGCTCGCATCTGCGCAGTTACAAGGCGCTACCGTTGAACATGTATCATATCCAGTGGAAATTTCGGGATGAGGTGCGCCCCCGCTTTGGCATCATGCGCGGGCGTGAGTTTCTGATGAAGGATGCCTATTCTTTTGACCTTGACGCTGACAAAGCGCGGGTCGCCTATAACAAGATGTTTGTATCCTACCTGAAAACCTTTGCCAGAATGGGGCTGACGGCAATTCCGATGGAGGCTGATACCGGCCCGATTGGCGGCGATATGAGCCATGAGTTTATCATCCTTGCCGAAACCGGCGAGAGTGGGGTGTATTTCCACAAGGAATGGCTCAATACCGATCTGATCACCGACATCGATTATGATCAGGATTTGCAGCCGGTGGTCGATAAATTCACATCGCTCTATGCGCGGGCGGACGAGAAGCATGATCCGGACAATTGTCCCATCTCTGCAGCGGATCTGATGGTTTTGCGCGGCATCGAAATTGGCCACATCTTCTATTTTGGTGAAAAATATTCAGCTGCGATGGGCGCTACTGTGTCCGGCCCCGATGGCAAGCCGGTACCGGTGCATATGGGATCCTATGGCATTGGCGTGTCGCGGCTTGTTGGCGGTATCATTGAGGCGAGCCATGATGACAAGGGCATTATCTGGCCGGATTCGGTGGCCCCGTTTGGCGTTGCCGTGGTCAATCTGAAGCCCGGTGACGCGGTGTGTGAGGCGGCGGCTGGCGATCTTTATGAGAAATTGATGAAAGCGGGTCTTGATCCCCTGCTCGATGACCGTGATGAGCGTCCGGGCGCAAAGCTCGCGAGCATGGATTTGATTGGTATACCGTGGCAGATTGTTGTTGGCCCGCGCGGCATGGACAATGGCGTGGTCGAGGTAAAGCACAGGAAAAGTGGTGAGACAGTCGAAATTTCGCCTGAATCTGCTCTTAACAAGGTGCTTGCCAATGATATTGCCTAGAATCTTGCCAAGGATCTTGCCAAGGATCTCGATTAACCGGCTGCCGCAACAGGCGGCATCTGCGAAATGATTGGAAAAATGCGGCTGTTTTTTTCACCAGTTGAACGAATGTTGGCAGCGCGATATGTGCGCTCGCGCCGGGCTGAGGGCTTTATCTCGGTGATCGCCTGGTTCTCGCTTGCCGGAATTACCCTTGGCGTCGCTACCTTGATCATCGTGATGTCTGTGATGAATGGCTTTCGCGCCGAATTGATTGGCCGCATTCTTGGACTGAACGGGCATGTCGCTGTGTATGCCGCGAAATCAGGCGGTATTGAGGATTTTGACAGATTGGCACTATCGCTGGCCGAATTGCCAACGGTAATCGCGGTGACACCGCAGATCGAGGGCCAAGCGATGGTCACTGCCAATGCGGTCAATCTTGGCGCTGTAGTGCGCGGTGTCCGCTGGTCCGATCTGGCGGTGCGTAAACCGTTGTGGAACTCACTCGATGAGGCTGAGATTGCCGAGTTCCGGGACAAGGGCAGTGTGCTGATCGGCCAGACAATGGCTTTCAAGATGGGGTTGAAAGCTGGTGACGTGATCACATTGACCGCAGCCAAGGGAGAGGCGACAGCTTTTGGCACCCTGCCGAAACGCCGCCGGTTTGAGATTGCCGGGATTTTTGATGTCGGCATGCATGAATATGATTCGAGTTTTGTGTTCATGCCGCTTGGCGTTGCCGGAAAATTCTTTGGCCTTGGTGAGCGCGCCTCGGGGCTGGAAATCTATACCAGCGCCCCACAGCAGATCGCGGGGTTGCGCGCTGTCATTGCCGAGGATCTGGCGCCGGGCTTGCGCGCTTTTGACTGGCTGGAGCGCAATCGATCATTCATCAATGCGTTGCGGGTCGAGCGCAATGTGATGTTCCTGATCCTGACACTGATCATTCTGGTTGCTGCCTTTAACATCATCTCATCAATGATCATGCTGGTCCGCTCCAAAAATGCTGATATCGCCGTGCTGCGGACAATGGGAGCAAGCGGCGGCGCTGTGATGCGGGTGTTTCTGATGACCGGATCAAGCATCGGGCTTGTCGGGACCGCCGCCGGAACGGTGCTGGGGTTGTTGTTCTGCTGGAAAATAGGCTCGATACAGGGGTTCATCGAGGGCATTTCGGGTGCCGAGCTGTTTGCCGCGGAAATCTATTTTCTGTCAACATTGCCGGCGAAGGTTGATCCGGGCGAGGTCGGTCTGGTGATCGCCATGGCACTTGGGCTGTCTTTTCTGGCAAGCCTCTATCCGGCATGGCGGGCCGCGCGTATCGCGCCGGCTGAGGCGCTGCGCTATGAATAGGGGGTGGTGATGGCCGAAGCACAAATTCTGCTGGAAATGACCGATATCCACCGGCACTACATGCAGGGTGGACAGCGTGTCGATGTGCTGCGCGGGGCCAGTCTGGCCGTTCGTGCCGGCCAATTGACAGCGCTTGTCGGGCCGTCGGGATGTGGTAAATCAACGCTGCTGAATATCGCTGGTCTTTTGGAAAAGCCGACCGGAGGCGATGTCATTATTGATGGCAAATCAACGGCGCGGCTTGGCCAACGGTCCTGTGGGCGGCTGCGGCGCAGCCATATCGGCTTTGTCTTTCAGTTTCATCGCCTGCTGGCAGAATTTTCGGCGATTGAGAATGTGATGATCCCACAGATGCTGAACGGCTTGTCGCGCGCCGCGGCCCATGACCGGGCTGAGCAATTGCTGGCGATGGTTGGCCTTGGCAATCGGCATGATCACCGGCCTGGAACGCTGTCCGGGGGTGAGCAACAACGTGTGGCCGTGGCAAGAGCGGTGGCCAACGCACCGCGCATTCTGCTTGCTGATGAGCCAACCGGCAATCTCGACCCGGAAACCGCGGATGAGGTTTTTGACCATATCGCCACTATTGTTCATGCCACCGGCACGGCAGCGCTGATTGTTACGCATAATCATGGCCTTGCCACCGCGATGGACTGCACGCTGACAATCCGCAATGGCGCAATTGAGACTGGCTAGCCGGTTTTTTCAAAAAGCGACGCTATTTTGATGCCCGTGATGTTGCCAGTGCGGGCGATTATTGTATCCTAGTGATCGTCCCAATTTTCTGCCCGGAAACGCCATCATGCACGCGCCTTTCGTCCATCTCCGTCTGCACTCCGCCTATTCGCTTGCCGAATCAACGCTGCGGATCAAACAGCTGGCGGCGCTTGTCAGCGGTGACCGGCAACCCGCGGCGGCGATCACCGACACGAACAATATGTTTGGCGCGCTGGAGTTTTCGCAGGCGATGGTGGTGGCCGGCGTGCAACCGATCATCGGCACACAGATGACGCTCAGCGATTCTGATGGCAGCGGTGAGGTGGTTTTGCTGGCGATGGATGCTACCGGATACACCAATCTATGCCAATTTCAATCCAAGGCGCTGTTGCAGGCCGATGCCACCAGTGATCCGGCGGCGAGTATGGAGATGCTGGCAGCGCACGCAGACGGGCTGTTGGTGTTATCAGGCGGCGCGATGGCTGGCTTTGTCGCGGCACCAGCGGCAGATAGCCGGTTGGCGCTGTCAAGAAAACGCCTTGAGGCATTGGTGGCAATATGTCCCGGGCGTGTCTATGTCGAGTTGCAGCGCCACGGCATGCCGGAGGAGGACAGGGCCGAGGACGGGCTTTTGGCGCTGGCAGTCGAATTGGAGTTGCCGTTAGTGGCGACCAATGATTGCCGCTATGACACGCCGGAAATGCACCAGCCGCATGATGCGCTGATCTGTATCGGCACCGGACGCAAAATGTCCGAGGATGACCGGATCCGCTATTCCAGCCAGCATTATTTTCGCACCGCCGAGGAAATGGGGGAGCTGTTTGCCGATATTCCGGAAGCAATCAGCAACAGTCTGGTTATTGCCAAACGGTGCAGCGTGATGGCCGAGGAGCGGGCGCCCATTCTGCCGGCTTTTACACGTGATGAGGGGCGTAGCGAGCCAGAGGAGCTTGGCTTTCAAGCGCATGCCGGTCTGGTGGAGCGGCTGGAGCGGCATGTCTATGGCCCGCAGATGGATGAGGCGGCGCGCGAGGCAGTCGGTAAGCCCTATTTCGACCGGCTTGAGTTTGAGTTACAGACGATCAACCAGATGGGATTTCCCGGCTATTTCCTGATTGTGGCGGATTTCATTCAATGGGCAAAGAAACAGAATATCCCGGTGGGACCGGGGCGTGGCTCAGGGGCGGGATCGGTGGTGGCGTGGGCGCTGTCGATCACCGATCTTGATCCGCTGCGTTTTGGGTTGCTGTTTGAGCGGTTTTTGAACCCCGAGCGCGTTTCCATGCCGGATTTCGATATTGATTTCTGTCAAGACCGGCGCGAGGAGGTGATCGGGTATGTGCAGGAAAAATATGGTCATGACCGGGTGGCGCAGATCATCACCTTTGGATCGTTGCAGGCGCGGGCCGCGCTGCGTGATGTTGGGAGGGTGCTGGAAATGCCCTATCCACAGGTTGACCGGATTGCCAAGCTGATCCCCAACAACCCTGCCAACCCGACAACCATCGCAAAGGCGCTGGAGAGTGAGGATGAATTAAGACAACAACGCAGGAATGACGAGCAAGTATCTGATCTTATTGATATGTCTATGAAGATTGAAGGGCTGTATCGCCATGCTTCGACACATGCTGCGGGGCTGGTGATCGGCGACCGCCCGCTCAGCGAGCTGGTGCCGCTCTATCGTGATCCACGGTCCGACATGCCCGTCACACAGTTCAATATGAAATGGGTGGAAAAGGCAGGGCTGGTCAAATTCGATTTTCTTGGGTTGAAAACGCTGACCGTGTTGCAACGGGCCACCGAATTTATTGTCAAGCGCGGTATCGAAATTGATCTGGCAGACATTCCGCTTGATGATGCCAAGACCTTCGAGATGCTGTCTCAGGGTGACACGGTTGGCGTGTTCCAACTTGAATCGAGCGGTATGCGTGACGTGTTGCGCGGCCTCAAGCCCGACAGGTTCGAGGATATCATCGCCGTTGTAGCGCTGTATCGCCCGGGCCCGATGGAAAACATCAAGGACTACGTGGCCCGTAAACATGATCCGAACCAGATCTCCTATATGCATCCTGATCTTGAGCCGGTGCTGGCCGAGACTTACGGCATCATGATCTATCAGGAACAGGTGCAGCAGGCGGCGCGGGTGCTGGCTGGTTATACGTTGGGTGGTGCGGACATTCTGCGCCGTGCGATGGGTAAGAAAATTCAGGCGGAGATGGATCAGCAGCGGCAGATTTTTGTCAGCGGTTCGACACAGAACGGCTTGAGCGAGCAGTTGGCATCTGATGTGTTTGATCAGATTTCCGCGTTTGCTGGCTATGGTTTCAACAAATCACACGCGGCGGCCTATGCGCTGGTGTCCTATCAGACCGCCTATCTGAAGGCGAATTACCCGGTCGAGTTCCTCGCCGCGTCAATGGCACTGGATGCGGGAAGCACGGAAAAGCTGGCGGTGTTCAGACAGGAATGCCAGCAAAAGGACATTGCCATTCTGCCCCCCGATCTGAACGCCTCAGGATCCAGCTTTGATGTGGAGCCGGTCGATGGTGGCTTGGCGATCCGCTATGCGCTGGGCGCGGTGAAGAATGTTGGCGCTGAGGCGATGTCCCGGCTTGCGGAACTGCGCCACGCCGATGGGCAATTTACCAGCCTGCTGGATTTCCTCAAACGTATCCCGCGTGAAGTCAGTAACCGCCGACAGATGGAAAATCTGGTGCGGGCAGGGGCTTTTGACGGGCTGCATGGCAACCGCCGTGAATTATTGCAGAACATGGATATGTTGCTGGCCCACGCCGACAGTCTGCGCCGGGAGGCAGAATCCAGCCAGGATAATCTGTTTGGCGGCGGCGATGCGGGCAGTGACGAGATTCGGCTGCAGCCTTGTGACGACTGGGCGGCGATGGACCGGTTGAAAGAGGAGTTTGAGGCGCTGGGGCTGTATCTGTCGGCGCATCCGCTGGACAGCTATGCCAACCAGCTGAGCCGGCTGCGGGTGATTTCCTCGGCTGAGTTGAACAGTATGATCGAGTCCCGGCGGGTGCAGCCGCGGGTCAATCTGGCAGGATCGGTGACAGCGAAACAGGTGCGTGTCTCGCAGCGGGGCAACAAATTCGCCTTCGTCCAGTTCACCGACCAGACGGGGGTTTTCGAGATGACCTTCTTTTCCGATATTTTGGCAGAAAGTATGGAGATGCTGGATAGTGAAAAGCCGCTGCTGGTGGCGGCCAATCTGAAACTCGAGGATAATGGGCCACGCCTGCTGGCGGCGCGTGTGCAGCTGCTTGATGATGCGATTGCCGCCTGGCATGGCGGGGTTGGGATCTGGGTGCAGGACCAGAAACCGCTGGAGCAGATCAAGGCATTACTGGTTGACGATGGCCCGGGCAAGGCAGAGGTCATGCTGAATGTGATGATAAAAGACCACGCGGTGTCCATAGCGTTGCCCGGAAATTATAAGCTGAGTGGAGATTTCCGGCAGAGTTTGCGACGTGTCCCGGGTGTTCTTGACGTGCAGGAACTCTGATTGGTGGCAGGGCCAAACGTTAAAAGGAGTGGCGCGCGAGGGAGTGATAGCAGGATTGATGGCAGTTGTCCGAGGTGTTTTCGGCGCAGCTTTTGCGGTTTTTGGCTTGCATTTCGCCAGACACAGGGGTAAACACCAGACCAATTCACACATGAGGGGCGGCAGCTTCTGGCAAACTCCAGAAACAAAGCCATCCGGTGAGGGCTGCGGCCTTTCATTTCCCCCCATGGAGGTTTAACCGGAGAACAGGAGTTTTTTGAAATGGCTCTCCCTACCTTTACAATGCGCCAGATGCTTGAAGCTGGTGTACATTTTGGACATAACACCCGCCGTTGGAACCCCCGCATGGAGCCGTTTATTTTCGGCGAGCGGAACAAAATCCACATCCTTGACCTGCAACAGACCATGCCGATGTTTCATGCGGCGCTGAAAGCCATTGGTGATGTTGCTGCGCGCGGTGGCCGTGTGCTGTTTGTCGGCACAAAGCGGGCCGCGTCTGAAAAGATTGCCGAGACCGCCAAGGGCTGTGGCCAGTATTACGTCAACCACCGCTGGCTTGGCGGCATGTTAACCAACTGGGCGACTGTTTCACAGTCAATCCGCCGCTTGCGTGAGCTTGAGGAGCGGATGGCCAGCGGTGAGATCAACCAGCTGACGAAGAAGGAAATCCTGCAGTTGACCCGCGAGCAGGAAAAGCTGGAGCGCACCCTTGGTGGCATCAAGGAAATGGGCGGTCTTCCGGATATCCTGTTCGTGCTTGATACGAACAAGGAGGCGATTGCTGTGCAGGAAGCCAACCGGCTGAACATTCCAGTCGTTGCCATTGTGGATTCGAACGCGAACCCAGATGGCGTTGATTATCTCGTGCCCGGCAATGATGACGCGATGCGTGCCATTACGTTTTACTGTGAGTTGGCGCAGGCCGCTGTGCTTGATGGTCTACAGACCGAATTGATCAAGAGCGGTGGTGATGCTGGCGCTGCGGTTGAGGCACCTGTTGAGGCGGCGATTGCCGAGCCGGCAGCTGAAGTTGCGGCACCTGAAGTTGTGGCACCCGAAGTCGCGGCAACAGAGACACCTGCTGAAGAGATACCTGCCGAAGAGACACCGGCCGAAGAGGCATCTGCTGCAGAAGCAGCTGCGGCAGAGGAGGCACCAGCGGCTGCCGCTGGCGCGAGCGAGGCAGCTGACGCGGGTGAAAAGGCGAATGCGGGTGAGGCATCGGCGTAACAAAGCCGTCATATAATTTTGGTACCGCCGAAGTCATCCCCGCGATGGGGGTGACGCAGGCGCAACATCTTTTGAAACACATTTTGATGGGAATGGGAAAATGAGTGTAACTGCTGCACTGGTGAAGGAACTGCGCGAGAAATCTGGCGCAGGCATGATGGATTGCAAGAAAGCCCTTGGCGAGACCGATGGCGATATGGACGCCGCCATTGACTGGCTGCGGACAAAGGGTCTGGCAACAGCCGCGAAGAAATCTGGCCGTGTGGCCTCTGAGGGGCTTGTGGCAATCGCCGTTGATGGCACCAAGGGCGCGGTTGTCGAGTTGAATGCCGAAACCGACTTTGTTGCCCGCAACACAGAATTTCAGGATTTTGCCCGGGCGCTGTCTGGTCTGGCGCTGAATGCCACGGACATTGACGGTCTGCGCGGTGTTGAGTTTCCAGACACTGGCCGCAAGGTTGAGGATGAGCTGACGCAGAAGATCGCAACCATCGGTGAGAACATGACGCTGCGCCGGATGGAACAGGTGTCTGTATCAAGCGGTGCGGTTGTGTCCTACATGCACAACGCAACAGCCGACGGGCTTGGCCGGATCGGGGTGCTGGTGGCGCTGGAATCAACAGCTGATGCCGACAGTCTGATGGGGCTTGGCAAGCAGATTGCCATGCACATTGCGGCAACATCACCTGCCAGCCTGTCGATCGACGATCTGGACGCCGAGGCTGTTCAGCGTGAGCGCGAAGTGCTGATCGAACAGGCCAAGGCATCCGGCAAGCCGCAGGAAATAGCCGAGAAAATGGTCGAAGGCCGGATGAAGAAATATTATCAGGAAGTCGTGCTGCTTGAGCAGACATCGGTCATTGACGGCGAAACACGCATTGCCGATGTTGTTGCAAACGCTGGTAAGGATGCGGGCGCGGATATTGCTTTGACGGCATTTGTCCGGTTTAATCTGGGCGAAGGCATCGAGAAAGAAGAGACAGATTTTGCAGCCGAGGTGGCCGCACAACTGTCTTAGCAGCAAGCCCCGAGGAGATAATCCATGGCAGATGGCGAAACCACAGGCACGGCACAGAAATATTCGCGTGTCCTGCTGAAGATTTCCGGTGAATCACTCATGGGCCAGCGGGCCTATGGCATTGACACCGAAATGGTCGCCAGCGTTGCCAAGGAAGTCAAAGATGTTGTTGCTGGCGGTGTCGAGGTCTGTCTCGTCATAGGTGGCGGCAATATCTTTCGGGGTGTCTCCGGCGCGGCAGCCGGCATGGAACGCGCCACTGGCGATTACATGGGCATGCTGGCAACGGTGATGAATGCGCTGGCGATGCAGAACGCGCTGGAACAGCTGGAGGTGCCGGTGCGGGTGATGTCGGCATTGCCGATCAGCGCCGTGTGCGAGCCCTATATCCGGCGGCGGGCGACCCGGCATCTGGAAAAGGGCCGGGTTGTGATCTTTGCCGCAGGAACGGGCAACCCGTTTTTCACCACGGATACAGCCGCCGCACTGAGAGCGTCGGAAATGAATTGCACGGCGCTGCTCAAGGGAACGCGGGTGGACGGCGTTTATTCGGCTGACCCTGAGAAAGATCCGACGGCAACGCGCTATGACCGGCTGTCCTATCTCCAGGTGCTGTCTGATGATTTGCGGGTGATGGACGCATCGGCGATTTCTCTGGCGCGCGAGAACAACATTCCCATTCTGGTGTTTTCCATCGAGGATTCCGGTGGTTTTCAGCGTGTGCTGAACGAGGAAGGCGCCTTTACCATTGTGAATTAATGAAGTAACCCCGGATAGCAGACGCGGTGTAAAGACAACCCGGGCCCAATTCCGGGACGTAGATAAGAGCAGGGAGAGCAGCATGTCAGATTATGACATTGATGATATCGAGCGCCGGATGGAGGGCAGCGTTGCCAGCCTGAAAACCGAATTTATGGGGTTGCGGGCCGGGCGTGCATCGACAGCGATGCTGGAGCCGATCATGGTTGATGCCTATGGGTCGAAAATGCCGATCAATCAGGTTGGCAATATCTCGGTGCCGGAGCCGCGTATGCTGACAGTGACAGTGTGGGATGCGTCAATGACGGCATCTGTTGAAAAGGCCATTCGCGAGTCCGATCTGGGGCTGAACCCGATGGCCGAGGGTACATTGATCAGGGTGCCGATCCCCGATCTTTCCGAAGAACGCCGCAGGGATATGGTGAAGGTGGCGGGGCGTTATGCCGAGTCGGCGCGGGTTGCGGTGCGCAATGTCCGCCGCGATGGAATCGAAGCCATCCGAAAGGCCGAGAAGGACGGGTTGCTGTCCGAGGATGAACGGCATGGCGAAGAGGGTAGGGTGCAGAAACTCACGGATAGCTATGTCAGCCTGATCGATGAGACGCTGGCGAACAAGGAAAGGGAAATCACACAAGTGTGATGTCAGACTGTGATGTTGCAGTGGCCTTGGACTCCTAATCAATCTAGGTTGGCCCGGTGAATCAACCGCCGATTGACAGCTGTTGATCGCAGTAAGCAGGTCACCAGAGCCACCAGAAGACGACTGGCGAGAAATACAGGAGCAATCATGTCGGAACAACCACATCATCTTGCCATTATCATGGATGGCAACAGACGCTGGGCCCGGGAACGTGGGTTGAATGTGCTTCGTGGTCATAACCTTGGTGCCGATACCTTGAAAGACATCTGCAGCTATGCCTATGAGTTCGGCGTCCGGTGGATGACAGTGTTTGCTTTTTCCGCGCAGAATTGGTCGCGGCCAAAAAGTGAGGTCGAGGGGTTGATGATGTTGATGCGGCGGTTCCTGCAGTCAGACGCTGAGGAATTGCTCAAGGAAAATGTCAAATTCAGGGTGATTGGCCGCCGGGACAGGCTGGGTGATGATCTGGTCAAACTCATCGAAGGGTTGGAGACCAAGACGAAGGGCAATACCGGGCTGAACCTGACAATCGCCATTGATTATGGCGGGCAGCAGGAACTGGTGGCTGCGGCGCGGCTGCTTGCCGAGGAAGTGGCCACGGGTATTATTACGCCGGCGGACATAAATGAGGATCTTGTTAAATCGCGGATGGCATCTTCAATGCTGCCGCAGGTTGATCTGTTGATCCGCACCGGCGGCGAATACAGAATTTCAAATTTTATGCTCTGGGATCTATCCTATGCGGAGCTGCATTTTACACCTGTTTATTGGCCGGATTTCTCGGTTGCTGATCTTGCCCGCGCCCTTGAAGAGTTCGGTAGACGCGAACGCCGCTTTGGCGGTGATGCGCCGGATGATATGACGCCCGACATAGGCAGCATTATCGAGCCACCAAAGAATTTGCAATAAAGGATTGGTGCGGGTGATCCAGTTTCACACTTTTTCTGGAACCGCCCAGCGTTTTGTTGGCTTCATCCTGCTGTTGCCCCTGATCGCGGCTTTCTGGTATTCCGCAATTCTAGCAACGATCATGTTTGTGGTGATTTCGGTGCTGATGTTTCGTGAGCTGGGCACCATGGCGGGAGTGCGCAGCCTGCCGCTTGGCATTTTGCTGGCGTTGGGAGGCATGATCAATCTCTGGCCGTTTGCGGCGGCTATCTATGGCTGGTCAATCCCGACGATGTTTGTTTTTGTCATCGGCCTTGCTTTGATTTGCCGGATTGCCTTTGTCCGGTTGACCGGCGATCATCGGGTTGCTGATTTTTGTTTGATGATGGTGATCTGCGTTGCCAGTGGTAGTTTTATTCTGGGGCTGCCGGAGGGGCGGTTTTTGTTGTTGGCGCTGGCGCTGGTGATCGCCTGCTGTGACTGTGCCGCTTATTTTGTCGGCAGGGCAGTGGGTGGACCACGACTGGCGCCCGCCATCAGCCCGAACAAAACCATTTCGGGAGCGCTTGGCGGAACAATGGCGACGCTGTTGGCGGCCGTGCTGCTGTTCGGCCCGATGGATTTGCTTGATCTTGAATTTTCCATCAGTGGCGAGATGGTGATGCTATCCTGGTTCCAAATCATCGCAGGCGGTCTGGTGATCGGGCTGTTGGCGCAGATTGGTGATCTGCTTGAATCTGCGGTGAAGCGCCGACTGGGGTTCAAGGATAGCAGCCAACTCATACCCGGCCATGGCGGTGTTCTTGATCGGTTTGACGGCTATCTGTTGACTTTGCCAGCAATGATTCTGTTCTTTATGCTTGCCTGAAACAGTGTAGTTTCTGAGACAGTGTAGTTTCTGAGACAGTTTAGTGTTTTGTTTTTATTTTTGCAATCCCATGTTAGCCCTTGTTGAGACAGGGTTGTTTTCGAGACCGTGTAGTTTCTGAGACATTGTAGTTTCTGCGACAGTTTAGTGTTTTGTTTTTATTTTTGGACTCCCATGTCAGCCCATGTCACAGCGTCGCCTTTCCATCTTTGGCTCAACCGGTTCGATTGGTACCAGCACATTGGCGCTTGTCGATGCCGCTCCTGAACGCTTCACAATCGAGTGTCTGGTCGCTGGCGGCAATTATTCATTGCTGGCTGAACAGGCGCTGAAATACCGGCCGCGTGTTGTTGGGCTGCGTGATGAGACCGGGCTGGCGGCATTGCAGACAGCGCTTGCCGGTTCAGGGATTGAGCTTGTCAGCGGACAGCGCGACTGTGACGCGTTGGCGCGCATTCCGGTTGATATCGTGATTGCCGGGATCACCGGCCTTGCTGGTCTTGGCTCGGTGATGGCGGCGGTCGAAGCGGGCCAGACGCTGGCGCTCGCCAATAAGGAATCGCTGGTATCGGCAGGCCGTATCGTGATGCAGGCCGCCCGCGAAAACGGTGCGAGAATTCTGCCACTCGACAGTGAACATAACGCCATTTTTCAATGCTGGGCCGGGTGGCAATCGCACCATCCCGAGCTTAGAATGCCAACAAGTGACGGATTGCAGGAAATCAGCCATATATGTCTGACCGCGTCTGGCGGACCGTTTCGCACCATGGCGCTGACCGATTTTCCAGCAATCACTCCGGCGCAGGCGGTCAAACATCCGAATTGGAGCATGGGGCAGAAGATTTCGGTCGACAGCGCGACGATGATGAACAAGGGGCTTGAGGTGATCGAGGCAGCCTGGCTGTTCGGTCTTGAGAGTGACGCGATCGAGGTGTTGGTCCATCCGCAGGTGGCGATCCATGGGCTTGTCTATTTCCGTGATGGGTCGGTTATCGGGCAAATGGGAACAACCGATATGAAAACGCCGATTTCCTATGCGCTTGAATGGCCGAACCGGCTGATCTGGGACCCGGAACCGCTCGATCTTGTGACGCTTGGGCGACTTGATTTTTATGCTGTTGATGACAGCCGATATCCCTGTTTCGCGCTGGCAAAACAGGCGCTAAAGGTCGGTGGCGTGATGCCAGCTGTCCTGAATGCCGCCAATGAGGTGGCGGTCACGGCGTTTCTTGCTGACAGGATCAGTTTTCCCGCTATTTCCGCGCTGGTTAATGATGTTATGCAACGTGGACCAGTGGGAAGCGATGCCAGCCTTGATGAAGTTATGGCAGTGGATGAGGCAACACGGATGTTCGCCGGCGAGATTGTTGAAAATCTTGCTGAAAAATACGCTGAATAGAGTTAATGAAGCACAGATTAAGTAGAGATCAAGCAGAGATCATGCACAGACCAATCAGAGATCAAGCAGAAAGAAAAGAGTAGCAAAGGATGATATGTGATGCCTGACCTTGGAGTAACTCAGCTCGTTATTGGGTTTTTGTTGTTGCTGACGCCCGTGGTGTATTTTCATGAGCTTGGGCATTATTGGATGGCGCGCAAGGCCGGTGTCGTTGTCGAGGTCTTTTCCATTGGCTTTGGTCCGGAAATTTACGGCTGGAACTCGAAAAAGACGGGAACGCGATGGCGCATTGCGGCGATACCGCTGGGTGGCTATGTAAAAATGCGCGGTGATGAAGACCCGGCAAGCACGCCGTCCGAGGCGGCGAAACAGGCGCCCGGGTCGTTTTTGGGAGCGGCGCTTGGCTGGCGGATCGGGATTGTTCTTGGCGGCCCGGTGGCCAATTTCATTCTTGGAATTTTGCTGTTCGCGGTGGTCTATATGACGGCTGGTAAACAGATCCTGCCAGCCGAGATTGGTGAGGTTATGCCGCAGACGGCGGCGGCAGAGGCTGGGTTGCAGACAGGCGATCTGGTAACCGAGATTGATGGGTTCTCCATTCGTGATTTCAATGACATGCGCGGCCTTGTTATTGAAAGTCCGGGTAAGGAGCTTCAGTTCACCGTGGAGCGTGATGGCCGCGAGATCGATCTGCTGGTCACGCCCATGTCGCGCTATAATGAGGCGCTGAAAATGAATATCGGGTTGTTGGGCGTCCGCTCAATCCCGGGAGGAGAGCGGGAGCGCATGTTGCCCGGAAGCGCGCTGGTTGCTGCCTCTTCGGATGCGTTTCATATGTCACTGCTGATCCTGCGGGGTCTGGCCCGGCTTGGCAGTGGACAAATGCAGAGCGGCGAGATTCAGGGACCGGTTGGAATTGCGAAGATTTCAGGTTCGGCGCTGCAACAGGGGATTGTTCCCTTCATTCTGTTGACGGCGATCATCTCGATCAATCTGGGGCTGATCAATCTGCTGCCGGTGCCAGCGCTCGACGGGGGGCATCTGGCCTTTTTCATCTATGAGGCAATCCGTGGTAAACCACTGCCGCTGGCAGTGCAGGCGGTGTTGATGCGCGGAGGGATTACCATCTTGATGGCGCTGATGCTGTTTCTGATCGTGTTCGACGTCAACCGGCTGTTCCAATAATCTTCAGAAGGCAAGGGCGGCTTTATTTGCGCATTCCTGAAAAGGTTTCTTTTACAATGGGCTGCGGGTGTTTATAGTCGCTGGACGTCAATGACACGGGGACAGGGTGATGCGGTTTGCAGTGGTGTTTTTTATCGTAGTGATGATGGGGGCCAGCCTTTTGTCATCATCGCCGGTTGCAGCCCAATCCACGACAGACAATCAACGTATTGAAGCCATTGAAATAACTGGAAACAAACGGGTTGCCGCTGGCACTGTCCTGTCCTATTTGCCGCTTCGTGTCGGTGATCTGGTGACAGCAGGCTCGATGAACACGGCGGTTGCGCGGCTGTTTGATACCGACCTGTTTGAGGATATCAGCCTGGAGATGGTTGACGGTGTTCTAAGGGTCACGATTGCCGAGAACCCGATTATCAACCGCGTCAACATCGAGGGCAATGACGTCATCACGGATGAAAAGCTGTTGGAGTTTCTCGATATCCAGCCGCGCCGGGTCTATACGCGCAAAATGGCGATCGAGGGTGCGCAGCGGTTGCTGCGGGTCTATCAGGCTGGTGGTCGCTATGCGGCGGTGGTCGAACCACAAATCATCAAACTTGATGAAAACCGGATTGATCTGGTGTTCAAAGTCGATGAGGGGCCGTTAATCAAGATCAGTTCGATCACCTTTTCCGGCAATCAGCTTTTCAGCGATTCAAAATTGAAAACAGTGATTGCCAGCCGCGAGAAACGCTGGTGGGCGATCCTGTCGGCAACCGACAAATATGACGAGGGCCGGCTTGAATATGATGCCAGGTTGCTGCGCCAATTCTATCTGGCGCGCGGCTATGCCGATATCAATGTGACGCGGGTGCGTGGCGGCCTGTTGCCGGATAGGACAGGCTTTGCCGTGACATTTCTGCTGGAAGAGGGGCTGCGTTACAAGGTTGGCGATATCGAGATTACCAGCGAGATTGAAAACATTGATCTAGAGCTGATGAAGGCGCAGTTCGATTTCGGCGATGATGGCTGGTACGACGTTCGCGCACTTGAACAGGGGCTTCTGGATATCACCAACGAGCTTGGCAATTATGGCTATGCCTTTGTCGATGTCCTGCCTGAAATTGTCACCGATGCCGAGACCGGATTGGCAAAAATTCTGGTGAAGATTGGCGAGGCGCAGAGGAACTATGTCGAGCGCATCGAGATCATCAACAACACACGGACAACCGACACGGTGATCCGGCGTGAGCTGGAGCTTGTCGAGGGTGATGCCTTCAACTCATTGAAGCTGGAACGCTCGCTGCGCAATGTTCGCAATCTCGGCTATTTTGCAGATGTTTCAGTGCGTAATATCGTCGGGAGCAGCCCCGAACAGACGGTGACCGAGATTGATGTTGAGGAACAATCGACAGGCGAGCTGTCCCTCGGGCTTGGCTATTCATCGCTGGATAAGGCAAGTTTCAATATTGGCATTGTTGAGCGGAACTTCCTTGGCACGGGACGCGGACTTGATGCGTCGATTGGCACGTCCGGCAGCCGCACCGATATCAGCCTTGGCATTACCGAACCCTATCTGCTTGGCCGCAATCTGAATGGCTCCGCAACTGTGTTCAATCAACAGATTAATCAGAACAGCACAGATATCGAGAAAACCGGTTTCGATTTCGGTATCGGCTTTACCGCGGCGAACAACATCTATCACCGGGTTGGCTATACGCTGTCGCAGGCGCAAACTACGAAGAAATCAACGACCGCACGGTCAGTGACCGGAGAGGATGGCAAGACCTTGTTGCAGTCGGCGGTGAGTTACACCGTTGGCAGGGACACACGCGACAGCCGGTTTGACCCGTCAAACGGCACTTTGTTGGAATTGTTTGAGGAGGTGTCAGGAATCGGCGGTGATGTGACCTATAGCAAAACCATCGTCAGGGGCGCGTTCTACAGGCCATATCTGTTCAATACTCTTGTTTTTGGTGCGCAGGGCGAGCTTGGGCATGTCAACGGCCTTGGCGAAAAAGTCACGCAGTCACAGCGGTTCTTCCTGGGTGGCTATAAGGTGCGCGGCTTTGATGGCAGCGGCATCGGCCCGCGTGACATTGGCAACAATGCAGCGGTTGGCGGCAACAATGTTGCCTCTGGCACGCTGGAACTCGTGTCAACATTGGGTCTGAGCAAGGATCTTGGTTTGCGCTGGACCGTGTTCAGCGATATCGGCTCGGTGTGGGGAAATGATTACCCGACAGGCGTTAAGGGTGCGGAGAATAGCGCTCTGCGAACATCGCTTGGTTTCGGAATATTGTGGGATACCGCGATCGGGCCGCTGTCTTTCTATTGGGCGGACGCAATCTCGAAAGAATCCTATGATGCGCTGAAACGCTTTCAGTTCACCATCGGCACACGGTTGTAATGATGGCGGATCAGGCATTGAAAATCTGGGCTTTGCGGATAGCTGGAGCGATGATGCTGGCGGTGCTTGTGGGGGGCGGTTCCGCCTTGGCACAGAGCGACAATGCCATTCAAACAGATCAGAGCCAAACAGATCAGAGCCAAACAGATCAGAGCCAAACAGATCAGAGCCAAACAAATTCGGGCGCGGTAGCCAGCAGTGATGCCGATCAGGGCTTGCAGATGCAGGTAAAACGGATTGGCCTGATTGACCTTGATGGTGTTTTGCGCCGCTCAACCGGCACGGCGAAAGTCCGGCAGTTGCTGGATGAACAGCGGCTGACCTTTCAAGAAGAATTCACCAAGCGTGAGGCGGAATTGCAGGCGGCTGAAAAAGCGTTGCAGGCAGACCGTGAATTGCTGTCGGAAGAGGCCTTTAATGAGAGGCTGAAATCATTTGAGGACGAGGTTGCGGAGGTGCAGCAGCAGATCCAGTATCGCCGACAGACACTCGATCGGGCGTTTCAGGAGGCACAGCGCAATCTGCGGGGCATCGCGCTGGAAATCGTCAAGCAGATCGCTGGCGAGCGGAAACTCGATCTTGTGCTATCACAGGAATCAGCGCTGATCTTCGTGCCGAGTTTGAATATTTCCGACGAGGTGCTGGTGCGGCTTGATGAACGCACGAGGAACGCACGGATCGAGATCAAGGTTGGAGCGGATGAATAGGTGCCAGCGCACATATGCGGCCAGTAATGACATCCGGGCCAGTATCATAGGCCGGGCCCAAATCATAGGCCGGGCCGGCTGGGACTTGGCAGGGGTGTAGAATGGCGATTGATCCGCGCTTTTACAGACTTGCCAGACGCGTGAGCGCCGGTGAGCTGGCGGGGGTTCTGGAAGCCGGGCTGCGGGGCAGGGCAGAGGCCGTGATTGCCGATTTCAGCCAACCGCAGCACAGCGACGAGACGATGCTGACATATGTCGGTGATGCGGCGCAGCTTGATGGCGCAGGGCCAGCCGGTATTGTTATCACAACGGCAGAACTGGCAGAACTGGCAGAACAGATGACGGCCGCTGCCGCCGTGTTGAGCGTTGACAACCCACGGCTTGCCTTTGCCCGCGCGGTGGGGCTGTGCCTTGCAGATGATGCCTTGCCAGATTCGCATGCTTTACCCGGCGATGCGCCGCAGATCGACCAGAGTGCAGTGATTGCCCCGAGCGCGGTGATTGGTGCGCGGGCGGTGATCGGGGCAAGAAGCGTTGTTGGCGCAAATTGTGTGATCGGCGGCGGCGTGCAGATTGGCGATGAATGCAGCATTGGCGACAATTGCACACTCAGCCATTGTGAGCTTGATGATGGCTGCAGCCTGCAGGCCGGTGTCGTGCTTGGGGCGCCCGGCTTCGGCTTTGAGATCACCGGACATGCGCCGGTGATGATCCCACATATCGGCATTCTGCGGCTTGGCCGTAATGTGTGTGTCGGGGCCAATTCGGCGATTGATCGTGGCAGTCTTGGCGATACGGTGATCGGCGATTTCGTGATGATCGATAATCTGGTGCATATCGCGCATAATTGCGAGATTGGCGATCATTGCGTGATTGCCGGCCAGGTCGGTATTGCCGGCAGCACGGTGTTGGAGGCCGGGGTGATGATCGGCGGGCAGGCTGGCATCGGCGATCATCTGACGATCGGCAAGGGCGCGGTGATTCTGGCCAGAAGCGGGGTCACCAAGGATGTTCCCGCCGGGGCAAAGATGGTAGGGTTTCCAGCGAGTGAGGCCGGTCAATATTGGCGTGATCAGGCGGCCATGCGGCAGGTGTTGCGACAGCGCAAGGCGGCTGGGAAAAAGAGCCACCCAAAAGTGTAGACGGGATTTAGGGTATCAGGGCCGGGAAGGGCACACACAAGATGGCGGAGACCATAACCGAATTGGATATTGACGGGATCAAGGAGCGCATCCCGCACCGTGCGCCGATGTTGCTGATCGACAGGGTCCGCGAGATTGTGGCTGACAGGAGCGCCATCGGGGTGAAGGCGGTAAGCAATGGCGAGCCTTTTTTTGAGGGCCATTTTCCCGATTATCCGATTATGCCCGGGGTGTTGATCGTTGAGGCGATGGCGCAGACAGCGGCTTGTGTTGCCTGTGTGACGCTGGGTGAGGAGACCAGGGGCAAGCTGGTGTTCTTTACCACCATCGATTCGGCCCGCTTTCGCAAGCCGGTGCGCCCTGGTGATCTGCTGGAGCTACATGTCGAGAAGGTGGCGGCGAAGGGCCCGCTGTGGAAATTCAAGGGCGTTGCCATGGTCGAGGGCAAAAAGGTCGCCGAGGCCGATTTTGGCGCAATGATTGTCGATCCGGGTAGTTCGGGTAATTAGGCGATGAGTGTCAGCATCCACCCGACAGCAATTGTCGACCCCAAGGCCGCGCTTGGCAGCGATGTCGAGATTGGCCCGTTCAGCATCGTTGGCGGCGATGTGCAAATCGGTGATGGTGTGCGGCTGCACAGCCATGTGGTGATCGAGGGGCGGACCAGCATTGGGGCGGGGAGCGAGATTTTTCCCTTTGCCGCGCTGGGATGTCCCCCACAGCATACGCGCTATGCCGGTGAGCCAAGCACGCTGGAGATCGGCGCGAACAATGTCATCCGCGAACATGTGACGATGCATCCGGGCACAGCCATTGATGCGATGAAAACAACCGTCGGTGACAATGGGTTGTTCCTTGCGGCAACGCATGTGGCGCATGATTGCGTGGTCGGTGACAACGCGATTTTTGCCAATAATGCCGCGCTTGGGGGGCATGTGAAGATTGGCCATAATGTGATGCTCGGTGGCTTTGCCTCAGTGCAGCAATGGTGCCGGGTTGGCGATCATGCAATGGTGGGCTCGCAAACCGCCGTTGATGCCGATGTGATCCCCTTTGCCATCGCCGTTGGTAACCGTGCAAGTTTGACAGGGATCAATGTTATCGGGCTGGAGCGGCGTGGTTTTGATGCCATTGATGTTGATCTGCTGCGCCAGGCGTTTCGCGATCTGTTTCATCGTGATGGCTTGTTCAGCGAGCGGCTGGGCCGGATGCGTGATATCTATGAGAAGAACCCGCTGGTTGGCCAGATTATCAGCTTCATTGACGGTGCCGGCAAGAACGGCATCTGCAAGACAGCCAACAAAGTGACGAAATAAGGGTGACCAAGTAAGCGCATGAAGTTGGGCGCATGAAGTTGGGCGCATGAAGGTAGATTCATGAAGATAAATTCATGACAAGGCTAGCGGTGATAGCCGGGCAGGGCAAGATACCGGTGCAGATTGCCGAGACGGCCGTCAGCATGGGGTATGATGTTGTCGTGATGCCCATTCGGGGACAGGCGGATGCTGATTTTTCCGCCTTTGCCAGCCAGCCGATCGCGCTTGGGGCCATTGGCGGGACGCTGGCGCTGATGCAGGAACAGGGCTGTACACATCTGGTCATGGCGGGCAAGGTCGTGCGGCCATCGCTGGCGGCGCTGAAGCCTGATGCATGTGCGGTGAAGCTGCTTGGCAAGGCGATGATGCGGGGCGATGACAGCCTGCTCCGGGTGATCAGTGATTTTTTTGCCGCCAACGGGATCGAGACTGTGGCACCGGAGGGTTTCATGCCTGACCGGCTGGCGCCGGTGGGATTGCTCGCCGGGAGAACACCAGATACCGCACAGGATGAGGATATCGCGCTGGCCCGCCGGGTGCTGGCGGCGCTGGGTGGGCTGGATGTCGGGCAAGCGGTTGTCGCGCAGGCGGGCCGGGTTCTGGCGATCGAGGCGGCAGAGGGAACGAATGAGATGCTGCGCCGCGTGACCGGGCTGGTTGATGCTGGCGAAAGCCCGGCGGTGATGGTCAAAATGCCAAAGAGCGGACAGCACATGAAGCTGGATATGCCGGTGATTGGCGTGGCAACGATTGAGAGCGCGGCAGATGCCAGTATTGGCGTCATTGCCGTGCAGGCCGGGGGCGTGCTGTTTGCCGAGGCGGCGTCTGTGTTGGGCGAGGCGGCAGAGGCCCGGGGTGTGACGCTGCTCGGGCTTGAGGGGTAGCGTGATGACGGCGCCGGTGTTCATTCTGGCGGGCGAGCCTTCGGGAGACCAGCTGGCGGCAAGCATCATGGATGCGGTTGAGGGGCGTTTCGGCAAACAGAACTGGTTTGGCATCGGTGGGCCGTTGATGCAGGAGCGCGGTCTTGCCAGCGAGGCAGAGATGGCGCAGCTCTCGGTGATGGGTTTTGGGGCCGCGCTCAGCGCCTATCCACGGTTATCCGCGCTGGCGAACAGGCTGGTCCAGAGAATAATTGAAGCCCGGCCGCGCGCGGTGATCACCGTCGATGCCAAGGGATTTTCGCTGCGGTTGGCGGCCCGGTTGAAACAGCGAATGGCGGCCGAGGGCTGGTCAGCGCCGGTGATCCATGTGGTAGCGCCGACAGTCTGGGCCTGGGGGGCATGGCGGGCAAAATCGGTGGCACGCGCGGTGGACCGGCTGTTGTGTCTGTTCCCCTTTGAGGTTGATTACTTCACGCCGCATGGGCTGGCAGCGCATTTCATCGGGCATCCCGAAGCGTTCAATGCGGCGCTGATGCCGCGTGTGGGGGACAACAGAGACAACGGGAACGACAGAAGCGCGGCAAAGCGGCTGTTGCTGTTGCCCGGAAGCCGTCGTTCAGAGATCAGGCGATTGGTGCCGGTGATGCGCGATGCGCATGCGCTGCTTGCGGCTGATAGCGGGGCAGATGGCGGGGCAGATAGCGGGGTGGCGGCGACGCTGGTGACGGTGCCACATCTAAGGGATGAGGTGGCGGCAGCGCTGGGCGCGGACAGCGGGATTGAGATCGTCAGCGGACGTGATGCGTTTTATCAGCATCTGCATCAGGCCGATGCGATGATGGCGGCGTCAGGGACGGTGACATTGCAGACAGCGCTGGCCGGGGTGCCGGGCGTGACCTGCTATCGGACGTCAGGGCTGTCGGCGATGATTGGCCGGCGGCTGGTCAGGATGGACCGGGTGATCCTACCCAATGCGCTGTTGCGGCGCGAGGTCTATCCCTTCCTGTTTCAAGAGGAGGCAACGCCAGAGAGGCTGGCGGCGCATGTCAGGGCGATATTTGCCGCAGACCAGATGGCAAACCAGATGCCAGACAAGATTGGCACTGGGAGTGGATCTGGGAATGGATCGGGGAGTGGATCTGAGACGGCCGGCAGGAACGCCGATGAATTGCGGGCGCTGTTGCGGGGTGGCAGTGATGATTTCGAGACGCTGGTGGCCAACGCGCTGGCACCAGATTTTGGGCCTCAAGATTGAGGCGGGCTGGCTGATTGGTACGGTGATCAGCATGAGTTGTTAGTGCCGGTGATGGGCGGGTTTTAATCGCGCTTGTCCATGGCCGTGTAGCCGCGAAGTGTTGGCCCGGTATAGAGCTGACGCGGGCGGCCAATGCGCTGCGCCGGGTCCTTGATCATCTCGTTCCATTGTGCCACCCAGCCAACGGTGCGGGCAACGGCAAACAGGACGGTGAACATCGAGGTCGGAAAGCCCATCGCCTTGAGAATGATGCCAGAATAGAAATCAACATTCGGATAGAGCTTTTTATCTATAAAATACTGATCCTTGAGGGCTATTTCTTCAAGTTCCATCGCAATGTCGAGAAGCGGGTCGGTGACGCCCAGACTGGCAAGCACATCATGACAGGACTCGCGCATCACCTTGGCGCGGGGATCAAAATTCTTGTAGACACGATGGCCAAAGCCAAACAGCCGGAACGGATCATCCTTGTCGCGCGCCTTGGCAACATATTCGGCGATATTGTCCTTATGCCCAATCTCGGTGAGCATGTTCAGCACCGCCTCATTCGCGCCGCCATGCGCCGGTCCCCACAGCGAGGCAATGCCAGCCGCAATACAGGCAAAGGGGTTGGCCCCGGATGACCCGGCAAGACGCACGGTAGAGGTCGAGGCATTCTGCTCATGATCGGCATGCAGAATGAAGATCTTGTCCATGGCGTCAGCTAGGATCGGATTGATCTGGTAATCCTCAGACGGAACGGCAAAACACATATGCAGGAAATTTTCCGCATAGGTCAGGCTGTTGCGCGGATGGTTAAAGGGCTGGCCAAGTGAATATTTATAGGCCATCGCCGCCAATGTCGGGATTTTCGCAATCAGCCGCCGCGAGGCAATCATCCGCTGTTGCGGGTCATGAATGTCGGTCGAATCATGGTAGAACGCCGAGAGCGCGCCAACAACACCGCACATGATCGCCATCGGGTGCGCATCGCGCCGAAACCCACGGAAGAAAATCGAAAGCTGTTCATTGACCATGGTGTGGCGGGTGATCGCCGTGTCGAAATCGGCTTTCTGGGTGGCGTCTGGCAGCTCGCCCTGCAACAGCAGATACGCAACCTCCAGAAAATCGGATTGTTCCGCCAGTTCCTCAATCGCGTAGCCGCGATGCAGAAGCACGCCCTTGTCGCCATCAATATAGGTCAGGCCCGACAGGCATGAACCGGTGGCACCATAGCCCGGATCAAAGGTGAACATCCCGCTTTTGCCGTACAGGTCGCG